>Ga0307505_10000043_pt1 | contig 154940 bp, 101 predicted proteins | sample 23_S_MG_FD_202183 | JGI IMG/M metagenome (GOLD analysis project Ga0307505, IMG submission 202183) | Soil microbial communities from Populus trichocarpa stands in riparian zone in the Pacific Northwest, United States - 23_S | ecosystem: Environmental > Terrestrial > Soil > Riparian zone >... | reverse complement strand
ACGATCGGCGCTTTGTAAATGAGGTGATGACGTTGAACAGTTGTCTCCGCTGCATAGATGTCAGACGCAGGTTCGAAGCGCGTCCAGGTGGCCCAAAGAAAATTGGCAGCAGATCTAGCGACAGTCGCTGTGTCATGCAAAACCACCAACGGCCACTCGCGAAAAGCTTCGTCGGCAGCAACTCGCGCCGCTAACGTTTCATCCTCCGCGAAAGAAGCCCCTTGAAGCACCAGACAACCACCGCAAAACACTTCAGCGCGTGAAATATAGTTTGGTAGCGTTCCTCTGAACTCGCGCGGTAGCTTTCGGATCGCATCGCCCAACCCGAGCATGATCGCCTTGCTGCCCTCGTTCACTTTGCCGCTCGTGTAGTCGAGCGTGTCCATCGACACGTTTGAAAACACAAACAGATCCGTCTCGGGGCGGAAACGCTCCAGCACGTGCTCCAGCAACCGCGGAAAGTCTTTTAGATCCTGCGGCGTGTCGGTGAGGATCAGAAACTTCGTCAACGAGAGCTGGCCTTCGCCGAGAATGCGAAAACCGGAAACAAGCGCTTCGCGCCCATATCGCTCGCGTACAACCGCTGCCGCCAACGAATGAAATCCCGTCTCACCGTACGTCCAAAGATCGCGCACCGACGGCATCACGAGCGGGAACAACGGCGACAACAACTTCTGCAGGTAATCGCCGATGAAGAAATCTTCCTGCCGCGGCTTGCCCACCACCGTCGCCGGATAGATCGCATCGCGGCGATGAATCACGGCGTCGCAATGAAACACCGGATAGTCGTGAAGCAGCGAGTAGTAGCCGTAATGATCGCCAAACGGTCCTTCAGGTCGGCGTTCGTGAGGCGGCGCATGGCCGACGAGTGCAAACTCAGCTTCCGCGGCCAAACGATGAGCTCCCCGAATCGGGTTCGTGGCCATCTTCAGCTTTTCACCCGCAAGTAACGAAGCAAGTACCAACTCGGGCACGTCTTCCGGCAACGGAGCAATCGCGGCAAGGATCAACGCCGGTGGACCACCGAGAAAAACCGTCACCGGCAAAGGCTGATTCAACTTCTCCGCTTCGTGGTAATGAAATCCACCGCCCTTTTGAATCTGCCAATGCAGTCCGGCCGAACGGGCGTCGTAGATCTGCATGCGATAGATTCCGAGATTGTGCTTTTTGGTGGTCGGGTTCTCGGTGTAGACGAGCGGCAGCGTAATGAATGGTCCACCGTCCTCTTGCCACGTCGTGAGCACCGGCAACTGATCGAGCCGCGCCGGTTTGTCGATTACCTGCGTCACCGGCGCACGCGTCGTGTTCCTCGTTCCCAGTTTCAAAAGATCGAAACCCACCGAACGATGCTTCCAAAGTTCAGCAGGCTTTGGCGGCAGTAATGACTCTGCGATTTGCACCGCATCGCGCACAAACGCTTCCGGCTTTGGACCAAACGCGAGATCGATGCGCTTCTCGGTGCCAAACATGTTCGTCACGACTGGATAACGGCTTCCCTTCACCCGCTCAAACAACAGCGCCGGGCCGCCTTCATCGATCACACGACGATGGATCTCCGCCAGCTCGAGATACGGATCGACCTCGGCTTTAATGGTGATGATTTCGCTTTCTCTGGTTAGTCGATCTAGAAATGTTCTCAGGTTCGGGTGCATTCGTAGCGTATACGAACCATCCACAGATTACGCAGAAAGCTCTGTGCATTTTGTGGATGGTTTTCTATTCTGGCTTTTCAACTTTTCGTGGACGCGCGCGTGTTGTTGCCGCGGGTTCCGCCAAACGCTTCTCGATCTCGTCGTGAGCGATCTCGGCTGCTTCGGCGACGTAAGGCTGGTGCGATTCGCGAAAGGGTTTGATTAGATCGAGTGATTGCGCGTCGCCGATTCGCGCGAGTGCTTTGAGTAAGCCTGCGGTTATGCGTGGCGCGTTCGTCGTTCTCTTGAGGAATGGATAAATCACATCGGGGCTTTCCAACTCCGAGAGGTAACCGATTGCCTGGTCCTGCCGGCCGGAGTCGAGCTCGTCCACAATGCGATACAAAGCTTCTGAACGGCCCATGCGATACAGGGCCCAATCGAGTGCTAACCGAACTTCTTTGTTTTTCTCCTGGACGTGATAGCCCTCGACGAGTTTGCGCTGATCGGTTGCCGCAAGACGCGCGAGTGATTCGGCGCTGCGGCGGCGCACGTTGGCGTCGAGGCTGCTGAGTCCTTTAGTGAATTCGGCAGGATTGGAACGGGCGTCGACACCGTCGATGTCTACTGTTTGAGCGTGGACGGCGCTAGACAGAGTCACCAGGACAGGGATTAAAAGAAAAAGGCAGATCTTCATTGCTGTTGCTTCTTTCGCAGGAGAGCAGTGTTTAAATCAAGCTCCGTTACGGGAATTACTTCCACGTTCGGATACTTCTTTTGCAGCTCGGGGAGAAACAACTTTGCGTTCCCAACGATGATGATATTACTCGTCTTTGCATCCAGCCGCGTACCCGCAAACTTCTGCACGTCCGCGGTGGTGATCGCCTGAACACCACTGATGTAGCGATTGATCTCGTCCAGGCTCAAACCGTGCATCGCCAACGACGCCACCTGGGTGACAAGCCCGTTCACCGTTTCGAGATTACGTGAGAAACCTCCGATCAAAACAGCCTTGCGCGGCGTGAGTTCAGGATCTGCCGGCGGTGCACTCGACAAGCGGCCAATCTCGCCCAACAACAACTCCGCCACCTGCGCGCCTGACTCGTTCTTCGTTTGCGCCGACGCGACGAATGGACCAACGTCACGACGCGTGTCCAACTGACTGCCCGCGCCATAACTCAACCCGCGCTTGATACGAATCTCCTGGTTGAGACGGCCGGAATACCCACTCAAAACCGAATTCGTAACGATACCGCGGAAGTAATCCGGATCGCGGCGATTGATGCCGGTGCGGGCGAGATATACCGCGGCTTGTCCTGCATCCGGTTTGTCGATCACCACAACACGTCCAGCCTTCGGCGCCGCGGTGTTTGTTGCAGCAGCTAACGCTGGCAGTGGTGTGGTTGGTTTTTGCCAATCGCCGAAGTACTTGGTCGCGAGTGCAAAACCATCTTTCGCCACTATGTCGCCGCCAATCACGAGGATCGCGTTATCCGGACGATAGTAACGGCCGTGCATCTTCGTGATGTCCTCCGCGGTGATCCGCGTCAACGACTCCGTCGTGCCACTCAGCGGATGACCATAAGGACTATCGCCGAACACAACGCGCGACGCCACAAAGCGCGCGATCGATCCAGGGTCGCCAAGCGCGAGCGTTAAGTTATCGAGATACTGTTGGCGCAGCCGTTCGACTTCCTCACTCTTGAACGTCGGACGCCGCACAACGTCAGCCAGGATCTCCATCGCTTGCGGAATCCTCGCCGACATTACGCCGACCTGTGCGAAAGACGAATCCCAACGCGCGCCTGAATCAAGCGATCCGCCCAGGCTTTCGATCTCCTGTGCGATCTTCGTGGCGTCGCGGCTCTGCGTCCCTTTCGTGAGCAGGCTCGCGGTCATGTCCGCCAACCCCGCCAACTCAGCCGGATCGGCTTCGCCACCGTTCTTGACCAGCAGTTGCGCAGAGATCAGCGGCGACTCACGACGCTCGATCACGATCACACGCAATCCGTTTGGCAATGTCTGTTCGGCTGGTTTGGGAAACACACCTGAACGCGGCGGCGCCGGTGGTGGAGGCGTAGCCTGTGGCGTTTGCGCGCTGCCGCCAAATGAAAGGGTCAACATTAAGGCGAGGATTGCAAACAAGCGTCGCATGGTGCTCATTGCTGCACCTCCCCCGCCGGCTTCGCAGACTCAGGCAAGTAGTAGATCACCATCCGATTCGCATCCGTGAAATACTTCTTCATCACACGCTGCACATCCGCGGCCGTCACCGCCTGCAAACGCGCGAGATCCGTGTTCACTCGCGCTGGATCACCCAACAACACTGCTGCCTCGCCTAACGCGAGCGCCTTTCCGTTGCTCGTCTCACGCTGGCGTAGCTGATCCGTGATGATCTGGTTCTTTGCTTTCTCTAACTCTGCGGCCGAAACTGGCGCGTCTTGAAGCTTCTTGATCTCCGCCAACAGCGACTTCTCCGCATCTTCGGGTTTCTTACCTACGGACAGAATCGCCAACAACACAAACAGACTCACGTCTTCGCGTGTCTCGGAAGTCGAATCCGCCTCGGCCGCCAGTTGCTGCGTATAAATCAGTTGGTTATACAACCGCGACGACTCGCCCGCCGAAAGAATCGCATCCGCTACACGCAGCGCATCCGAATCCGCATCCGCTTGACGAGGCGTTAGGTAAGTCAGTCCAACTGCGGGAAGATCGTTGCTGCCGTACTCGGTAAACCGCATCTCCTTTTGCCGGGCCGGCTCTTTGGTTTGCACTCGCGGCAGCGGCCGGTTTGGTTTCGGTATCGGAGCAAAATACTTATCAACCCACACGTCGAGTTGCTTGGGATCGAAGTCGCCCACGACAACGAGCGTCGCATTGTCAGGCCGGTAATAAGTCGAGTGAAACTCTTGCACGTCCTGGAGCGAAGCGGCGTCGAGATCTTCAATGCTGCCGATGGTCGGACGCTTGTACGGATGATCGACGAATGATTTCTGCTGCAGCAGATAAAAGAACTTGCCATACGGCGGCGCCAGCACTCCCTGCCGATACTCTTCTTTAACAACGTCGCGTTCCGACTTGAAATTCGCGTCGTCAACATTCAGACCGGAAAGACGATCGGCTTCCGCCCAGATCAACGTTTCCAAATAATTCGACGGCACGACTTCGAAATAAACCGTCACGTCGTCGTTCGTGAACGCGTTATTAAACCCACCGACGTCTTCCGTGAGCCGATCCATCATCTCCGACTTCATGTTCTTCGTACTCTTGAACATGATGTGTTCGAAAAGATGCGCAAAGCCGCTGCGCTTATCGGGATCGTCTTTCGAGCCGACGTGATACCAGACCTGAATCGCGACGGTCGGGCTCGAGGGATCCGGCGCGGCCAGAACGCGCAGGCCGTTGGCCAACGTCCGATCGGTGTACTTGAGCTGCGGCATTCGCGTTTGCGCGAAACCCGTCAAGCAGAAAGTTGTAAGCAGACAAATGCTGAGGATTAAGCGGGTCGAAATCAGGAGCATCTAGTTTTCTCCGAATTAGTCGATATCGAGCGGGTTTCGATAAGGCTTGTCTTTATCTTTGTCAGCCCGTTTCATTGCTTCCTGAAACTTCTCTTCGAGAATGCGATCGCGATCTTTCATCGAGCTCAGTTCCTGGGCAAAGATCTGTTCGCGCATCTGCTTCTGTTTGTCGAGTCCCTTCACCATCTCATCAAACGAAGCCACTGGTTTTGCTTTCGCTTCGTGAGAGATGATCGCTCCGGTTTGCGCGTCAATCGTAAGAGTCGCCTCGCAACAGGGACAAAGAATGGTAAATCTTGACGTATCCGCCATTGGGTAAACTCCTCCTCGCAAGGCGAATAGTATAACAGCCACGGACTAACACGAACGAACACGGACTGAGTAACCAGTCCGTGTACGTCTGTGTTCGCCTGTGGCTGCCTTTACCTGAGCGTGTTACGGAATAACTTTCTTCACTGCCTTCTTGGTTTCGCTTCCGACTTTCTTGGCGCCTTCGACAGTCTTTTCACCGACCTTCTTGGTGCCGCTGACGGCCTTGTCGCCAACGTCTTCCGTCTTATCAGCAGCCACGCTACCTACTTTCTTCGCGCCACTGACGGTCTTGTCGCCAACATCTTCGGCTTTGTCCGCAGCCACGCTGCCTACTTTCTTCGCGCCGCTGACGGTCTTGTCGCCGACGTCTTCAGCTTTGTCGCCAGCCTCACCGACAGCATCCTCAGTCTTATCCGCTACGAAGCCGGCTGCGGAGGCAACCTTGTCGCCTGTGGCTTCAAGCACGTTCTCATTAGTGTTCACTTCGCGCTCTTCGCCGTTCGGAGAATAAGCTCTCACGGTGCGGCGGCCGTCGCGGGTCGTGACCACGACTCTCGATATTCGTGGGTTGTTTTTGAACGTTCTGGTTTCAGTGCGGGTACCGTTGGCGTCGACGCTGGTGGTGATCTCTGAATTGTCAGGACCGGCGGTCGCCACAGTAGCATTGGCGTTCGCGTCATTCGCATTCGCCGCTTCGTTCTTGTTACAGCCGGCCGCAAGCGCGGCAAGCATTACAACCATTAATACTAAAACTCTCTTATTCACGCTTTCTTCCTCCTACTTGGGTAAAGCTGCGAAGAAAACTCGCAAGCAACGTGCCAGATAGAAATTTGCCTGGATTTGCGCTCAAGCTTCCGCTGGCGCATAAAAAGCGCAACGCCGTGAAAAAATACCAGCCGGGCATTGCAAAGTAAGACGCCTCAGACCCGCCCAACGTTCACTTACGATACGGCTAGATCGCGCGATAATTATCAACTTTCCATTGACTTTCGCAGGGTTTTACTTTAGAAGCACACTACCAAGCCGCCGGTTATGCTTCCGTTCAAGGCTTCTATTTGAGATCGACTCTTGATCACTAATCAATCACCCCGAGGAGCTTTTGTATGCGCAGACTGCTTTTTGTTGCTATAGGCGCTTTTTTTATTGCCGCCGCCCTACTCCCAACACAGCGCACCTTCATCGTGCAAGCCGTGTCAGAAGGCGAACGCCTTGCGATGTACAGCAAGCCCGCAGTGGTTCGCATTATCGATGGAGCCCAGGGTCAGATTTTGCTGCAACTCCCTGGTTACCAACCGCAAACCTATAACGTCTCGGCAGTCTCACTTGGCTCCGGTTTCTTCATCAGCTCCAACGGCTACATCGCCACCAACGCGCACGTCGTATCGACGACGAAGGACGGCGAAGAAAAAGCGAAGCAGGCGCTGTTTTGGCAGATGGTCCAGCAGGTGGCGAAGCAACTCGGCCGAGACCCAAGAAGCTTTAATCAGTCCGTTATCCAACAGCTCGATCAATACAGCACCCTGCAGAATTTCCAACTTTTCCACCACGTTATCATTCCCGACGGCAGCGCGTTTCCGTTTGAGATCAAACAGTACGGCGCGCCGACCGGCGAAGGCAGCGATCAGGGTAAGGACGTCGCGGTCGTTAAGATCGAAGTGAAGAACGCTCCGATTCTCAAACTCGCCGACTCCGACAAAGTTCAACTTCAGGATCACGTTACAGTCATCGGTTATCCGGGCGCGGCAGACACGTTCAACTCCGGTCTGCTCAGCAGCCGTTCAGCACTCGAAGCCACGATCAACGACGGCAAGATCTCCGCAAGGAAAACGGCCACGAGTGGAGCGCCGATATTGCAGACGAGTACTCCTGCAACGCACGGCAACTCGGGTGGACCAGTCCTGAACGACGCTAATGAAGTAGTTGGTCTCTTGACGTTCCGTGGCGACACTGTCAATAACCAGGAAGTCTCCGGGTTCTCATTCATCGTGCCGTCAAATACGGTGATGGAGTACGTGAAGAGCGCCGGCGCCACCAACGAACCAGGATTGACGGACTCGGCTTATCACGAAGGTCTCGACCTCTACTGGAACCAGTACTACTCCTCGGCGATTCCAAAGTTTGAAGAAGTAAAGCGTCTCTTTCCGCAACACTCTGAAGTCGATCGTTTGATTCAAAGCAGCCAACAGGCGAAAGCTGAAGGCAAGGAGAAGTCGAGTTTTCCGCTGTGGATCGTCGGCGTGATCCTCGGCGTGCTGTTCATACTGTTGCTGGTCATCCTGATCATTGCGGTCATCGTGATCATGATGCGCCGGAAAAAGAAACTGCCGAGTGCGCCGGGCGCGGCAGGAATAGGCAGAGGTCATTCGGCTCCGAGTTCGTTACCGACACCGACGCCAGCCCACGCACATTCAGCGAATCCGGCTCCGCCGAGGCCCGCGCCACCAGCGCCTGCACCACCACCACCTCCGCCGCCCGCGCCGATGCCTATGCCAATGGGCGACCAGGGCATGACCGTGGACCTTTCGCGCACTGTCGCGATCACGGCTGATATGGATGGTTTCGCCAAGAACTACGGAATGATCCAGTTTGTTTCCGGTCCGCTGTCTGGACAGAAGTTTCAGATCAGGCCCGACGGCGACTACATCGGACGCGACGGTGGTTCATCACAAATCGTGATCGGAGATCCACGCATCTCGAAACGGCATTTGTGGATCGGCGTGAAGAACGGCCGCGTAGTGATTGAAGATCAGAATTCACGCAACGGCACGTTCGTTAACGATCCGAAGTCGGCGCGCGTCACTGAAGCGCCGCTCAACGCCGGCGACACAGTGATTCTCGGCGAATCGGACGTCGCTCGCTTCGAGTTCCACGCTTAAGTTTTATGAGACTTTCGTCGCGCCTTTGGTGGTGGCGGAGTCGAATAACGAGACGAGTTTTTCGGCGGCCAGGGGTTTACTGAAAAAGTACCCCTGGATCTCGTCGCACCGCAGCAACTGCAGGAAACGTAACTGTTCCTCTGTCTCCACGCCTTCCGCCACCACTCGCAAACGCAGGTTATGAGCAAGTGTGATGATGGCCATGACGATCGCCGCGTCGTCGGGGTCCATGGTCGCGTCGCGCACGAACGACTGGTCGATCTTCAACGCGCCAATCGGCAAGCGCTTCAGCGAAGCTAGTGAAGAGACGCCGGTGCCGAAGTCGTCGATGGAGATGTTGATGCCCATGTTTCTCCAGCGCGTCAGCACGTTCGCGGCAAATTCCTCATTCTGCATGATGGAACTTTCCGTGAGTTCCAACTCGAGATGATGCGGCGCGAGTCCCGACTCGTTGAGAATTCGCACCACGGTCTGTGAGAGATCGCGATCATGAAACTGGCGGCCCGAGATGTTCACGGCCACCTGAATCGGAGCAAACCCCATATCCTGCCAGCGACGATTCTGTTCGCATGCCTGGCGCAGCACCCATTCGCCAATCGGCACGATCAGACCGGTATCTTCCGCGAGCGGAATAAACTCCGACGGCGAGACCAAACCAAACTGCGGATGCTGCCAGCGCACCAGCGCCTCGACACCCGTGATGGCTAACGAATCGACCGAAACACGCGGCTGGTAATGAATCAAAAACTCTTCGTTCTGAATTGCACGGCGGAGATTAGTTTCGAGGGCGAGCCGGCTCGTCGCGAGATCGTGCATGTCGGCGGTAAAGAATTGATAGTTCGCGCCACCGGATTTCTTCGCTTTGTAAAGTGCGGCGCCGGCGTTTTTCAGCAGTGTGTGGCAGTCTTCGCCGTCGATCGGAAACATGCTCACACCAACACTCGCGGTCGCATAAAGTTCGTGGCCCGGCAGATCAAACGAGAACTTCAACACCTGCGACAGCGAACCGATCGTTTCGATCACATCATTAGTGCCGTCGATCTGCGTCTTCAGCAGCGCAAACTCGTCATTACCAAAGCGCGCAACCGTATCTGATTTGGTAATGCAACTTTTCAAACGTTCCGCAAACTCGCGCAGCAAACTGTCGCCCGGCGCATGTCCCAGCGAGTCGTTTACCTTCTTGAACTGGTCGAGTGAGATAAACAGCACGCCCAACGATTGGCCGGTGGATTTGGCGATGGAACAGGCTTGCGTGAGCCGGTCTTCGAAGAGCGCGCGATTCGGCAGTTGCGTCACGGTGTCGTAGTAAGCAAGCCAGTCGACTTGCGCGGTGCGCTGTTGCAACAGCTCTTCGAGCTGTTCCTTGTAGCGGCGCTTCTCTTTCAACAGCTCGCTGTGTTTGAGCGCGCGTTCAACCGATGCCTCGACGTGCCGCAGATCGATGGGCTTCGTGATGTAGTCAAACGCGCCCACGCGTAACGCCTGAATCGCAAACTCGATGTCCTGGTTGCCGCTGATCATCACGACCACGGTGTCGGGCGACAGTGAATGAACACGCGGCACGAGCTCGAGACCGCTGATGCGGCCCATGTCGATATCGCTGATTACGAGGTCGAACGTTTGTTCTGATAGCGCGGCGAGTGCCTCTTCGGCCGAGCTCGCCGTACAACAGTCGTAAAGACTGCCGAGCAGATCCATCAACAAATGCCTGATCTGCTCTTCATCATCGATGATGAGGAGTTTTGGTTTGACGACTTCCAGGGGTTCCATTTAGTTCATCTACAGACCCTTGCACATGCCGGGCACCCATTGTTCACGCAACACACGATCGTAGCTCGCCTTAACTTCGGCCAGGCTCCAGTCTTTTCTCTGCCAGATGGATCCGTCTGAATACTCTACCCGGTTGATCAAAATCTTTTCCTTGATCGGATTCTCTGACTTGTTCGCCAGTGTGTTGACATTAACCACGCCGGGCGGAGAAAAACTGAAACCTTCGAGTTCTTTGCTCTTGTCGGCGCCGATGTTGACGCCGCACAAGAACTGCCGCCGTGCGACCAGCGAAGGATCCGCCGGATCGTGAAACTGATATTCCCAAAAAACAATCTCTATCGCTTTTGTGCCGGGGTTCTGAACTTTGATTCTGTAAGCAAAGCCGTCGCTTGATTTCGGTTTCGCGTTCCGCGATTCTGCCACATTTTTGTCCATTGCCGCGCTGCGTCCATCGAGCGTGTCGGCGTTTGGATCTCTCACGCCGGCTGGATCGTTGATGCGCGCATTGCGGGCAAAGTTTCTGTTTTGCGGGATCATCGCTCGCGCCGGTGCATTGCCTTCCTCTGGGGGAGTCTCAACCGAGCGGCGCGCCTTCGACCACTTGAAGTTAACCACGGTCAAAGGTGAATCTCCATTCGTACTGGGGAGTTGGTAAGGAATCAGGAGACCTAACAGAATCGGAAAAACGAAGATTAGCTTCATGGCCCGCCTCCGCTAACCAGAATCAAATTTGCTGCTGAGTATGCGCTAGTTATCGGCTCGATTCAACCATTTTTCCCCGCCAAACCTTGAGACCTAAACACAAGCGGCGCATCGGGATTACCCTTTGCGCCGCCTGCTCTATTTAATTTTCCCAGACAGTTAGACGGTGATTGCAACCGCCTTGCTAAAAACTCCGCCTGTGGGCAGGCCCGTCCCGCCAGTGATCGTCTGCTTGGCCCCGGTCGAGTAGGCAAGCATTAAGACCGCTTGTACTAAAAGACAGGACCACAGAACAAGAATGTCTTGACACGCGGGCGGCTGGTTGTTTATAGGGGAACGTACTTGGTTAACCTCGCTTACTTTAAGGCTGCTCTCTGTCCCCGAAGCAATTCAGGGAGATCCTTTACCCACTATGTCACTTCGGCGCATCGCGCCGATCAAGGAAGGCTTCCAATGAAGAATCGAAAACACCTACCCTCTGTGCTCTGCTTTGTACTCCTAACCGCTTGTTGCACCACCGCTCTGGCCCAGTCTGACAAAGATTTTGCTGCTGTGACGGGAATGGGATCCAGCGTGCGCTTCGATGTCGCTGGTCCACAAGCGGCCATGACATTGACCGTTTCCACGCCCGACGGGCAGGTTTTTACTAAAGAGTTTAAAGGCGGAGCATTGCCGGAATTTCGCCTGGTTGATGCCAAAGGCGAGCGGCTTCCCGACGGACAGTACATTTATGAATTGCGCGTAGCGCCGATCATTGGGGCTGACGTCAAAGTAAAGCTGAACAGTGCCCGCGAAAAAGGCAATTCCGACGAAGTTCAACGAGATTTGATTAAGCGCGGCGCGCTGCCTTCGCGCCAGCAGGTTCAATCAGGCAGTTTCGCCGTCGTGAACGGCGTGATCATCGTTGCTGGATCCAGCGAAGGTGGCCGCCAGGACCGCGCGGCAGTCGATCAACCGGCCGCAAAGCCGGCGGCGTCTACCACAACAGTCGCCGCAGCCCCTTCAACAGGTCGAACAAACTACAAGATTCAGCGGCATCACCCGATGTTTATGGTTTTCGACCAGGTCATTCCCGACGATCTGATCGTGCAAGGAAGCATCTGCGCCGGGTTGGACTGCGTTAACAACGAAAACTTTGGTTTCGACACTATTCGAGTCAAGGAAAATAACACTCGCATTCAGTTTGACGACACCAGTTCGAGTGCCGGTTTCGCTACCAACAACTGGCAACTTCGGGCCAACAATTCCGCCAGTGGCGGTGCCAGCTTTTTCGCGATTGTCGACCAGGGCGCAACCGGAAACTCCGAAACCGGCACGATCGTGTTTGAGGTTGACGCCGGCGCACCAGCAAATTCTGTGCGCGTGTCCAGTGGCGGTAATGTTGGTATTGGAACCGCAACACCAGTTCTCGATCTGCACGCCAACACGACCGACACACCCGCAATTCGTCTCGAACAGAACAACGGCGGTGGTTTCACTGCCCAGACGTGGGACATCGGCGCCAACGAAGCAAACTTCTTCATCCGCGACGTAACAGGTGGTTCGCGGCTTTCGCTCCGCATCCGGCCCGGTGCTCCGACCAGCTCGCTCGACATCGCAGCGAATGGAAACATCGGTATCGGCACTGCAAGCCCGCATGCGCGAGTAGACATTAAACAGCTTGAAGACACGTTTGCCGGCAGCTTGCAGTTGCGCCGCGCCACTACAAACGACACGTGGGCAGTCGCCACGGGCGTCGACAACAACTTGTACTTTGGTTATGCCAACGATGCTTCGCTGGCGGATTCGACGGCTGACTTTGGCGTCGTTCCGGTAATCGTGACGACCACCGGCCGGATGGGTATCAACACCTTAACACCGGACCAGAGATTGTCGGTAAACGGCGACGCGAGCAAGGTTGGTGGTGGATCGTGGCAGACGTTCTCCGATAAAAGATTGAAGAACATTGCCGGACCATTCCGTAGCGGTTTGAATGCAGTGATGCGCTTGCAGCCGCTGCGCTACCAGTACAAGCCAAACAATGCGGTCGGAATCACTGACAACACCGAACACATCGGCCTGGCCGCACAGGAAGTGCAACAGGTAATCCCCGAAGCGGTAACAGCCAACTCAAACGGTTACCTGATGGTCAACAACGACCCGATCATCTGGACGATGCTCAACGCCATCAAGGAACAACAACAACAGATCCAGGAATTGAAACGTGAAGTTCGCCGTCTACGTGCTAACACGGCGCGACGACCGCGACGACGATAAGTAGAAAACCATCCACAGATTACGCAGATTCTGTGTAATCTGTGGATGGCCTTTATCTTTCCTGGCGCGTCAACGAGAGCTTGTAATTCTCGACGTTCTGGCAGGGCTTGAATTCGATCTCGGTTTTAGCGGCTTCTCCTTCGCGGCGTATCTGCGCGCGGATTTCGTTTTCGTGAGGGAACCTGACTCGCATCAACGGCACCGGCGCATCTTCATCGACCGACTGCGCGTAGATCCAGTAACGTCCAGGTGCGATGTTGTTCATCGCAATCTTGCCGTCGGGGGTGACGGGCGTTCCGAAGTAGCTTAAAGGATTTTCAGCTCGCTCACGCTCCACTGGCGCGAGGTAAATAAACGTTCTCTCGGGAGCTTTTTCTCCCTCACCCAATGCAAGCTGGCCGCGGAGTGACGCGGCGCCTGGCGCGAGCGTGATCGCCAAACCTGAAAGCTTCTCGCCGAATTTCAGGTTGGTCCAGGTACGAGTAGCATCGATTGGTTTCTTCTGACCTGCCGGCGCAAACTGGACCGAGCGAACATACCAATTCTTCGCTGCGGTTCGAGTTATAAAGTAATACTCACCCGGCGCAAGATTGCGCACCACAAAGTTTCCCTGAGCATCAGGCTTCACGGGCGTGCCATAACCCCAAACAGATTGCGGAATCTCTTTGGCAGCCTCGGTATCGTTGTGCCATCCGCCAACCGTCATTCCTTCAAATGTTGGGCGCGACTTGTCGGTGCATTCCGGCGGCGTCGTTTCGTCGAGCGCCACGCGTCCGGCCACAGACCCTAACGGCCGCGGCGTCAGTTCAATTCCGGTTACGTCAGCACCACGAACACGTACGCGTTTGATGTCGGAAAGACCGTACTCACGAGTCTTGGAGTACGAGTAGGCATACAGATCGTAGTCTCCTTCAGCAACGCCAATGTAAGAAAACGACCGGCCGTTCATTTCCGGAAACCGTGTCCCACTCGACGATGCGCCATCATCGCCGACGGCAGTTATGACAACGCTGGTTCCTTCAGTCTCACCTACGGGAGCGCCTATGACACCGCTAACCACGCGACCCTGCTCGCCACGGTAGCTAATATCGACGCCTGTGATCTCTTCGCCGGAACGCACGCTGATCTCGCTGGCACTATCGCGCGTCGAAGAAGGAGCGAAGGTTGGCACGTCAGTGTCGAACGGATCTACGTTCGATGATGAGTACGACTGGCCGGCGCCACCGGCCATCACGAGATAAGATCCAGCAGGCAAGCCATAAATCCGATAGATGCCACGATCGTCAGTTTCTCGTTCGGTGGTCCAGCCGTTAAACAAACGCCGCCCGTTACGCACCTGCGTCACCATTTGTACTCTCACACGGATGCCCACGAGTGGATCGCCGGCCGCATTCGTGACCTTTCCAGTAATTACTCCGCCTCTAGTCAGCGTTAACGTTACTGAATCTCCAGGTCGATACGTCGCGGGTGCAGTAGGCGTAGTAGATCGCGGCTCGCGTGGAAGGGTCGTGTATGCCGCCATTGAAGCGTTGACGTAGTAGGACGATTTCGGATCGAGGCCCTCCACCTGAAAGTTCCCTTCGCGATCCGAAGCTACGGACAGATTGTTGCCGGACCCGCCGGCGGTATAGACCGAAACCATCGCGAACGGCAACGGCTGACCATTCTCGTTGACGACTCGGCCCGTGATCACTCCAGTGCCCGGCGTTTCAGCTTTTTCTGCGCCTACTCCCGACTGCTGAGTCTGCGCCATCACGCAAAGCGAACTCAGCGCGACTACGAACATGATTCGGATGAAGCTCAAACTAAGCAATCTATTGTTTTATCGGCGTGGAGTTAAGGTCCACGGTGATGTTCAGAGTAGTGGTCGCACCCTGTGTAATAACAACCTGCTGCCTCTTTGTGTATCCTAGTTTTGCCGACGGCAGAAACACGCCGGCATCTACCTCGTAAGTGCCGCCCGTCAAACCTTCGACCACAAATTGGCCGCGCGCGTCGACTTGCGGTCTCAGGTTCGATCCGGAAAACCTCATTGCCGGATCTTCGCCGAGAATTCTGGCCCAAACAAAGAACCGGGCATCAGCAGGGAGAGTCCCGTTTTCTACGTCAATCTTTCCCCGAAGCGTCGCATTGCCAAACTGCGCAATTACACGGAGCCCCTTGATGTGTTCACGGTCCTGGATCACCATTCGACGAGGCTGAGGAACACCGTCACGTTCAATGCGTTCGATACGAATTTCTCGACTGGAATGAAGATGGAAATTAACTGCTCCGCCTCCCAGGCCTCTGATCTGAAAACTGCCATCATCGGCGATCAGTGCTGATGGGTTTCCCGATCGGCCGCTAGCCCCCTCAACCCATGCCATTATGTAACTCCGGCCTAACTGTTCCCGCGCTTTGGCGTCCAACCCTTCAAAAACAACTACACCGGAAATACTTCCGCCTCGAGTGGCCTTGATGATCACACCATTGACGTCTTGATCGATTATTTCAAACGGCGTTTCCTCGAACCGCAGATCGTTATCCGAAGTGCCTGAAACCGGAATGCTGTACTTTCCCGGCGACAGGTTTTCCACCTTGAAATCGCCGCGGCTGTTGGTGTGGTAACCGCCGTGTCGCGTCGACGAACCCTGCTCTTCGAGCCGCGTGATGCCGTACTCGACATTCGCGAGAGGCTGTCCAGTTTCGCCGTCAACAATTCGGCCACGCACTGTGTAAGTAGAGACTGTGCGGGTGAACGTGATATCGACGTCTTTGACCTCGCCGCCTTCGCTGACTTCGACGATGGTAGCCTGCGAAGGATCGCTGACGGACGGGTGATACGTTCGTTTGTAAGGGGCCGGCATTCCGCCGCCGAAGGAATCGTCGCCGCGTCCCGCAGCGACTCGATAACTGCCGCCGCGTAAGCCGTAGATCCGGTAAAAGCCGCGATCGTCAGTGCTAGTATTCTGAGTAACAAAAACGGGTTTATTGTCGGGCGTGAAGACGGAAACCCATTCTTCAACCACTGGGCGTCCCTCGGCGTCGACTACTTTGCCCGTAATCACTGCGCCGCGAATCAGTGCAAAATCTATACTTTCGATCGTGTCGCCCTTGTTAACAATTAGAAGTTTCTCGCGGCCAGCCTCGTCAGCCGGAACGTAAGCCTTGGCGGCCGTTAGAACTCGATAGCTACCGGGAGGCACATTCACGATGCGATAGTTTCCGTCGTTATCCGTAACTCCTCTTGGCCCGCTGTACTGGCGGCCGGACATGGATCGCTCACCACCCTGGCGCATCACAACGGTGACACCGGGCGCGCCTTTGCCTTTGATAGTTACATTGCCGGAGATTGTGGCGCCCGGTTCTTTGACGGGCGTGGTTTGCGCGTTCGCCGCTACGGCGACACTGATGAACGCGAAAATACAGGCAATTGCCTGGCGAGTTGAGGACACCATAAGTGAGTCTCGCCTTTCACAAGGAGCGCCAATCATAGCACTTGTGTATCCACAGATTACACAGATTTCTTAAAAAACATCTGTGGAATCTATGGATAAGAAGAGTGCCGCTACACCGTGAGCGATCTTCGCCGGATTGGCCCGTGACTGGTTAGCAAAGACGACTACTGTCAGCTTATCGTCGACGTAGCGTGAGATCTGCGATTTGAATCCCTGCCACGAGCCACCGTGTTCGACTATGCGATGTCCGCGTACCTGGCCCAACGTCCAACCAAAACCGTAAGGATGGGTCTTGCCGTTGTTCAACTTCACCGGCGTCCACATTGCCTCGAGACTGGCACGCTTCAATAGCTTCTCGGTGTAAAGCGCAGCGTCCCACCTCGCCATGTCGTAAACCGTCAGATAGAGCGCGCCATCGGCAGTGGTATTCAACGAGGGTGACACCCAATTCTGATTCTTTAGTTGACCGTTGACCACGCGATAACCCGCCGCGCGATTCGGTACGATGTCGGCCTCGCTGATCACGCGCGCGGTCGACATGTCCAGCGGCTTGAAGATGCGCTCTTGCAGGAAGTCACCGTAAAACTTGCCGCTGACTTTGTGAATCAACACGCCGAGCATCACGTAAGCGAGATTGCTATAGCTGTACTTCTCGCCGGGTTGAAAGTCGAGCGGAACCTTCTTGTTGAGTTGGACCAGTTCGTCTTCGGTGTAGTCGCGGCGCATATCGAAATCCTTCGGATAGTCGCCCATGCCGCTGGTGTGCGTGAGTAAGTGACGCACAGTGATCTGGTTCCAACTTTCCGGGCCGTCAGTGAAGTATTTCGTGATCTTGTCGTCGAGACTGAGTTTGCCTTCTTCGACGAGCATCATTACGGCGGTCGCGGTGAACTGTTTGCCCACCGAACCTGACTGAAAGATCGTTTCCGGCTTGACCGGAACCTGGTGCTCGACATTCGCGAGCCCGTATCCACGCACCAGCACAATCTCACCGTTATTGATCACGGCCAGCGACAGTCCCGGAATCTGCTGCGCCTTCATCTCCGCACGAATGTAGTCGTCGACTTTAGTGGTGACGCCGTTCTGCGCAAAGCAGGTGGCGGAAAGGAGAAAAATCAGCGGGAGTGTGTAACGGATGCGTTTCATAGCGCGCATTTAGCCACTGACGATTATTTTTCGCAACAACAAACTGGCCCACGATGGTGGTTTCCGTGCGGGGTTCTCGCGTTTATAGGTGTAGCAAACACTTTACTTCATTGGAGGTACATCTCATGCCTAGTCCCCTACAGGTTAAGGTTGCAATTTACGGTACGCTCTGCGGCGGTCAGGACAACATGCACGCCCGCGATGTAACAACGCAGTTACAGGCTGCCTTAGACTCACCTGGAAACAACGGCGTTGTCAGCATCAACAACGACACCATGGGCGGCGATCCTTGCCATGGAACGACCAAATACTTCGGTGCGGTTCTCACGCTCAACGGCCAACCTCTGTTTTTCGCTTGTGCGGAAGGTCAAACAGTCGACTTCTTCCACTCGGTATCTGGTGTTGCCGAGGAAAAGGCGGAGCAGGCAGCGGGATAAAGTTGAAAGGTGACGGAATTGAAGTCACAGTCCTGACTGACTTGAACAAAGGCGAAGCAAGTCAGGCAGCGGCAACGCCTCGCTGTTAAGCGGCAGCGAGGCGTTGCCATCGGTGCAAGTTCACGTGCTGATTACTCCGCGCCGAGCACTGCCTGGATAATCGACAGTCGCGCGAAGAGACGTGACTCCGGATATTGAAATTGGTCGGCAGCGGCTAAGGCGCGGCGGAAGTCGCTCTTTGCAACGATCGCTAACTCTTGTCCGTAACGTATCACCATCGCTCCGAGCTTGCTGTCGCCAGGCAATGGCATCTCGGCGGGTTTGAAGATCTGGACCTCGAATCCGCTGAGCGACGCAGCGGCCGAAAGGAGTTCGTTGAGTTTGTTTATGCCCGACTCCAGTAAGGCAAGACTCCGCTCGGGCTCAATCGCGCTCAATACATGCGCGACCTGTAATTGATCTTCGATCTGCTGGTAGTTTGCCGCCGGCTGCGTCACCAGCGCGAATGCTTCATCCAGGAACTGCCGCGAGTGCTTTGGATTGTCTGTCTTTGTGGCTTCGGCTAACTGAAGCAGCAAACTGACTCGATCGCGATCCGAGGCCGCCTCCAGCGTCTGTCGCAGTTCCTCGAGTTGTGCGGACTTGCCATTGCGAAGCTTTTGCTCCGCGGCAATTCTTTGGAGAACTGCACCGCGCATGTTGGTATCCAGATGATCGCTGGCGATCTGGCGCGCGCGATCCGCGCTTCCCTCGTCCAGCGCTTTAATAGCAGCTTGCTGATAAAGCCGCTCTCGCACCTCTGACGGCGCTGAGGCGGCGGTAGTCAAGAGATTGTTAGACGTGCCTTGTGGAGTGAGATAGGTTAATTGGTCCATTCCCTGGCGCGGCTTGTTGCGGTCAGAGAGCTCGCCGATTTTCTGGCGTACCGCTTGACCACGCGCGGGCAAGTATTTCTCGATCTGCGGCAGCAGCGGCTGCAGATTCAGCAGTAAAGCGCGTGCGTTGTCCTGTTGATTCGGCGTCGCTTTGAGCGCAGCCGTGACCACGGTTTCGAGCAACTGCCGGTAAGCGGCAGGCAACTCCGACGATCGCGGCTCTTGAAACTTTTCCAGTACGGAAACTACAGCAATTGAATATTCGCCGCGCTCGAACATCTCTTGTGCCTTGCGCAGAGCGAAATCAGGGTCAGTTGCGACGACCTGAGTAACCAGGAGTTGCTCCAGGTACGTCTCATCGTTCGGCACACGACCCTCCGGCTTGGCCTTCTGTTGTCGCGTCCGCTGAAACAGATCGTAGGCCAAAGCCGGGTCGTGCCGCGCTGCTGTGAGTACAAGCTCCTGACGCAACTGAGCCGGTGATTGGGATTGATCCAATTCCGCTTCACGACTCCTGCGTGTTTGCTTTTGCAATTCAAGAATATTGGCGGCGGCGTCTGAGAACACTGAACGGGCGCGGGCTTCGTCACGTTTCCAAAGCAGATCCGCTGCCATGATTTGCAGACGGCTGCGGTTCTGCGGGAGTTTGAGTGCCGGTGTAGCTGCGATCAGATCTTCCAGCGCCAGGTAAGCTTGCTCCTGCGCCGTCAGGGATTGTGCCCTTACGGACACAATCCCTGCGGCGCAGATGATCAACGTAAACAAGAAACGAATGGATGTTTTCATTTCGGGATTACTGTTGGACCAGCGTGAAGGTTTCAAATGGTCCGATCGCCAACCGGTTGCAGTTAACCGTTCCGCCGCCACCACCTTCGGCGACGAGATAGTGGCCGCTTTGACTAGCCAGCGCAACCGTATTGCCTCCGCTGATCTGGCCGCTGCCACCGACTTTGATTATGGTGAAGGTTTCCCATGACTGGGCCCACCCGCTGGTAGCAACGTCTCCGCCTCCACCGCCGAAGGCCATGAGGTAGTAGTTCCGGTTAGTTTGGATGTGGACCGTATCGCCGCTATTCAACGAACCGCCGTTAACGTCGATAATCTTGAACTGGGAGATCAGCGAGTCGATGCTACTGGCCGTTGCCGTGAAGTCACCGCCGCCCCCGCCGGGAGCCGTCAGGTATTTTCCGTTGCTTGTGCGGAAGGAATAGGTCGGCGTGCTGGGGTCGAACATCGTTGAAAAGCGAAACGTGTCGGAGTTGGTGATATGGAGATTCTCCCCCGGGAAGCTCGGTATGAGAACTGGCGACTTCAATTTCGCGACGATGCGCCACTGGTATCGTGTGCTGTAGACAAGCCCACTGACATTAATGGAACACGTTCCAAACCCGTTACAGGGAATGTCCGCAAACACCAGGTTCTCCGGAAACTCGTTGCCGCTGGCGTAGATGTCGTACCTGATAAACCAGTTTGGATCCCGCCGGTTAGGGTCCAGACCATCGCTCCATTGTAGAGTGAAGCTCACCGGCCTGTTGACCGAGTTGTTGGCAGGATTCACCGCCACGGGCTTGTTTGCGGCAGGCCGCGAAGGGGGGAGGAATCCATAATGATTACCACCCGGGGAATTGCTGACCGGGACCGGACTTGTTATCGGGTAGTCCGGTGAGCCCCAGTTAGTCGCGTCGCGCCACGCGAAGATGAAATAGTTACCTGGTCCGTGACCGACGTCAAAGCCAAAGAATCCGTCTAAGAGAGTAGGATTCGATGTCCTGCAGAGGCTTGGTATCATGTTGCCGCCACTGTCTGTCTTGCAGAATTTGATTCTAAGGGACTGTCCGGGGACGACGGCGCCGCCGGCGAATTGAATCCGAGCATAGCCGCTGACGAATTGGGCATTTGCCTCCGACCCCATGGCAAACAGGGAAACTACGACAAAAGCTCCTATCAGAAACCTTTTCATCTGAACTCTCCTTTCGACGCTTCGTAAGAGGGACGTACACGTGGATTGGGAATAGACGAGAGAATTCCTGCACCACGTGCTTGATTGACCGAGTTATCTATTAATCGCGTCGAACGAGTGCGGAAGCTATCAGTGGGACGAATGAAAAGTGTGAGGCGCTGATCTATTGATAGCTTTCAGTCGGCTCTGACGCGTATTTGAATGGCCTCTCAACAACGAAGCTAGTTTGGAGAAGAAAGCAATGACAATTAGCATTTGGTTGATGATCCTTACGTTCACCATCGGATCGGGAACCGCCCAGTTAAGCGGAAGCACTTCCACGCCGGAACCGAACAGCATCCGTCCTCCCACGAAAATTGCAGGGAACTGCTGGGTCAACGGACAATGGACCAACCCATGCCCGGACGACGCGCCGCCAGCTCCGCCTGAGCGCGGCCCGCTAACTCAGCAACCTTATTAGATCGACTTCAGCGAAGACGCCGGGTTTGTACTCGGCGTCTTCACTCCGCAGCAACGTCACGGAAATATCCTGACCAAAACTGGCACATACGCCCGCGTATCTCGCACCAACACAATTTGTCGTCCGTCGTCCGACCACGCAAAGGACGTTATCTCTGCCTCTTTGAAGTCGGTTAACTTTCGGAACTGTCTACTATTGAATGGTTGAAGCCAGATGTTGGAAGCGCCGCTGGAGCTGCTGACGTATGAAATCCCCTTCCCGTCTGGCGTCCAACGTAAGCGGTTGTCAGGGGTAAGAGTCATCCCGTTGAACGGACGGGTCGATTCAGGCAACGCAAATCGTTTCACGATCGAACCTAACGTGAGATCGTAGATTTCAACCTGCCACACCTGACTGTCCGGTTGATCGTTAACAAAGAACGCCAACAGCTTTCCGTCAGGTGAAAGTGACGGCCCCTGCACTTCCCTGTTCAACAGCTTTTCTGGTGTTCCACCGTCGATCGACACCTTGCGAATACCTTTGCCGGTACGATAGATGACCCATTTGCTGTCTGCCGTAACCGAAGGAAGGTCTGCGTAGGTTCCGGTGGTAAGTTGGAGCGGCTGCGTTCCGTCAGAGTTCATTCGCCAAAGATTCATTGTGCCGGCGCGGGTGGAGCAGAACACAATGTATCGGCCATCCGGAGACATCGTTGGCTTTGAATTGTCAGCTTCAAAAGTCAGTTGCCGTCTCCCGCTTCCGTCCTGCAACCAAAGATTTATGTTTTTGCCGTCGAAGACTGAGTAGATAAACCTGCCTGCGGTGCCGCGCTCTACTTCTGCCAGTCCTTTATTCTGCTCGACGGTGATTGTGCTCGCCGGCGATTCGGCCAGCGACACCTGCCAGATACTCGAACTCCTTTCGACGTTTCGCGTCACAAAGACGCGCGAATCACCTGAGCCGCTGACCAGCGTGTAATTGTTCGGGTCGTTGGTTATTTGCCGCGCTCCGTCCTCACCAACCAAATAGAGCTGCCCGGTACCGCCTGCCTTTTCCGTAGCCGCAACGATCATCCCGCTACCATCCCACAACCAGGTTACCCGCGAAATGTCGTACCACGGACCAGCATTTATAGGTCGAGCCGTCCCGGTCTCAACATCAATTAATTCGAGCGAGATCTCGTTGAGTTTTGGCCCCATCCCGTGCGTCACACAAGCAATCTTTTCTCCGTTTGGAGACCATGCTGGTCCAGGACCTTGCATGTGCGAAGAGAAAAACCTGTTGTCTGCGAGCGTGCGCCGTACGAGTACCGACGCTGAACCACCATCCGCAGACGCAATCACAAGATCAGCCGGATCGACCGCGTTGTTGCTGCGAACAAATGCCATTCGGAAACCATCAGGCGAGAACGTCACTGCCGTGTTCACGTTCTCGAGGATCGATCTTTGCCCGCCACCAAATTTTGAAACCCGATACAGGGTTCCGGTCTCAGCTTTATTCTCGAGGTAGTAAACAAAGGTGCCGTCTGGTGAGAACGACAGACCGCTGTAATTCGAGTCTGACACGGAAGTGACCCGAAGATCGCTCGCGGTTGCCAGCTCTCTTACACGTATCGAGTGCTTGCCGGCTTCAGCCACGCTATAGGCCACGTAGTTTCCATCGGGAGAGATCACGATTTCCGTAATGTCTCCGGATAAGTGCAATCGCTCGAAACGCAAATTGAAAGCGCGATCGATCATTAAGCGGCTGGTCCAGGTGTCTAATACGTAAAAGAACCCGGCGGCCACGATCAAGAACACCGGAATTATCAACGACAGCTTGCGGAATATGCCTTTCCTTGCTGGTGTTACAAGCCTTTCCTGGCTTTGACTTGGGATAGTGTCTATTCGTTCCACAATCGTGATCGGGCGCGGCATGTCGGCGGTGATAGAGTTGCGCGAACCGGCGATTTGTCGCAGATCGTGAAGCAAGTCTTCGGCGGATTGATAACGGGCGTTGGGTTCTTTTCTCAGTGATTTGAGCAATATCGCGGACATTTCCGGAGACAGCCGATCGCTGCCGTCCGGCTCACGCTCCAAAATCGCCACAATGACTTCACTGGTCGTGTCTCCGGAAAAAGGACGGCGGCGCAAAACCAACTCGAACAACACAACACCCAGGCTCCAGAGATCCGTTCTATGATCGACAGGTTGCCGGCGGATCTGTTCCGGAGACATGTACTGCGACGTGCCCATCAACAACTCCGGCTGTGTATTCAAAGTAGAACTGCGGTGGGATTCCACCTCATCTCTCACGCCTTCGATCAGCTTCGCCAGTCCGAAATCCAGGACCTTTACGTGACCGTCGTCGGTGACCACAATGTTTTCCGGTTTGATATCACGATGAATCACGCCTGCCCTGTGTGCGGCGGCCAGGGCGTTGCACACCTGTTTAGCGATTTCGAGAATCTTTGCCTCATCCAACGCTTTGGTCTTCAGAAGCTCGCGAAGAGTGGCGCCTTTGACGTACTCCATCGTGATGTAATGAAGCCCGTTTGCTTCACCAATCTCGTAAATGTGAGCCACGTTTGGGTGGGAAATCGCAGAAGCCGCACGCGCTTCCTGTTGAAAGCGCAGCACGCGAACGTGGTTGTCAGTTATCGTGGCGGGGAGAAGTTTGAGCGCGACTTTGCGATTTAGGCTCGGGTCGTGGGCCAGATAGACTTCGCCCATGCCACCGTGGCCCAGCACGTCGATGATCCGGTAGCGGGCGATAGTCTTTCCAACCAGCTCCGCCCTCTCTGACCGCAGCACCTCCAGCGCGAGCGGAACCGCCGACTCCTCCATGAAGCTGTCCTGGCGATCCGCGGAAGCAAGCAGCGAGAGAACTTCGTCCTTCAGACTCTCGTCTCCCCGAGACTGCTGCTCGAGAAAAGTTTCGCGGTCACCGGCGCCGAGCTCAAGAGCGGAGTAGTAGAGATCTTCAATCCTATTCCATCGATCTGAGTTCATTGTGCAATCTGTCCGGAACTATTGGCTGTGAGAAAGGGAGGCCCACATTTTGGATCGCGTCAAAACTCCTGTGGAACTATCACAGCTAACCACGCACTTCACGTCTTAGCCACGATTTAGCGAGACTCCAATGACGTATGACGGTGACTTCGGAGATTTTTAGCACTTCCGCAGTCTCCAAAACGCTCAACCCTCCAAAATGCCGCAACTCAACTATCCGGGCTTTGAAAGGATCGATTTTGGCGAGACGATCGAGGGCTTCGTTCAGAGTCAGGATGTCTTCCGACTTCTCGGGAGATATGATGACGGCATCCTCCAATGTCAGGTTGGCCGCACCGCCCCCACGCTTGCTGCGCAATTGGCGGCGCGCGTGATCGACGAGGATCCGGCGCATCAATTGAGCGGCGACGGCAAAGAAGTGCGCCCGATTCTGCCACTTCGCCTGCCTCTGATCCACAAGCTTGAGGTAGAGCTCATTTACCAGTGCCGTGGTTTGCAGAACGTGTCCGGCACTTTCGCGTTTCATGTGATAGCTGGCCAGGCGTCGCAATTCGGTTTCCACATAAGGGAGCAAACGATCGAGCGCCGTAGCATCGCCGTCGCTCCAGGCAAGGAGGAGTTGCGTCACGGTTTCAGTGGTAGACATTGAGAAATTGTGGGCTGGTCACTTTCCCTGATAACAAGGATCTAAACTCTCGTGACAGAATAAACCTGTGGGGACCTAAATTGAAGTTCTTCAGCCACCGATCAGACCAGTGACCTTCCTTCGATACAACTTTTTACAGTTTGTTACAGCGTGTGAGGACTTGGAAGTTCGAAGTCAGTGGACTCTGGGAGGGTGGTCAATCCATTAGTTACGAATGAGCATGGATCATTCGCCGTATGCGGTCCGCAAACAAAACATCCATTTTCTGCGGTTCTATAATCTCAGTTACCTCTCCCTCGCCGAACGTGGGATGAATAAGTATCTGACCTTTACGATACGTTCGCCCGCGATCGTATGGGGTGCCGGGTTTAACAGAGGCACGTGACGCCGTCCCGGCGCGATACGTGACGCTTGATTTACACATTGGACAACTGACGCGCGTGATCCTGCCTGCCTTGCTCACTGAAGTCACGATGTGACCGCGCTCTTCTTTACAGTTGACACAAATTTGGTCGACACGATCTCCGATTTTGAAATCTATCTTTTCTTCCATGGAGTGATTCTACAGTATTAGGAGGCAAATGTCTGTCCGCCACATCGCTTATAGCGGAGTCGCCTTTGAACCTCTTCGCGGTAACCTCCTCTTTATATGTGTGTTGGCGCACGGACGGGCTGCGTTGCGGGTTGTATAGCTATGTGGAAGACGAGAAAGAAGCGCGAAGCCGGGAGACTTTGAATGGACAACGGGAACGGGTTGAGCCCGATGATTCTGGTAGTCGAAGATGTCCACGAGACGCGCGACGGTATTGAAAAGCTGCTGAAGGTCGACGGATATCGCGTGGTGCTAGCCCGAGATGAATCTGACGGAATAGAACGCGCCCAGCGACAACGTCCGGATCTGATTCTCGTAAGTCTGGCGGGGTTACCGAGCGACGTCCTTGGTTCCGGCCAGCGTATCCGCGAAAGCGCGGCGGCAGGGGACGATGTGCCGGTCGTCATCTTCTGCTTTGATGAGATTCCCGCGGGGGCTGAAGTCGCTATTGGCAAAAATGTACACATCGCCCAGCCTGATAACTTCAATCAGTTGCGAAGTCTGCTCTCGCGTTTGCTAGAAGAAAGAAGAATATGACGCCTAATGGCCACATGACGAAAACGTTTTACTTCAAATTCATAGATGCGCCTCCAACAGTTGTCGTGGAGTTAACCAATGCAAGCGAGAAGACACTCAAATCCATCGAGATTCTGACTATCTTTCTTAAAGAAAAAGAAACTCACGGAGCTGGCCTTTCACAAGCGCATATTCGATTTGACGGTGTAAAGTCGATGCAACCAGGTGAAAGGAAAGTCCTATCTCACCGAACCTGGATTAATGGAAAACCCGCTGAGGCAGATCACGATCAGATGGAACGGCTTAAGCTTATAGTAGACCGGACTAACCCTTATGCATTGGAGATTTCGTGGGAGGATCCGGAGGGCAAGATGCGCTTTCAACGGATACCGCTCGGCAAGTGACAAAACGAGAATGCTTATCCGAGTAACCGGTCGAACTCGTTTTTCACTACCTGGTAACACTCGCAGACGGTTTCTTCCATTCTCTGACGATCGAGGATTTTGATGTGACCGCGGACGTAACTGATTGCCCCAGCATCTTGCAGCCGGCCCGCAGCCACAGTCACACCTTCGCGACGCACACCCAACATGCCGGCAATTAGTTCCTGTGTCATGATCAACTCATTAGTATTCAGCCTGTCATGGCTTAACAAAAGCCAACGGCAGAGTTGCTGTTCAACTGAGTGAAGACGATTGCAAACGGCAGTTTGCGAGATTTGAGTAATCAGTGCTTGCGTATAGCGCAACAGCAGGTATTGAAGCTTGCCACCTTTCCCGAATTCGTCTTGAAGCACCTTGGCCTTCATCTTCAACGCTTCGCCCGCGCTCTGTACGACGGCCCGATTAGGCATCGTGCCGCCTCCCATAAAGAGAGCAATCCCTACCACACCATCGTTGCCTGTCAATCCCATCTCGGCGCTTGATCCGTTTTCCATCGTGTAAAGCAGTGAAACTATCGCCGTCGTTGGAAAGTAGACGTAATCGAGTTGTCCGTTAAATTCGTAGACGACTTCACCAAGACCAAAGGAAACATTCGCAAGGTGTGGCAGAAGACGTTCATAGTCATCTTTTGGAAGGGCGGCAAGAAGCCGATTCTCGTGCGGCTGGGCAAAAACAGACATGAACAATCTCGATGCGCTAACCCTTAAGCGAGGGAGCGACACTGGTTATATTGCTGAAAGGATAACATGTATGTGGTCTACCGCACAGACAACCCAATTCGCATAGTCCAGTCTGGACAAAGGATTAGACATTTGAGATGAGGAGATACGATTTCATGCTGTGGACTATTCTTATAGTGTTGTTGCTGCTCTGGCTGGTTGGGTTTTACGGTGGCTTTGTCACAAGTAGCCTGATTCACCTGTTGCTGGTAGCAGCGGTGATTGTTCTTGCGCTGAATCTTTTCAGGAGCCGAAGTCCGGCATAAGCAATAGGAGGTTGTGATCGATTCAAGACATGTGAAGGGTGTGAACGGACTGCGCATGTTCATCCAGCCGAACAAAGATTCGGGTGAAAACAAGATTTTCTATAGTCAGCGCAGCAGTGGTCCAATATACCGCTGGAATTATGAAAAACACCTTGCCAAGTGGCACGTGGCACGCGTGAACGCTTCCCAGTGGAGTTCGCATGAATTTTGCACAGCCAGTTGGCAATCCGTTCCGCCGGAGCTCAAGGCGCAACTGAATGAACACTATGTCGAGTAGGTATCTATTTGATTGGAGCGGGCGACGGGATTCGAACCCGCAACCCTCAGCTTGGGAAGCTGATGCGCTACCGTTGCGCCACACCCGCCCAGTATTGAGATGAGATAAATATCATCAACGGATATAACGCCGCAACAGTTCCTCCCACTTGTTTTGTGACTTCAGGATCAATTCCACTGCTTCACGCACTGCGCCGTGGCCGCCGCGAGCGTGGGTGATGTAGTGGGCGTGTTCGCGTGTTTCGATGGCGGCGTCGGCGACGGCGATGGCGAGACCTGATTGGAGCATCAGCGGGATGTCGTTGAGATCGTCGCCAGCGAAGGCGACCTCGGCGTTGGTGAGTCCAGCGTCGGCGAGGATCTCGGCAAAGGCCCGTTCTTTATCTTCACAGCCCTGACTAACGTAAGACATTCCGAGTTTCTCAGCGCGCCGCGTCAGGGCGCTTGAGACGCGACCGGAGATGACTCCTGACTTTAATCCCGCGCGATGCAACAGATCGAGCCCGAGTCCGTCGCGCGTGTTGAAGGCTTTTTGGTCCTCACCGTTTTCCAGTACCCAAATGCGTGCGTCAGTCAGCACACCATCACAGTCCATCAAGAACAACTTGATGCGCGCCGCTCGCGCCTGAACGTCAGAATCACTCATCGCGTTTCAGAATTCTGCCACGGACAAACACAGACAACACAGACAAGTCAACCAGTAATGAGGCCGAAACCTGAATTCACCTTCTGTCCGTGTCGTTCGTGTTCGTCCGTGGCTAAAGCTCGTTTTAACGTACCTCGAACAGATCGATGCCCGACAGCTTCAACCCCGTAGGCGTGCGCGCGATCAGCAACACCGCTGTGCCCGAACCGGCCGTGCCGAGTTTCTTCAACTGAATCTGCACGTCGGCCGCGATCAGGTTTGCGTTGAGTTGTTCGGTGCGTACGACCTTCGTATCCCACGCCTCGGTGCCGATGCTTCCATTGATGAACCGCACCAACTCACCGGACACAATCCGCGACTCTAGATCCGGTTTCTTATTACTTACCAGCGCCTGCGATAGCGACGTCGCAAAGGTCTGCACCGCTGGATCGACCACCGGCGCGTTGTTCGCCGCTGCCTCCGCGCGTATGCGCGCCAGGCGCGCAGCTAGCGACGAAGGATAATCACGGCTCGCCACCACGGCATCGCCAAAACGCTTCGCCGCTTCTGCCGGTTGGTTGCGCTTCATCGCAATCTCGCCGAGCCCGATGTTGGCCCAGGCAAGCGTGGCCGGAAACGGCAATCCTTCTTCGAGCGCCGAACGAAACAGCTTCTCAGCCTCGTCGAGTTTGTTTTGGCCCAACAAGGCGCGCGCCAGCAGAATTCGCGCTTCCTGAAAACGCGGCGCGACATTCAACATGGCACGCGCCGTTGCTTCTGCTTTGACAAAGTCCTGCCCGCCTAGCTGCAACGATGCTTCATTCAACGCATCGGGCAAATCCTTCGCACGCGGCACTACGTCGTTGCCGTAGTCCATCTGCGGGTAAAACTTGTCCGGATCGACTTCCACTCGCACGATCTTCGCCGGTGACTTAAATACCGCTTCACCAAACCCCTTCGCCGGCACAATCGCTTCGGCCGTCACGACTTCACCACGATCGGTTGTGCCGGCAACAGTCACAGTGACATCAATCGAACCGATATTGCGCAACGCCGAAACCCAATCAGCACCACGTTGAACCGGCAAGCCCACCATCAAATCCGTGTCGATCACCTGGTCGAGCTGCTGGTCCATCAGGCTCTTCAGAACGTCACCACCACGCGCCGCCAGCGCCTCCCTCAACCCCGCAAGCGTCATTCCATTTTTATCCGTGCTCTGCACTGCCGCCTTAAGCACTCCGACAAACCCATCCCTACCGAGCTTACGTTCCACTAAACGCCAAAACATCGCGCCACGATTCGGCACCGATCCGAAGTATGTACTATCCAACTGGCTCGCACGCGCCAATGGACCATCACGCTGCGCTACCGCCGCATACGCAATTCGTTCCCGGTACAACTCAGACTGCACGGCTTCGCGGCCAAACTGCTTCCCTAAAAACTCCGTCGCCAGATAACGCACCAGCGCATCGCGCAACACGCCACTGCCTTCACCACGCACCGGCGCTTGTCCGCCAATCCACAAACGCGTCACATCCTCCGCCACTGACAACGCCGTTGCCGCATCGATCTTCGGCAAGCGCAATGCGTCCGCGTCGATCAGCACCGTGCCGCCATCGCTAAATCCTGCGCCACGTCTCACCGCCACCAAACGCAACGGCACATCAGGCGCTGGACCAAACATCCCGGCGAAGTAAGCTCGCGCCGCGCCAGCGAAAGCAATCAACGACTCGGCACGTTTGCGTTCCTCCGCGCCCATCCCTTTCTCCATCAAGACGCTGATGCCTTTGCCGTCAGCAGCACCTTCAACCTTGTCCCAATCGCCCTGCACGAAGAATGGTTGACTACTAAGCGTTTGTTCGAAAGAAACCGATCCACCGCTGCTCTTTTCTATACCCGACGAGATCACGTTTGGCAGGTTCACACTCAAACGAAACGCCGCCGTGTCTGCTCCACGCACGGTGTAAGGCGTGTTAGGCACCGGATACCAAAACGAAAGCGGCAGAAACTGCGTCGCGATCGGGCTGATCGCCATGAGTCCCGAGTTGCTCTCCACCGGAAGCGAATAAGTCACCGTCACGGACGTCGACGCGTTTGGCGCAACGGTCGCGGGCAACGCGATCTCTGCTCGTTGCAGATCGCCTCTCGGTTCCGTGCCCGGACGAAATGTCGACGCCGCCCCGTTAACGGCCACTGACTTCACACTCGCTTTCGAGTTCAAGCGCACCGTGAGCGTTCGGCCAGTACCGCTACCGACGTTCGTCGCATTCAAGGTCGCAACGACATTGAGCACGCGTTCGGCTTGCTGCACAGTTGCCGCAATGTCATACGAATTAACTTGCCAGATCACGGACGCAGTCGTTTGCGCTCCGGCGTGCGCGCAGATGCACAGCAGAAGGATCAATGAAAGAAACGTTTTCATAGATGAAGAGAAACTAACGTGGATTAATCTCGCGTCGCGCCGCGCACCAGTTCGTGGATGTCGCGAATCATGAATAGCAACGGCTCAAGGCGCTGCAACGGCAACGCGTTCGGTCCATCCGACAACGCCTTCTCCGGGTGGTCGTGAACTTCCATGAACACCGCGTCCACTCCACAAGCTACACCCGCGCGCGCGAGGGGTTCGATGTATTCCGATTGACCGCCGGTTGCATGTCCAAGCCCACCCGGCAGTTGCAGCGAATGCGTCACGTCAAACACCACCGGCACGCCGAAGCCGCGCATGATCGGCAACGAACGCATGTCCACTACAAGATTGTTGTAACCAAAACTCGCGCCACGTTCCGTCAACAAAAGCTTCTCGCAACCAGCTTCACGAATCTTGTCGACGATGTTTCGTGCGTCCTGTGGCGCCAGAAACTGTCCTTTTTTAACATTCACTACCCTTCCCGATTTCGCCGCCGCCACGAGCAGATCCGTTTGGCGGCAAAGAAACGCCGGGATCTGCAATACGTCCGCGACCGCCGCAACCTGCTCGACCTGCGACACGTCGTGTACGTCAGTCAGCACCGGAACACCAAGCTCTTCTTTGACGCGTTGCAACACTTCGAGTCCCGCTTCCAGGCCATGACCACGAAAGCTGTGTATCGAAGAACGATTCGCTTTATCAAACGACGACTTGAAAACGTAGTCGAGACCGGCCGCCCGCGCGCGCTGCGAACACTCGCGCGCCATCATCATCGCGTGCTCGGGACTCTCGATCACACACGGTCCGGCGATGATCGTGAGCCGGCCGTCGCCAAACATGGCGTTACCAACTGAGAATGCCTTTATGCTGCTCATTTTGACTTGAGCGAGTATACGTTAATTGTTCTTTTCAGTCTTATCGGTGGCCATCGACTCCCGAAGTTTTGCGATGTCCACCACGAGCCGGCCCGACGGTGATTCCAGTGCCGCGCCGCGCAAAGCGTTGATATCAGGCGCGCTCGTAATCGCATGATGTTCCAACCCAAGTCGTTCCGCGGTCTCGAGCAGTTCGCTGCGAAACTCAGCCGCGTCTGAAGGGCGCGCGTCTGGTTGTTTCTCCAGCGCGCGCAAGATGACGCGTTCCACGTCTTCCGGAATCCCAGCCACAATGTCGCGCGGGCGAAGTGGTGGATCGTTCGCGTGCTTGATCGCGATCTCAATTGGCGACACTCCGGTGAAAGGCGCCATACCGGTCAACATCTCGTAAAGAATCACGCCGAGACTATAAACATCAGCAGCAGGTGTCAGATCGAAGCCTTCGTATTGTTCGGGCGCCATGTAACGCGGTGTGCCGATCGGCGTGCCGGGCAACGTCACCGCGCTCGCGTCTTCGTCGTCCAGAATGTCGGCTGCAAGTTTCGCGATGCCGAAGTCGAGCACCTTCACGATCGCCGGGGCTGCTGAGCTCTTCGTCACGAGAATGTTCGACGGCTTGAGATCGCGGTGAATGATTCCCGCGTTGTGTGCGGCGGCCACGGCGGCGGAAGTTTGCAGCATGATTGAAGTCGCACGCGCGGTTTCGAGCGGCGCTTCCTTTGCGAGGATCTCGCGCAGCGTGTGGCCGTTGAGGAATTCCATCACGATGTAGACCAGCCCGTTCTCGGTCTGACCGAAATCAGTTACCGAGACGGCGTTTGCGTGATGCAACAGCACCGCCGCGCGCGCCTCGAGCTGAAAACGAGCACGCGCCCCTTCGTTATCGACAAACTGCGGATGCAACACCTTGATCGCCACCGGACGGTCCATCAATAAATGGCGCGCACGATAGACCGTGCCCATGCCGCCTTCGCCGAGACGTTCTTCGAGGAGGTACTTGTTGTCGAGGGTTCGATCGATGAGGGGGTCGTTGTTTGTTTGCAATCAATCACCACTGGTGGCAGTCACACGCTCGTGCATCACCAGGTCGACTTCGCCATTCTTCTCCATCGATGTCTCTGACTGCAAGCGATTCTCGTAGGCAGCGCGGACGAACGACGCAAACAACGGGTGGGCATTGAGCGGTTTCGATTTGTATTCCGGATGAAACTGACAACCGACAAACCACGGGTGGATCTCGCGCGGCAGTTCGATCATCTCCACAAACTTACCATCGGGCGACACACCGCTGAACACGAGTCCATCGCGTTCGAGCCGCTGCCGGTATTCAGGATTGAATTCGTAACGATGCCGGTGACGTTCGCTGATCTCTTCAGCCGCGCTGTAGATGTCGCGCACGAGTGAACCGGGCGCAAGCTGGCAGGGCCACGCGCCGAGACGCATCGTCCCGCCTAACTCTTCAACACCGACCAGATCGCGTAACTTAAAAATGATCGGATGCGGCGTGTCGCTGTCGAATTCGGTCGAATCGGCTTCTTTCAGTTCGCAAACGTTACGGGCGTACTCGATACAGGCTGTTTGCATGCCGAGACAGATACCGAAATACGGCGTCTTAGTTTTGCGAGCGTAACAGATCGCGCGGATCATTCCCGCCACACCGCGTTTGCCGAAGCCGCCGGGCACGAGGATCGCGTCGAAGTCGCGCAGGCGAGCTTCGTAATCGTCGTCCATTAACTCTTCCGACTCGATCCACTTAACGTCGACGCGCAGGTTGTTGGCCACGCCGCCGTGCGTCAACGCTTCGCGCAAAGACTTGTAAGAGTCTTCAAGCTCGACGTACTTGCCGACGATCGCGATCGAAGCTTCGCCGCCGGAAGGTTCGCGAATCGTCGCCACGAGATTGCGCCACTCCGCAAGATCGGCCTGTGGCGCCTGCCCATGCAAACCGAGTTGCATCACGATCAGATCGTCGAGACCCTGCTCATGAAACGCGAGCGGCACGTCGTAGATCGTGTCGACGTCCTGCGCGCTGATCACGGCCGACTCTTTCACATTACAGAAGAGCGCGATCTTGCTGCGCAGATCGCGTGACAAAGGTTTTTCCGAACGGCACAAAAGGATGTCGGGTGCGATACCGATCTCGCGCAAGTCGCGCACCGAGTGTTGCGTCGGTTTCGTCTTCAGTTCGCCGGCCGCGGCGATGTACGGCACGAGTGTGACGTGAATAAACAAAGCGTTGCCGGCGCCTTCTTCGTTACCCATCTGGCGAATGGCTTCGAGAAACGGCAACGACTCGATATCGCCGACTGTTCCGCCGATCTCGACGATCACCACGTCGGGCTTATCTTTCTCCGCCACCTTGCGTACAGCTTCCTTGATCTCGTTAGTAATGTGCGGAATGACTTGAATCGTTTTGCCGAGGTAGTCGCCACGGCGTTCTTTTTCGATGACTGAAAGATAAATGCGTCCGGTGGTCCAGTTGTTTGCTTGCGAGAGATGCGCGTGAGTGAAGCGTTCGTAATGGCCCAGGTCGAGATCTGTTTCGGCGCCGTCGTCCGTGACAAAGACTTCGCCGTGCTGGAAGGGCGACATCGTGCCCGGATCGACGTTGATGTAAGGATCGAGTTTGATGAGTGCCACCTGAAGACCGCGACACTCGAGCAGGCAGCCGATCGAAGAAGCAGCGAGGCCCTTACCCAGACTCGAAACCACACCACCAGTGACGAAGATGTATTTAGGCATTCGGTTCTTTCCCTTCGGAGTTTTCGTCTTCGTTAACTGCCGTTCCCGCGTCGGGCGGGTCGCCCGACTCGTCCTCGCCGTTGTAACGTCCCTGCTTCAGATCCTCTATCACTTCGACTGATTTCTGTTTCGACGGATCGAGCGCCGATTGTAGACCGATAAGACTCGCGCCGAGCAATCCCGGCCCGTCCTGTGCCCGCCGTTCAAATTCTTCGGTCGAGACGTCGTAAGGTTTGCTGAGTCGCGACAGACCAAACAGGCCGCCCAAAACTACAAGCGCGATGATTGCGAGTCCTATCCAGTCTTTTACATCCATGCTCTTACACGCTCCAGATCGCTCAAAGTGTCTACACCGATAGATGTGCTACACGCTTCGACTACTTTAATCCTGACGCCGTGCGCGAGTGCGCGCAATTGTTCGAGTGCTTCGACGCGTTCGAGCTGCGTCGGGGGCCACTTGGTGAACTCGAGCAAAACGTCGCGGCGATAAACATATAGGCCCGTGTGCTTACGAAAGAGCTTTAACAAATCCGGCTCGGCAGCGAGCGCAACGTCCGGCGAGCCGTGCCGCTTGACGGCGTCGCGCGGATAAGGCACCGGCGATCTCGAAAAGTAGACGGCATTATCATCGTCGTCAACCACAACTTTTACCAGGTCCGGATCGAGCAGATCGTCATTCGACTCGATCGGTTCCCAGGTCGTAACGATTCCCGCGCCACCGCTTGGTTTACTCATTTCCGCGGCCATCACGTCGACCGCTCTTTCAATCGTCTGCGGCGAAATCAAAGGCTCATCACCCTGCACGTTTACAACAATCTCGGCCTCCGGAATCGCTGCTGCAACCTCCGCGACTCGATCCGTGCCGCTCGTGTGATGCTCGCTCGTTAGCACCGCTTCAATGTTTCTCGCACGAACCACGTTCGCAATCTCTTCGCTATCTGTCGCCACAATCACCCGATCCACATTCCGCGCGGCTTGCGCGCGCTCAGCCACCCAACAGACCATCGGCTTCCCCGCGAGTTCGATCAGCGCTTTTCCTGGCAAACGAGTAGAAGCGAAGCGAGCGGGGATGATGGCGACTGTTGTATGTTTGGGGATATTTTGGGGATTGTCGCCCGTCTGATTCACGGGATAACAGCTTAGCCTGCGGGTGCAAAAACTGTCAACGAAAGTTAATCTGTGGATTCTGTGAAGAAACCCAGTGAAGACGGCCAAGCCCTGATCGATGCGTGGCGGACGAATAATCGTGTCACCACTTATTTGATCGAAAATTTGCCGTCCGAGATGTGGTCGATGACGGTTCCCGGTTCGCCAAGACGGACTGTTCGATCGATTCTGGCGCACATACACAACGCGAGGTGCGCGTGGATCAAGATGATTGGCGGGCGTCACGGAGTTGTGGTGCCGAAGACTGTCAACGTACGTGCTGTTCGGCCGCCCGAGCTGTTGCGCGCACTCGCACGCAGCAGCGAGGGGGTGATTGCGTTGATTGAACTCGGAGTCGCACGCGGTGGCGCTATCCCGCCGGCCGCGTGGCAGAACTTCCCAACGGACCTCGTTCACTTCCTCAGCTACTTCGTGGCCCACGAAGCACACCATCGTGGACAACTCTGCATGTTGGCGCGGCAGTTAGGCCACAAATTGCCCACGGATGTCACCGGCGGGTTGTGGCAATGGAAGAAGCGCTCCCGCGAGTAAGTCTTCATCCACAGATTACACAGATTCTATATGTCAATCTGCGTAATCTGTGGATGGCTAGGTGGTCGCGCTGCGCCGTCGCTTCGCCGCACTGCGCGCCTGTTTCGAGAGTGCTTTCTTCGAGACAACGCTGCGTGGTTCTTTCTTCAAAGCTTTCAAGGTCGCACGCGAACGTTTAGTTGATTTAGTTTTCTTCCCTGCTTTACGCAGATCGCGCTTGGCCTGCTCGCGCGTTTCCTTCGAAGCATTCTCCGGCGCCGGCAACTCGACACCATAAAAATTTCAAAAAATTTTCTCTTGACGTGAATCAGAAACAGGTTTAGTCTCAGCCGCGTTCAAACAGATGCCTCAACGAGAGCCTTACTCGTCCGAGTTTCCTCTCCGTTGTCCCAGATACTTTCACAAGCGTTTCCGCCAAGGAGTTTCAAATAAGAACTCGATCTCAGGAATCCTAATTAAGGCTGCCAAGCCACGGTTGGTTACTACTTAACGCCTTCTCGCAACCTGTGCCCCCCATCAGGTTGAGGTAAATACCATTGCCTAAAGATCGCGACTACACAAGCGCCTCACCGCAGACTACTGCATCCACGGCCGACGCCCCGCCAAACGCGCCCGCAGCAAACGGATCAAACTCCGGAACTGCAACGCCACCAGCGATCTCGCTGCCAAAAGGCGGCGGCGCAATTCGCGGCATCGGCGAAAAGTTTTCCGCCAATCCCGTTACCGGCACTGGATCGCTGTCCGTTCCGCTACCGTTGAGCCCCGGCCGGTCCAACTTTGGACCAGAGCTCCAGCTTGCGTACGACTCCGGTTCCGGCAATGGTCCATTCGGCATCGGCTGGTCTGTTTCTCTGCCCGCGATCACGCGCAAGACAGACAAGGGACTGCCGCAGTATCTCGACCACGACGAGTCAGACGTTTTCATACTTTCCGGCGCTGAAGATCTCGTTCCGGTGTTGGAAGAAACGCCGGGCGGATGGGTGCGTCAGACGTTGCCGAACCGCAATATCAACGGCGAAGAGTTCAGTATTCAACGGTATCGCCCGCGTGTTGAAGGGCTCTTCTCACGCATCGAACGCTGGACCAGTCTGCAAACAGGCGAATCACACTGGCGCTCCATCACTCGCGGCAACGTCACGACCCTTTACGGCACTACCGATAATTCGCGCATCTTCAGCGTTACGGATTCAGATCCACAGCAAGCAAAGAAAATCTTTAGCTGGCTGATCTCTGAGAGTTTCGACGACAAGGGCAACGCCGTTGTTTACGAATACGCGGAAGAGACTGACGACAACGTAGATCTCAGTTTAGTCAACGAACGCAATCGATCGCGCTCCGCCAACCGCTACGTCAAGCGCATTCGTTACGGTAATCGTACTTCTCGTCTCGTCCAACCGGATCTGAGCCTCAATCAATGGCTCTTTGAACTGGTGTTCGACTACGACGAGGACCATTACGAAGTCCTGCCACTCGATCCGAATCTTGCGAATAACGCGCAACACCAGTTCGTTCGCGCCGCGGCCGCGTCAGGCGTGCCCTGGGCCGTGCGGGCGGATCCGTTTTCGGCGCATCGCTCCGGGTTTGAAGTGCGCACTTATCGCCGCTGCCGTCGTGCGCTCATGTTTCACCGCTTTGACGAGCTCGGACCCGAGCCGTACCTCGTGCGCTCACTCGAATTTGACTACGCCGATTTCGATTACACACAGCCGGCAACAATCGAGAACGAGCTCAACCATGCGGGCAGTACGCGTTTCGCCTCCTTCATCCGCGCGATTCATCAATCAGGCTACGTCCGCGACGATGCTCGGCCGGTGGTCCAACGAAACGGCATTAACTATTTCACCTATCTCAGGAAGTCGCTGCCGCCGGTGGAGTTCGATTACAGCCGCGCCGTCATCGACGAGCAGATTCACGAGCTCGAGGAGAGCAGTGTCGAAAACCTGCCGATCGGGATCGACGGCGCTTCTTATCAGTTCACGGATCTCGACGGTGAGGGCATTTCCGGAGTCTTAACCGAACAGGCGTCGAACTGGTTTTACAAACCGAACCTCGGCAACGGCAAATTTGGCGAGATCCAGGTACTCGAAACCAAACCTTCGCTTGCGAGTCTCAATGGCGGACAACAGCAACTCCTCGATCTCGCGGGCGATGGTCAACTCGACCTGGTCCAGTTTCGCCCACAAACACCGGGCTTTTACGAACGAACCACTGACGAAAACTGGGAGCCGTTCAGACCTTTCAAGGCACAACTGAACATCTCCTGGGACGAGCCAAACCTGCGCTTCGTCGATCTAAACGGCGACGGCCACGCTGACGTGCTGATCACCGAACACGAAGCCATTACATGGTATCCGTCGTTGGGTGAAGAAGGTTTCAGTTCCGCGCGACGCGTGCGGCAGTCACGCGATGAAGAGAAAGGACCGCGGCTCGTGATGGCAGACGGCACGCAGTCGATCTACCTCGCCGACATGTGTGGCGACGGGCTCACGGATCTCGTTCGCGTGCGCAATGGTGAAGTCTGCTACTGGCCCAATCTCGGCTACGGACACTTCGGCGCGAAAGTCACGATGGACAACTCGCCGCGGTTCGATCGTCCCGACCAGTTCAACCAGAAGCGCATCCGCCTCGCGGATATCGACGGCTCAGGCGTTACCGACATCGTTTACCTCGACGACAAGAAGGGCGCGCGGATCTATTTCAACCAGTCAGGAAATCGTTGGGGCGACGCGCGCGTCATCGAACAGTTTCCGAAGCTCGACAGCGTCTCTACAGTTACCACCACGGACCTGCTGGGCAACGGCACCACCTGTCTCGTCTGGTCTACTTCTCTGCCCGCGCACGCGCGGCGCCCCCTTCGCTATATCGATTTAATGAGCGGTCAAAAACCGCACCTGCTGACGAAGATCGTAAACAATCTCGGCGCGGAGACGACTGTCGAATACGCACCTTCGACGAAGTTTTATCTTGCCGACAAAGCCGCGGGCACCCCGTGGATCACCAGGGTTTCGTTTCCCGTTCACGTCGTTGAACGGATCATCACCGAGGATCGCCTGAGCAGGAATCGGTTCGTCACGCGCCACGCGTATCACCACGGTTACTTCGATGGTATCGAGCGTGAGTTTCGCGGTTTTGGCCGAGTGGACCAGTGGGACACGGAAGAGTTTGGGTCACTGAATGCAAGCCAGGAGCTCTCGCCGGCGACAAACATCGACGAGTCGTCACACGTGCCGCCGATCCTGACGCGCACCTGGTTTCACACCGGCGTCTATCTCGGCCGCGATCGCGTTTCGCGTTTCTTCGCCGGACTGTTGGATGGAAGCGACGTTGGCGAGTACTACCGCGAGCCCGGTTTGAATGACACGCAGGCCGCGCAACTGCTGCTCGACGACACGGTGCTGCCGCCGGATTTGACTGTCGCCGAAGAACGCGAGGCTTGCCGCGCGTTGAAGGGCATGATGCTGCGCCAGGAAGTGTACGCGCTCGACGCCACCACTCGCGAGATTCATCCGTACACGGTCAGCGAAAAAAACTTCACGATCGAGGTGGTCCAACCCCAGGGCGAAAACCGCAACTGCGTCTTCTTCACTCATCCGCGCGAGGTCCTCAACTACCACTACGAACGCGATCCGGACGATCCGCGCGTAGATCACTCGTTGACGCTCGAAGTCGATGACTTCGGCAACGTGCTAAAGGCGACATCCATCAACTACGGCCGCCGCACACCCGACGCCGCACTGGCGCTGCGCGATCAAGCCAAACAACGGCTGCTGATTACTTACACCGAAAGCGACTTCACGAACGCCGTCGACGCGAATGACGATTACCGCACGCCAATGGCGGCGGAAACACGTACTCTTGAGATCACCGGCCTGACACTCGCTCCCGGTCGAATTCGTTTCAACCCTGACGACGTTCTGATCGCCGGCCCCGGCGCAGCAACAATCGCTTACGAAGCCACGCCCACGAACGGCATCCTGCAGCGGCGTTTGATCGAACACCTACGCACGCTTTACCGGCGCAACAATCTCAACGGCTCGCTGCCGCTCCGCCAACTTGAATCGCTCGCGCTGCCGTTTGAGGTTTACAAGCAAGCGTTTACGCCCGGTTTGATCACCACGGTTTACGACCCGCCCGTCACAAACGCGATGCTCGCCGACGACGGCCGCTACGTTCACTCGGAAGGCGACGCAAACTGGTGGATTCCTTCCGGCCAAGTCTTTTATACGGTCAATCCGGCGGATCCCGCGCCAACTGAGTTGGCCCATGCGCAGGCGAACTTCTTCATGCCGCATCGCTATCGCACTCAGTTTCACACGAACCTTTTGAGCACGGAGACTGTCGTCAACTACGATGCGTATCACTTGCTGCCGCTCGACACGCGTGATCCGCTCGACAATCGCACGACCGCCGGCGAACGCGATGGCGCCGGAAACATCAGCTCGCAAGGCATCGACTATCGCGTGCTGCAACCGTCGGTCGTCATGGACGCCAATCGCAATCGTTCCACAGTCGCATTTGACGCGCTCGGAATGGTCGCGGGCCGCGCCGTGTTGGGCAAGCCCGCGCCGGCGCCGGTTGAAGGTGATTCCCTGACGGGCTTCACCGCCGATTTGACGGAAGCAGAAGTCCTCGCGCGGCTAGCAAACCCTTTAGGTGCGCCGGCTACGCTCCTGGTCAACGCAACCGAGAGAACTATCTACGACGTATTCGCTTATCACCGCACCAGGACTCAACCCGAGCCGCAGTGTGCCGTGTCTTACTCGTTGCGACGTGAGACGCACGTGAGCGATCCGGTTCCGCCGGGCGGTTTGCGTTTCCAGCACGGCTTCACTTACTCCGACGGCTTCGGACGCGAGATTCAAAAGAAGGGTCAGGCGGAGCCCGGACCAGTCCCGCAACGTGATCCCGACGGCAATATTATTGTTAGCCCAACCGGACAGCCCGTGATGACCGACAATGACGTCTCGCCGCGTTGGGTCGGCACGGGCTGGACCGTCTTCAATAACAAAGGCAAGGCGGTGCGGCAATTCGAGCCGTTCTTCACGGATACGCACCTGTTTGAGTTTGACGCGCGCATCGGCGTTAGTCCGGTGCGCTTCTACGATCCCGTGGGCCGTGTGGTCGGCACACTCAATCCGAACCACACCTGGGAAAAAGTTGTATTCAATCCGTGGCGGCAGGACAGTTGGGACGTCAACGACACCGTCTTGATCGCAGATCCGCGCCTCGATTCGGACGTGGGTAACTTCTTCGCCCGGCTCGAAAACGCTGAGTTTCTGCCGACGTGGCACACGCAGCGGCAAGGCGGCGCGCTTGGACCACAGGACCAAAGCGCCGCGGCCAAGGCCGCCATTCACGCCAACACTCCGCAAGTAGCCCATTCCGATTCGCTGGGCCGCGGCTTCCTGACGATCACGCACAACAAGTTCAAGTACAGCAATACGCCGCCGGCCGATCCGCCCGTAGAACAGTTTCACTTCAATCGTATCGACCTCGACATCGAAGGCAATCAGCGCAACGTCTTCGACGCCTTCGATCGAACCGTCATGCGTTACGACTACGACATGCTTGGCAATCGCATTCACCAGGCCAGCATGGAAGCCGGCGAGCGTTGGATGCTGAACGACGTCACCGGCAAACCGCTTTACATCTTCGACAGCCGAGACCATCGTCTGCGCACGACTTACGATCCGATACGACGGCCAACGGACACTTTCCTGATTGAAGGCGCGGCGCCGGAGATACTGATCGGCCGAACCGTCTATGGCGAGTCTCAACCAAATCCGGAAGCCGCGAACCTGCGCTTGCAACCGTTTCAGGTGTTCGATCAGGCAGGCACGGTCACCAGCGATCTCTACGACTTCAAAGGCAAACGATTGCGCGTGCAACGCCGGCTCGCCGCTGAATACGCAGCCAACCTGAACTGGACCGCGGCAGTGCCGTTGGAGCCGGATACTTTCACAACCACGAGCGCTTTCGACGCTCTCGATCGTCCGGTGGAACTTCATCACCCGGACAACAGCACCATTCGTTCCCACTTCAACGAAGCCAGCCTGCTTGAACGAGTTGAAATAAACCTGCGCGGCGAACAACAGAACGGCGATCCGGTCTGGACCGAGTTTGTTTCAGACATCGACTACAACGCCAAGGGTCAACGCACTAACGTTGCTTTCGGCAACAACACCGCGACGCGTTACGAATACGATCCGCTCACGTTTCAACTCACGCGTCTGATCACGCAACGCAATAACAACGTCGCGTTCCCTGACGATTGCCCGCAACCGCCAACGCCCGGTTGGCCCGGCTGCAACGTGCAGAACCTGAGTTACACCTACGACCCCGCCGGCAACGTGACGCACCTGCGCGACGACGCACAGCAGATCGTCTACTTCCGCAATCGCAGAGTCGAACCGATCGCGGAATACACCTACGACGCAAGCTACCGTCTGATCGAAGCCACGGGCCGCGAACACCTGGGCCAGGTCGCCGGCACACCCATAACTCACTCGTACAACGACGTGCCGCGCATCGGCGTACTGCTCGCGACCAGCGACGGCAATGCCATGGGCCGCTACCTCGAGCGTTTCCTTTACGACAACGCCGGCAACATGAGCGAGATGGCCCATCTGGGCACCGATCCCGCGAATCCCGGCTGGACGCGTACTTACCTCTACGACGAGCTCAGCCAGTTGGAACCGTTGCGCCGCAGCAATCGACTGACAAGCACTACGGTCGGCGCGCTGCCCACGGAGACCTACAGCACTGCCGGCAACGGTTACGACCCGCACGGCAATCTGCTGCGCCTGCCGCAACTCCAAGAAGTCCAGTGGGACTTCAAAGATCAAATGCGTATGTCGCGACGCCAGAGGGTAAACGCGTCAGACGCGGACGGTGTCGCACACGAGGGCGAACGTACGTTCTACGTCTACGACGCGAGCGGTCAGCGCGTGCGCAAAGTTACGGAGCTCGGTGGCGGGCAAGTCAGGGATCAACGCATCTACCTCGACGGCTTCGAGATCTACCGGCGCGGCGGTGGCAATCCACTCGTGCGCGAGACGTTGCACCTGATGGACAACCAGCAACGCCTTGCTTTGATCGAGTTCCGCAGGTCAGGTAATGAGCCGGGAGTTCCCGAACAACTGATCCGTTTTCAGTACGACAATCACGTCGGTTCGGCGTGTCTGGAGTTGGACCACCAGGCGCAAATCATTTCTTACGAGGAGTACACGCCGTTCGGCAGCACGTCGTATCAGGCGGTGCGCAGCCAAACTGAGACTCCGAAGCGCTATCGCTACGGTGGCAAGGAGCGTGACGAAGAGTCGGGTCTCAACTACCACAGCGCGCGTTACTGCGTGACGTGGCTCGGACGCTGGCTAAATCCCGATCCGCTCGGCATCAAGGACGGTCTCAACGTCTACGCTTATTCGCGCAACAATCCGATTCGTTTCTCCGATCCCTCCGGCACCGAGTGCAACGAAAGAGACATCTCGACTTGTCCGGGTGGAAGTCCGCCGCCTCCGCCGCAAACGACCGGAACACTACTGCCGTCCGCGGATGCGAATGGCGGTGGGCCACCGCGAGATCCCCCGCCTGAGACGCCGCCGGCGAGACCGCGCACACTCTTTCAATTACAGTCGGACTGGCTTCAGGCGATTGGCGAATCGTCGCAGAATTTTCAAGCACGAGGTGGTCTGTTATCACCTGAATTTCGTGCGCCGAGTTATCCCGTAGTCGGTACCGATCAGATCGGCTCCAGTCTTGGCCGTGCTTTCAGAGTCGTTTGGAGTGAACACCCTCAACTACAGGCCGATACCACGGCATTCGGTATGGGCTTATTGCGCCAGAACATTCCACCCCTCGTTGGGTTTGGCGTCCTGGGCCTGATGGGCACGGTCGGCGCCGCTTCGGGAGGTGAATGGGGACCCGCTTCCATGCTCTCCGGACTACCAGCAACGCTGGTTCCACCTATACCTTTCAACCTCGCCAGTGGTCCGGCGAATCCGGGTGATCTCTTCTTCCGCCAGGGCGTCGTCCAGTTCAGAGACTCGACGCGAATCGGACAAGGCGAAGGGGATAATGTCGTCGGTCTACACCCAACGCTTCAGCTCCGAGGTCAATTCCTGGATCGCGACATCACAGTCACCACCGGCGTGAATGCACGTTACCTGCCGGACCTGCGCCAGGTTCGTCTACAGGAGAGCTTTGGGCTCGATTACAACCTGCTGCGCTTCAACATTGGTCCATACCGCGCTGCTTTCGGTATGGAAGGACGCCTTAATACCTACCAACAGATCGACACACGGCCGGAGCTTCAAGCCACGCCACTCGCGCCTGAAGGAAGCTTCATGTTCCAGTTCCGAATCATGGAACCGCCTGCGAGATCCCGGCCAACACAGAGGGACGAGCTCTCTCGTTAAGTTGCAAAAAATGGAGAACACTCATGCCAAACAAGACTTTTAAGATCGCGGGCCGCGTTGTCGACCGCAGGACCCAAAGCGGTATTGCCGGACTGCGTGTGGAAAGCTGGGACAAGGATCTCGTCCTCAAAGATCAGGTCGCTAGCGCCGTCACTAACGCAGACGGGGCCTTCCAAATCGAGCTCGACGACCAACGTATCAAAGAGCTCTTTGCCGATCGTAGGCCCGATCTGTTCTTCAGAGTGTTCGACGATGGGCGTCTCCTGCGCAGCACTGAAGACTCCGTTCTCTGGAACCTGGAAAAGTCGACGGACGTCGTCATCGAAGGCGACTTCCTCGCCACTCAAATCACGCTCGGCCGGGTGGAACAAATACCGGAAGTGCGCGGCACGGTTCGCCTGGCTGACGGTTTTCCGGCGGGTGGATTTGCCGTGAGTGCCGTCGATCGAGATCTGCGGCACGAAGAAGAGCTGGGCCGGGCGCAAACCGATCCGCAGGGCTTCTATCGTATTCGTTACAAGTCCGAGCAGGTTCAGCCGTTCGAAGCAGGCACCGCGGATTTAGTCGTCAAAGTGTTGTCAAAGGACGGCAAAGTCCTTGTCAGTTCGCCGATCCTGTTCAATGCGCCTTTGTTCGCCGAAGTCGATCTCACCGTGCCGCTCGAAGCGCTGCCGCCCGCTCCACTATTCGAAAAGATCCTGGACGCGCTAAAGCCGTTACTCGGCCAGTTAACGATCGAGCAACTGGATGAAAACAAAGATAACCAGGACATTACGTTTCTCTCCGGCGAGACAGGCTTCGATAAGCGAGCGCTGGCGCGATTTGTCCTGGCCCATCGCATGAAAACGCGCGAGTTGCCGCCGGAGTTCTGGTTTGTGTTGCTCCGCAACGATGCGTTGTTTGAGTTCCAGCCCGAACAGGATTTGGAGACGCAGTTACGTGGTGTGGTTGAGAAACTGGCGTCGCTCGATGCGGCAGCCGTGCGTAACACGCTTACAAACGGTCTGCGTGACAACGACATTGCGAAGTCGTTTGGCGACCAGACAGATCGTTGGATTGAAGCGTTCGTGCGCTTCGTTGCCAGCCGCACGCTGAGCGACAAGGGTGACCCGACGTTTGTTAAGGCCGCGCTGGACCACGCTGGAATCAAAGACACGAAGAAGCAGGAGAAGTTTGCGCAACTGTTTCTCGAACACAAGGCGCTGACGCCTGAGTTGCTGACGGTACTCGAGAAAGACAAGTCGTTCAGCAAACCAGAGGTTGACGATCTGCGCACGTCGTTTCAGTTGGCCCAGTTAACGGGCAGCGACTTTACCGTCGTGAAGGCGTTGAAGGATGAGTTCAAGGTGCGGGAGCCGCAGCAGATCCGGAACCTCGCGAAAAAAAGTGAGAAGGAATGGGTCGAGTTTGCGAAAAAGAAGCACGCCGCGGGCGCGATCAAGTTGCCGTTCGAAGTCGGCGCCATCGCTGGCCGCGAGAAGCTGCCGGAAGCAGAAGTCTTCGGCAAGATGCTCGAGCGCGAGTTTCGCAACGCGTTTCCGACCGTTGCTTTTGCCGGCAGCTTGCAACGCGCGGTCGGCAATGGCGGCTCGAAAGGACTGAAACAGGCGCGCCAGATCGGACAGTTTCTCGATCGCAACGAAAGCTTCGAACTGCTGCGTACGCCGATTGACGATTTCCTCAAAGCCGGTCCCAATGCCAACCGCGATCCACTCGGCAAAGACGAAACGTTTCGTCAGGAGCTCAAAGCCGTGCAACGCGTTTTCAAGCTCGCGCCGTCGTTCGAAGCGACTGATGCGTTGCTGGCCGAGAACCTGCACTCCGCGCAACAGATCTATCGCCTGGGCCGAAACCAGTTTGTGCAACGCTTCTCCGACAAACCGGGGTTCACTCGCGAAAGCGCGAAGATCACGTGGAATCGCGCGGCCGACACGCACGCCGCGGTCGTGACGATCGTCGGCGACGTACAGTCGCTCGACGCGGAAGGGCTGCCGCAAGCTTTGAAGATGGCGGAAGACGGCGTCGCGACTTTTCCCAACTGGGACAATCTCTTCAAAGCGGGCGACCTCTGCGAATGCGAGCATTGCCGCTCCGTGCTGAGCCCGGCTGCTTACTTCGCCGACCTGTTGATGTTCGTGCGCGATCGACGCGCGGAGAATCCGGCTTTCACAGTGAAAGACATTCTCTTCCGCCGCCGGGCCGATCTCGGTTTCCTCGAGCTTAACTGCGACAACGCGCTCACGCCGTTTCCCTATGTCGACACGGTTTGTGAAGTGCTCGAATCCGTTGTCGATGCAACCGGGGCAAACGATCTGCGACTCTCCGGCTTTACGGCTATCCCTGCTGATCCCGTCGCGGCAAAAGCCGCGGTGGCGGCGGCGTTCACAAACGCCTTCACCAATCCGGTGAACGATGGCAAACAGATGATCGCGCTCGGTGCTGATTTCACCCTCTCGCAAGTAACGCCCGCGGATCCGAACCTATGGGTGGTCCACGGCGACGACGCCAGTTACCTCTTGAAGAAAAAAGGTGGCCCTGATTTCTTCGCGCAGATCCTGCGCAACACGAAGACAACCGCCGACGAGTTGCGCGCCTATCCCCAGTACGTGAATCCAAAGGCTTACGAGACGCTGCGCACGCAGCGCTTCCCGATGGGCCTGCCGTTCGATCTGTTTGGTGAAGAGGTGCGCGCTGCGTGCCAGAAGACAAATCTTCAGCGCTGGGACCTGATGCAGACGTATCGTGGTCCATTGGGACCAAACAATCCCACCACCGGCCAGATCGCCGCGGATTACTTCGGCATCAGCATCGATCCGGGCGCGTCAACGGATGAGTTTCGCTTGATTCTCGTGGCTGATCCTTCAGTCGTCACACAGAAGGATGTCTGGGGCGAGTCAGCCCCGACTTGGTTGACTGACGTCGGCAATGTCAAAAACTTTCTCAATAAGACGGGCCTCGAATACAACGACGTGCTCACGCTGCTGGATCTGAAATTCATCAATCCGGCCGGCGACATCGTTGTCAATCATCTCGATCCGTCGTGCGATCTCGATAAGAAAGTCATACAGGTGCTGAGCGAGACGAGTCTCGATCGCTTTCATCGCTTCCTGCGGCTCTGGCGGAAGTTGAAGGGCTGGAAGATGTGGGAACTGGATCTCGTGATCCGTCATCCACAGATCGGCAACGGAGTGATCAGCGAGCCGTTTCTGATCAACCTCTTCTTCTTCCAGCAACTCAGAAAGCGGCTCGGCCCGAAGGTCACGGTCGAACAAGCCGCGGCGCTCTTCGGTAATCTCAACATCGAAACGCACTTTAGCGAGCTCTACAAAAAGCGCGACGACGCGATCTACCAGAAGACGTTTCTGAACCGTCGTCTCTTCAACCCACTCGATCCGGCGTTTGAGATCGCCGCGGGCGCCACAGAGCTGCCCGCCGGCGAAATCATGACGGATCACCACTCGGTGATCGGTGCCGCGCTGGGCCTTCGCGAGGCGGATCTGGTTATCTTTAAAGGCCTGACCAAAATCAACGGCACTCCATATCTAACTAACGACGACCTGAATCTCGCAAACCTCTCGTTTCTCTGGCGGCATTCGTGGTTTGCGAAACTCCTGAAATACAAAGCCGCCGACTGGCAAATGCTGCTCAAGGTCCTCAATCAGGACGTGACCAGCTTCGCGAATCCTGAAGCTGCGTGGAACTTCGTCCAGAACGTCGATCGAATCACGACGCACGGCTTCACTCCCGACGAGCTCATCTGGATTCTCGACTCCGATCTCAGCGCGAAAGCAGCCGTCAAAGAGGCCGACGCGACCCGCTTTCTCGCGGCGCTGCGCAAAGAACTGCACAGCATTCGCGATCAATTTGACCCGGCGCAGTTCAGTTTTCTTACCGAGACGCCACCGACCGACGTCAATTCGTTGACGGCGCTGCTCACTTCCCTGCTGCAACAACTCAATCGCGACGAAATCGCGACGCAGTTCTTCGTCGACACGTTGGAAGACGACGTGACACAGGAACGCGAAGTCCCCACGATGCCGGGCGGCTTCACGTTTCCAGCGGCGATCACCGCGAGCATCCCGATCAGCTTCAGCGACGGCGTGCTGCGTTTCAAGGGCGTGATGCTCAGCACGCAACAAAACACGCTGCTTAACGATCTGTCGCTTGCCGCAGTGACGGGCATCGTCGAGTACCAGAATGCCATTAACGAGTTTTTCAACCGTCCGCGTCTGGCGCTGAAATTCTTCGAACCAATCTTCACCGTGCCGCTCAACGTTCTGCCGGCGGCGGTGGACTTCCGGTCTCTAACAGATGCAGCGCTCGCTGCGAAGATCTCTTACGACGCAGAAGAGCGTCTGCTTCAGTTCAACGGCATTCTCTCGCAATCGGAAAAAGCGCTGCTCGACGCACTCTCCGCGGACGTCGAGTACCGCGCCGCAGTGAACAGCCTGCTCACTCAGCCCGGCCTGGTCGCTCCGACCGACGAACGCGTCTGGCTGATGGATGCCGACCTGCTGTTCCCGCTGCGCGACCTAAACGTTCCCGCGAACGACAATCTCGCGACGAACCTGGCCACCGCGATAAATAAGGCCCTGGCCTATCTGTTGCGAACGCGCTCGCGGAGCACCGTTCTCGAACAAACGAGCGCTCAGCTTGGTCTGACTGAAGCGGTGGCTGACTTCCTCTTAACCGAATACGCGCGCTTGCCCGCCACGGTTATGGACCATCTCACTGGACCGTTCGTGGCAACGTTCAGCGTCATCGACTACGCGACGTTGAAACAGACGTTCGACGCCTGGTACTGGATGAACCGCGCGGCCTCGTTGTTGAAGAAATGGAAAGTCACGCTCGAGGAGTTCGAAAGGATCGACGTTTTAACGCCTGACGCGCAACTGCTCGACTTCCTCAGCCTGCCTATCGATAACGCAGCAGCGATCGCTCCAATCGACAGACTGCTGCGTACCGCGTCGTTGCTGCGTCTGCGCGACACACTGCCCGAAACCGAAATCACGCTGCTCGAAGTCCTCGAACGGCTCAAGGATCCAGGCGCGACTCCAGCCACCCTTGCCGCCGACGTGGAACTGCTAAACGAAGACTGGCTTGCGACCGACGTCACTGAGCTCATCGCGTCGCTCAATCTCACGTTCAAATCCGACTACTTCTTAGCCGAGAACTGGGAACGGCTTCGCCGTGCGTTCTACTTCATCGACAACCTCCATGCCAACGCCGCGACCGTTAAAACTTTCGCCGCCGCAACCATGGACTTCGAACATGCTGCGATGATGAAAGAACTGCTGCGGGCGAAGTTTGGCGAAGACACGTGGCTCACGCTCAGCGCGGAAATTCAGGACGTGCTGCGCGAACGCAAGCGCGACGCCCTTGTCGCTTACCTGCTCACGCACCCGCAACCCAATCCGCCATCGCAGAAGTGGGAAAACACGAACGACCTCTACGCCTATTACCTGTTGGACGTTGAAATGTCGTCCTGTCAGCTCACCAGTCGTTTGGTCCAGGGTTCGGGATCGATCCAGTTATTTGTCCAACGCTGCTTCATGGGTCTCGAACCGGACGTCGTCGTCAAAGCCGACGGTGACGACGGCGACAGCGCGTGGAAATGGTGGAAATGGATGTCGAAGTATCGCGTGTGGGAAGCGAACCGCAAGGTGTTTCTCTGGCCCGAAAACTGGATCGAGCCGGAGTTGAAGAAAGACCGTTCGCAGTTCTTCAAAGACCTCGAAAACGAGTTGACGCAGAATGAGATCAATGAGTTTACGGTCGAGACCGCGTTCACAAACTATCTCGACAAACTGGACGGCGTGGCCCAACTCGAAATCGCCGGCTTCTATCAGGAAGACGACGGTGACAACGCGATCGTTCACGTGTTTGGCCGCACGCCCGGCGCCGAGCCGCACCTTTATTACTACCGCACCTACGACTATCGACAGTGGACGCCGTGGGAGAAAGTCGAGCTCGATATCCAGGGTGACTACTTAGTTCCGGCGGTCGTCGGTAAACGGCTGTTTCTCTTCTGGCCGATCTTCACGGAGGTGCCGGACGATTCGCAGAACAAGACGGCGCCGGTGCCGAAAATGGACACCCAAAACTCAGGGAGCATGAACCTGGAAAAGGCCCAAAAGGTGCTGAAGTTACAGATGGCTTGCAGCGACTACCGGCTTGGCAAGTGGACGCCGAAACGCATCTCGAAAGACTCCGTCATGAGCGGCCCGTACAAAGATGCCATCGTCAGAAAGAACTACGAGTTTTATCTCGTCGATCGCAGTGAGATCGACGGAACGTTTGGTATCAACTTCAAGGGCAGCAGCTTCGCCCCGAATGGCGCTACCAAGAACGTTGCCGGTCTTTTCGGCAGTTTCGAAATCACCGGTTGCAAGGGCCTGCCGGTTTTAGGAGATCTTCCGGGCAACTTCAAGCATGTGATTCGTCCCGAAACCGGCTCAGTCGATGACCGGACAGAGTTTCTTAAATGGGTCGAGCTCGAATCGTTTGCCCGCACCGACCTGGCACCGAAAACCGATTTCACGCTCCAGAATTTTGGCTTTGGCGGGAACGGTTCGTTACTGACTCCATTGCTGGTCCAAACACCGGGCCTGTTCAAAGACACACCGCCGTGGCACATGTCCTACATGGACAAACTGTTCGCCGACGGTATGGAACTTCTGTTCCAGTTTAAGGACCGCACGCCGCTACCGATGGGAAGCTGGTTGCCGTTCTTCTATAACGACAAGAAGCGCACGTTCTTTGTGCTGCCGTGTATCGCGCCTCCGCGAAAACGCGGCGACAACCTGGCCTTGAGCGGTGGCGTAGCGATGGGCAACATCCGTTTCTACTATCCGGAAGTGAAGAAGGCGGTTCGCCAGATTGAGCTCTTCTTCGAAGGCTTCTTCCGCACCTGGGTCGACTCACAAGACTTCACGACGCTCACTCAGGCGCAGCGCCACGGGTTGGACCAGTTTCTGTTCCTGCATTTTCCACTCGAAGCGCCAGCGCCACATCCAACCGGAGCGCCTGAGCCCTACTCAGAAGCACGCATCGAGCAGATCAAAGACCTAATCGTGCGTTACTTCATGCGCTTCGCTCACGCGTACATCGGCCTGCTCGCGCAGTTTGTGTTTCTGTTCCGGCAGTTTCACTTCAAGAACTTCTATCACCCGTTCGTCTGCGAGTTCGCGAAGCTCGCCTACAACCCGCTCAAGGGTATTCCGGCGATGATGAGCCGTGACACTCAACTGAAAAACACCGGCTTCAACTTCAAGCTGACACACCAGCCGACCGTGTGGGTTGTGGAAGACGGAACGGAAGAGTTTTATCCGATGGAGGACGTCGATTTCAGGCCAGACGGTGCTTACGCGCCCTACAACTGGGAGCTCTTCTATCACGCTCCGCTGTTGATCGGAAACATGTTGAGCAGGAACCAGCGCTTCGAGGAAGCTCGCGACTGGTACCACTACATCTTCAATCCGGTCGGCGTCGAGAGCACTGTTCCCGGTGGCTCGCCGATGAGCAAGTACTGGGTCACCAAGCCATTCTTCGAGACGACGGAGCCCCAGTACGTGCAGCAGCGCATCGAAAACATCATGCGCATGCTGGCCGGCGACACGAGTGTTCCCGGTTTTTCGGCCGCGGCTAAGGCAGAGCTCGAAGCACAGGTGCTCGACTGGCGCACTTACCCGTTTGAGCCGCATCGCATCGCCAACTATCGCACCGTCGCGTATCAGAAGACCGTCGTGATGAAGTATCTCGACAACCTGATCGTGTGGGGCGACTTCCTGTTCCGCCAGGACAGCATGGAGAGTATTAACGAAGCGACTCAGCTCTACGTTCTCGCCGCGGAGATACTTGGACCACGGCCACGCAAAGTTCCACCGCAGGTCAAGCCACCGGTCGAAAGCTTCAATGAGCTGGAGACTGAGTTGGACAAGTTTTCGAACGCGTTGATTGCGTTAGAGAACCTCGTGCCGCCACCGATGGGTTCCGAAAATGGCGACGCTGAAGACGCTCCGCCGATCCCGATGCTCTATTTCTGCATTCCACGCAACGAGAAGATGTTGAGCTACTGGGACACTGTCGCGGATCGCCTGTTCAAGATTCGCCACTGCATGAACATCGAAGGCGTCGTGCGACAGTTGGGGTTGTTCGAACCGCCGATCGATCCCGGCGCGCTCGTCAAAGCCGTCGCGGGCGGCGTTGACATCAGCAGCGCGCTTGCCGATCTCAACGCGCCGTTGCCGCTCTATCGTTTCAGCACGCTGATGCAGCAAGCGAATCAGGTGTGTGAGGACGTGAAGGCGCTCGGTGGTGCGCTGCTCTCGGCACTCGAAAAGAAGGATGGCGAAGCATTGAGCCTGTTGCGGCAGGGCCAGGAGATCCGCATGCATGAGGCGGTCAAGGCCGTTAAAAAGCAACAGATCGACGAGGCGAAAGAGCAGCTCGCTTCTTCGCAGCTCAGTAAAGAACTGGCTCAGATCAAACTCAAGTACTACGAGAGCCGCGAGTTCATGAACTCCGGCGAAACCACTGCACTAACGTTGGGCGCGATCTCGATCGCTCTTACCGCCGCCGGCTCGGTGATGGACATTCTCGGCGGAGTGCTTGCCGCGATTCCCGACTTCGACGTCGGTGCGAACGGTTTCGGTGGCTCGCCGGTGGTGAAGATAAAAACGGGCGGCGTGAGTTTCAGCAAGGCCGTCGAGCTCGCCGCGCGCGCTATTTACCAAACGTCGACGATCCTCGACAAGAGCGCTTCGATCGCCACCACCGTTGCGGGTTATCAACGACGCAAAGAGGAGTGGGACTTCCAGCGCGATCTCGCCGCGAAGGAGATTCAACAACTCGAACACAGCATCGCCGCTGCGGAGCTCCGTATCGCCATCTCCGAAAAGGAGCTCGCAAACCAGGAACAGCAGATCGAAGACGCGAAGTCCGTCGACACGTTCATGCGCTCGAAGTACACGAACCTCGAGCTGTACCAATGGCAAATCGGACAGATCTCCGGCGTCTACTTCCAGAGTTACCGGCTCGCTTACGACCTCGCGAAACGAGCGGAGCGTTGTTTCCGTTTCGAGCTCGGCCTGGCCGACAGCAGCTACATCAACTTCGGTTACTGGGACAGTTTGAAGAAGGGTCTGATGTCCGGCGAGAAGTTGCAGTATGACCTGCGGCGTCTCGACACCGCTTACGTGGAGAAGAACCGGCGCGAGTTTGAGTTGACCAAGCACATCTCGCTCGCGTTGCACGATCCGCTGGCGCTCATCCGGCTGCGCGAAACCGGCCGTTGCTTCTTCCAACTGCCGGAAGAGATCTTCGATCTTGACTATGCGGGCCACTACTTCCGGCGCATCAAGTCAGTAAGCATGACGTTGCCGTGCGTTGTTGGTCCATACACGACCGCGGCCTGTACCTTGCGCCTGTTGAAGAACAGCATCCGTGCCGTTACCACGAACGGCGACAATGGTTATGCGCGCAACACCGACGAGGCGGGTCTCCCGGCTGACGACGAGCGGTTCATCGAGAACAACGTTCCCGTGAAAGCGATCGCCGCCAGCACGGCGCAGAACGATAGCGGCGTGTTTGAGATGAACTTCCGCGACGAGCGCTACCTGCCGTTTGAAGGCGCGGGCGTGATCAGCAACTGGTCGCTGGAGTTGTTCAACGATCCGAAGGCGAACAATCCTGATCCGGCGAATCCTGACTTCGGCAAGCCGTTACGGCAGTTTGACTACAGCACGATCTCGGACGTTGTGGTGCATGTGAAATACACGGCGCGCGAAGACGCGGGCCTCTTTAAGAACAACGCGGTCACGCACCTGCGCAACTACTTCGATCAGGAAGATCAGAACCGATCGATTCGCATGTTTGATCTGCGGCAGGAGTTTCCGGCGCAGTGGCACCGGTTCCTGCATCCGACAAACCCGGCGGGCGGAAACGTGTTTGAGTTGGAAATGTCTTCAGACCTATTCCCGCTGAAAGATGCAGGCCAGACGCTGAAGATCAACACGATCTGGCTGGTGGCGCGAGCGATTGATCCGGGAACGTACACGATCACGATGAGTCCGCCGTTGCCCGAGCCGCTGGCGCCGCCGCCGCCGCCACCGGTAAACGTTCGGGAACTCGCGCCAAGCGACGAGTACGGCCGTATGCACATCAACATCAACGAGGATGTTGCTGGTCTCGGTGTCGAAGTCATCCCCGGCGATCCGCCGGTCGCGTGGCGTCTGCGCATGCGGCGTCCGGGTGGCGACGATCTCGGCACGATCCCAAGCGGCGAGATGGAAGTCTCCGATCTCGTGATGGTGCTCGGTTACGAGTGGGAGTGAGCTCCCACTCCTGAGCTTGGGATCGCGTGCGTTCGACTACACGGCGGCGATCGGGCGCTGCGGTGAGTTGCGGGCAATACGCTCGCGGTCCCAGGATTTTTAAATAGCCGTCTTCGTGTCGTCTCCGTGTTTTGTGGTATATCTTCGAGCTTACTAGAGCATCAAGATTGCCAACGCCGGAGGATCATGAAGACGTCTCGTGCCGCCGTACTGACAAACTACGAAGCCCCGCTCGAACTCAAAGAGTTTCCCCTGCCGCAATCGATCGAACCTGGCGGCGCGCTCGTCAAGGTTAAGCTGGCCGGAATTTGCGGCACTGACGTGCATCTCTGGCACGGACAGCTTCCCATTCCCTTGCCCGTCATTCTCGGTCATGAAACTGTCGGCGTAATCGAAGAGATTGGTGGCGGTCTTTTAACGGATTGGACCGGTCAACCGTTGGCGGTCGGCGATCGGATCACTTGGAGCTCGTCGATCAACTGCAACGAGTGTTACTACTGCCGGGTCAAACCCGAGCCGACGCGTTGTCTGAAACGTAAGGCTTACGGCATCTCTTACGATTGCAGTATCGCGCCGCACTTGTTTGGCGGCTACGCGGATTACATTTACCTCCGGCCGGGGACGTGTATCTTCAAAATTCCGGAACAGTTGCCGACCGAAGCGGTCGTCGGCGCGGGCTGTGCGCTCACCACTTCGCTTCACGGAAGCGAGCGAATCCGTGTGAACATGGGCGACAACGTTGTGATTCAGGGCTCTGGACCTGTGGGGCTCGCGTCGCTTGCGGTAGCGCGAGCGAGTGGCGCGGCGCAGATCGTCGTGTTTGGTGGTCCACCGCATCGACTGGAGATCGCGAAGCATTTCGGCGCGGATGTTTGTATCGATGTTGAGGAGAGCTCGATCGAAGAACGAAAGGCGCGTGTGTTGGAATTGACGGGCGGGTTTGGTGCTGACGTGGTGTTGGAGTGCGTCGGGATTCCGCCGGCCGTTCCGGAAGGGCTTGAACTGTGTCGCGACGGCGGGCGTTACCTCGTGTTGGGTCATTACGGTAACGCCGGTAGCATTCCCATCAACCCGCACGTGATCACGAGAAAACAACTGATCGTTGCCGGATCGTGGGGTTTCGAGCCGCGCCACACGCGGGCCGCGCTGGCATTTCTCTCACGCACGCGCGAACAGTTTCCTTTCGAGCAACTCGTCGGCGAGCCGTTTCCGTTGGACCGCGCGTTCGAGGCGCTCCAGGCGACCGCGTCATGGACCACGGCCAAGAGCACAATCGCACCTTAGAACATGAGCCACAAAGAAGCACAAGAAGCACAAGACGAGCAAAACAGTTTCGTTAACCGTTTTGTGCTTCTTGTGCCTTTTGTGGCTGGCATTAAGACTCAGGAGAACAGATGACGGTTTTCAAGAATTACATCAATGGCGAGTGGTCAGAGAGCAAATCCGGCAAGACCTTTCCGAATATCAATCCTGCGAACACTGACGAGACTGTCGGTCACTTTCAGGCGTCGAACGCCGACGATGTGAACGAAGCGTGCGCCGCTGCCGCCGGCGCGCAACAAACCTGGGCCGAATTGCCTGCCACACGCCGTGGCGAGTATCTCTTCAAAGCGGCTGAGCTTCTCGAAGCGCGTCTCGCGCAACTCGGTGAGGAGATGACGCGCGAAGAAGGCAAAACACTGCCGGAAGCGATCGGCGAAGTGAAACGCGCCATTAATATCTTTCGTTACTTCGGCGGCGAAGGCTCGCGCCAGTTTACTTACCAGGTCCCGTCAGAGCGCGAAAACGTCGTCTGCTACACGATTCGCAAACCACTCGGGACCGTCGCGCTGATCACGCCCTGGAACTTTCCGAGTGCGATTCCCGCATGGAAACTCGCGCCCGCGCTCGTTTCGGGAAACACGGTCGTGTTAAAGCCTGCGTCGCTCGCGCCGCTCAGCTCTTATCGTTTGGTTGAGGCGTTGCACGAAGCGGGCATTCCGCGTGGCGTGCTCAACTATGTCACGGGCAGCGGTGGCGCGGTCGGCGATCCGCTCACGAGTCACCCGGCCATCAAAGCAATTTCATTCACCGGCTCCACCTCAGTGGGCAACGCGCTCTACACCAAAGTTTCTGAACGCAAGATTCGCATTCAACTCGAAATGGGCGGCAAGAACCCGACGATCGTTCTCAACGACGCCGATCTCGATTACGCAGCGGATACGCTGATCAACGGCGCGTTCTTTTCGACCGGTCAGAAATGCACCGCATGTAGCCGCGCCGTGATCGAGCGGTCCATCTTCGAGCCGCTCGTCGACAAGCTGATTGAAAAGACGCGAAAGCTGAAAGTGGGCAACGGCCTGGAACAAGGCATCCAGATCGGACCGGCTGTCGATGCCGATCAACTCAAAACCGATCTCGACTACATCGAGATCGCGAAGAAAGAGGGAGCGGTATTGTTGTGCGGCGGCAATCGTCTGACCGGCGCGGGTTACGACAAAGGCTACTTCATCGAACCGACGATCTTCAGCGGCGTCAGTTCCGAAATGCGTATCGCGCAGGAAGAGGTCTTTGGTCCAGTGCTGACGTTGATGGTGGCGGAGGATTTCGACGATGCCGTGCGGATCGGAAACGACGTGAAGTTTGGACTTTCTGCTTCGATAATTTCCAGGGACCTGACGCGCGTTCACCAGTTCATCAACCGCATCGAAGCCGGTTTAATCACCGTGAACCTCCCAACCGCCGGCGTCGAATATCAGTTACCCTTCGGCGGCACCAAAGAATCGAGCTATGGCATGCGCGAACAGGGCCCACAAGCCCTCGACTTCTACTCCGAAACACGCACGGTCTACTTGAAGTACACCCAATGATTTTGTGCCTTCTGTGCCTCTTTGTGGCTAGTGCTTCAGATGATACGGAACGCTTGTCACGATCACGCCTTGCTTGAACAGCAGTGCGCCTTTCAGCAACAGCGAGCTTTGATTGTGCAGAATGTGCTGCCACCATTTCGCGGGAATAAACTCCGGCAGCACCACTGTGATCACATCGTCGTGCTCTTGCCGCTCCAGCCGCTTGATGTATTTCAATAGCGGGCGCGTTAATTCGCGATAAGGCGATGGCAATATCACGAGCTTCACGCCCGTCCCCCAACGCTCCCACTTCTCGCGCAGTCTTGCTGTTGCTTCTTCATCAAAATCAACGTAAACGGCCGTGAGATTATTATCGCGCGAGATCGATTTCGCGTATTCGAGCGCGGTGATCACCCCACGATGCAAGCCCGAGATTGGGACCACGACGCTGTGCCTGATCGGATGAAGCTGCTCCAGCCCGGCCATCGAGAGCTGTTTCGCCACGTCGAGATAATGGTTGTGAATCGCGCGGAATAGGAGGACCAGCAGCGGAATCACGACCACGACGATCCATGCGCCGTGAATGAACTTTGTCGTGATGAAAACGCAGAGCACTACAAACGTCGCAGCAGCGCCGACTGCATTAACGGCGATTGACTTCTTCCAGCGCGGGCTCCTCGTCGTATACCAACGGCGCACCATGCCAAGCTGCGAGAGCGTGAACGAAAGGAACACGCCGACAGCGTAGAGTGGGATCAAACGGCTGGTATCGCCGCGGAAGGCGACGACGAGTATTCCTGAAAAGACCGCGAGAATGATGATGCCGTTTGAGAAGACGAGCTTGTCGCCGCGGTTGGCAAACTGTCGCGGCAGAAAACGATCGCGCGCGAGCAATGAGGAGAGACGCGGAAAATCGGCGAACGAAGTGTTCGCCGCGAGCACGAGAATCGCAGCGGTCGCTGCCTGGACCACGTAGTAAAACCAACCGAGTCCTCCAGTAAACATGATGCGCGCAAACTGCGAGATCACGGTTTCATTCGCGTGCGGGTGAACGTGATAGAGATACGCCATCACGCTCGTGCCGAGGAACATCATCGTCAACAGCACGGCCATCCAGACGAGTGTCGTCGCGGCATTTTGCGCTTCCGGTTTTTTGAACGCCGGAACGCCGTTGGAGATAGCTTCAATGCCGGTGAGCGCTGCGCAACCGTTTGAGAACGCGCCGAGCAGAAGCAGTATGGTCAGTGGTTGCAAGCTGTAACCTTCGGCAGTCTTCAGTTCTTCAGTGGTCGGTACAGGCGCCGCGCCGCCGTAAGCCCAGTAATGAAATAAGCCATAGCCAATCATGAAGAGAAAACTGATGACAAAAAGATACGTGGGCGTGGCAAAGAGTGCGCCTGACTCGCGCACGCCACGCAGGTTGGCGAGCGCGATAAAGCCGATGAACATCAGGCAAAGAATTACTTTGTGATCGTCGAGCCAGGCGAAACGTGTTCCCTGCGCCGCGGAAGTGATTGCCGCCACGCCGGCCGCGATCGAAACCGAAACCGTTAACACGTAATCCACTAGCAATGATGCGCCGGCGATGAGTCCGGCGTTTGTGCCGAGGTTTTCTTTCGCCACGATATACGCGCCGCCGCCCGATGGATACGCGTGAATCGTTTGGCGGTAACTGATCGCCACGATCGCGAGCAGCAACGCGATCCCGACCGAGATCGGCAACACGTAATAGAACGACTGGCCCTGAGTTGCAGCGGCGGCAACGGCGAGCACCAACAATATTTCTTCAGTCGCATACGCTGTAGACGAGAGCGCGTCAGAAGAAAAGACCGCGAGGGCGGTCTTCTTTGAGAGACGTTCATGAGCTGCCTGCTCCGTCTTGAGTGCCCTGCCGATGATGAAGCGTTTGAGTTCTGCTGCCAATGTGTTCTCCAATTCATAGCCACAAAAAGGCACAAGCGGCACATGGGTGTGTTCGCAAATCCCTTTGTGCTTCTTGTGCTTCTTTGTGGCACTTTTTATTCTTCCCAGTGCTCCGCAACGATAATCGCGTCTCGATCCAGGTGGTCCAACACGAGCTTCCTCGAGCGCGGCACTTCGCCTTTGGCCCAGAGGTAATCGGCAAGCACGCGCCGCGCTTCTTCGGTCCAGAACGAGCTTCCAAGTGGCAGACGTCTGCGTACCAGCCGCGCAACGTAGTCCACTACTTCTTCATCAATCTCCACCACCACTTCATGCGACGTACCTCCGGGGCTTTCTACGACAAATCGTCGTTGTTCCGGCGCGTGCAGCTCATCTGTCTTCCCATCGATGATCGAGAAGCCATTCATCGTGATGGTTTCTATGATCGCTGGCGAAGACACCGGCTCGATCGTGGCCGGTTTCGCCAACGCCGCCGCCACTGCGTTGCGCAACATCTGCGGCGTCATAGGCTTGCGCACAAAATCCGCAGCGCCGAGCTTCATCGCGTCGACCGCGAGTTCGATGGAGGCGTAAGCCGTCGCCATCACTACACGAGCAGAAGGACTGTCTGCTTTGAGTCTTCGCAACGTTTCAAGACCATCGATGCCGGGCATGCGTTGGTCCAACACCACGAGATCCCAACTCGAACCGCCGGCGTAAAGCCTCACTCCTTCGACACCGTCGGCAGCTTCGTCCACCGAATATCCAGCCGCTTCGAGCGTCAGCCGCATCATGCGGCGAATGTGTTCTTCGTCGTCGATGATCAGAATGCGTTCAGCCATGAAAACCCCTCGAACCGTTCGCTTCGCCGGCGATCGGCAAAGTGAAAGTAAAAGACGCGCCCTTCCCCAGCTCGGACTGTGCACTGATCTGTCCGCCATGCGCCTCGACGATTAGCCGTGAAATTGCCAGACCAAGACCGGCGCCGCCTGTCGGCGCGCCCGGCACCTGCACAAATTTCTCGAAGATGTGAGATAGATACTCAACGGGAATTCCTGTTCCCGTATCAGTGACTGAGATCGCCACGTAACGACCGCGGCGGTCTGCGTCGATTCTGATCTCGCCCTCCTTCGTGTAGCGGATGGCGTTCACGACGAGGTTGGCGATCACGCGAGAGATCTGCGAGCCGTCGGCGAGCACAAACGGTAAATTCGCAGACATGACTACGTGAAACGCCAGCCCTTTCGCTTCGACTAACGGTCTTAGTTCTTCCGTATCTTTGAGAATCAGATCGCGGATGCTGACGGTTCGCAATTCCGGCTTACTCTCACCGGCTTCGATCCGCGACAAATCAAGCAGGTCGCGCATTAACTTATCGAGCCGCTCGCAATCCTCACGACACGCACTGAGCACTTCCGCCTGTTTGTCGTTGAGCTCTCCGGCCGCGCCTTCTAAAAGCAGATGCACGCCCATCTGCACACTGGTCAGCGGCGTACGCAATTCATGAGAAGCAGTCGCGATGAATTCCGACTTGAGTCGATCGATCTCGCGGAGGTGCGTAATGTCTTCAAGTAATGTGACCGCGCCGAGTAGATGCTTCGCATTGTCGCGCATCGGCGTAGTGCGCAAACGAAAAGCGCGTTCAGAACCATCGACCGCAAGCGGCAACACTTGCGATATGCCTTCGCCCGCAACAGGCCGCTGCGATGCGAGTGCTTCCGCAACGGCGCTCGCGATGCGGTCGTCGCGCGCGATCTCGCCCACGTGCTTCCCGGCGTTCTCCTTTTCGCCGCCGAAAATTTCCTCCGCCGCGGGATTGAGTTTGGTGACCCGTCCGTCTTCATCGGTGACGATCACCGGATCGTAGAGTGAATCGATCGCGGCTTCGGTGGTCTGTTGCGCCACGACCAGTTTTCCCAGGTCCGAATTGCGAAGCTGACGGATGCGCTCGGCCATGCGGTTGTACTCCGCGGCCAATAAGCCAACCTCATCCCGTGAACTCACTGTCACTTTCGCATCGAGATCACCTCCGGCCATTCGTGCAGTGGTTGCAGTGAGTTGCCGCAACGGCTCGACAATGCGATTTGCTAAAAAGAAGGCGAGAAACACGCCGGCCGTTACCAGTATTCCAGCGACCAAAAGCGTGCGATAGAACCAGAGTTGGGCCACACCGGCTGCGGCTTCCGATTTCGCCAGCATCGCACGTTGATTGAGCTGAAGCAGGTGTTCGCAGGCGGCGCGAAGCTTGTTGAACTGCGGTTCGAGATGGGTGAAGTAATCATCGCGCTCTGAAAGATCCGCACCTCGTTGCGCGAGAGCTTGTGCGAAGAAGGCGTCGAACATCGCGTAATAGGCGTCGCGGTCGCGTCGAATGTTTTCAATCGCCTCTCGTTCGCCCACCTCGGTAATGTTGTTAGCAGCTTTCTCAAAACTCGCATCAAATCGGCCGCGATGCTCGCGCAGTTGCGCGTTCGCTTTCTCATTCGCGCCGAGCAAGGCAAACAACGCCGCGGAGTCCTGCCGTTCGAGACTCTCCTTCATCTCCTGCGCCGCGACCACCGAGTCGTAATTATTCGTGATGATGCGCCGCGACACTTCTCCCATCTCACGCAACCGCCACGCACTCCACGCCCCCAGCACCACGAGCGCAGCGACAAACACCAGATAGCCGAGCAGCAGTTTGGTTCGTAAGTTCATCAACTCTCGCCAACGTCATCGTGGTCCAACGGCACGACCTGCACAGTCGCATCGCGTACTTCATCGAGGAAGCGGTGAATAACGGATCCGTGCAGCAGAATGTCCCAACGCGATCGCGACGTCTGTCCAAAGACCACGTGCGTGATTCCTTCACGTCGCGCAAAATCGATCAACAGATCCGCCACTCGCCGTCCTTTCAATTTCACGACTCGCGCGCCGAGATCCTCGGCGAAACGTATGTTCTCCTGTAGCGCCGCATAGTCTTGCGGCTTGATGCGTCCCATCTCTTCTGCCGGCGTCTGCACGTAGACCGCATACCAATCACTCGCAAGTCGCCCGGCGATACGTGAACCGACGCGCAACAACTTCTTCGCGCTACCATGGGAAGCGATCGCCACCATCACCTTCTCCGGTATTACCGCACGCTCGAGACCTTCCTGTTCGCGATACTCACTCGACTTCGTCTCCTGATCAGTCGCGACCTGGCGCAAGGCAAGCTCACGCAATACGGCAAGATTACCTTTGCGGAAGAAATTGTTGAGCGCTTGTTCGATCTTGACGATGTCGTAGATCTTTCCCTGCCGCAGACGCGTGCGTAGCGTGTCGATCGACACGTCGACATTCACAACCTCATCAGCACGCCGCAGAAAATAATCCGGCACCGTTTCGCGCACGCGCACTCCCGTCGTACGGCTGATCACGTCGTTGAGCGATTCGAGGTGTTGAATATTTACGGCGGTGATTACCGAGATGCCCGCTTCGAGCAATTCGAGCACGTCCTGGTAACGTTTTGCGTTCTTCGACCCGGGCGCATTCGTATGGGCCAACTCGTCGACAATCGCGATCTCCGGATGGCGCGCAATGACTGCATCTACGTCCATCTCTTCCAGGGCGACTCCGCGATACTCAATCCGCCGCGGCGGTACGCGCTCGAGCTCGCCGATCATGACCCGCGTGTCTTCACGACCGTGCGTTTCAACAGTCGCGACGACAATGTCGACGCCCTGTTTCTTGAGCAAGTGCGCATCTTCGAGCATTTGGTAGGTCTTACCAACACCCGGCGCGGCGCCGATGTAAACGCGTAACCGTGGGCTCTCGCCGTCTTTGATTTGGGCGAGTAACGTTTCCGCCGAATATCGATTGCCGTTGAGGTTCACTTCTTCATCGGATGCCTTTCATCAAGCGCCAGATTGAGTTCCAGCACGTTGACTCTCGGCTCGCCGAGAAAACCAAACTGTCTCCCTTCCAGATGTTCACTAACGATGCGACGCAGCTCGTCTTCACCGATCCCGCGTTCACGCGCAACGCGCGGCACTTGAAACTCCGCCGCGGCGGGGGAGAGGTGCGGATCCAGTCCGGAACCCGACGTCGTCACCAGATCAACAGGCACCGGTTTACCGGGGTTCTCTTGCTGTAACTTCTCAACGTCCGCTTTCACACGATCGATCAGCTTCTGATTTGTTGGTCCAAGATTCGAGCCACTCGAAGCGCCTGCGTCGTAACCATTCGCTCCAGCGGCTGAAGGCCGTGAACGAAAGTAACCGGCCGAAACAAATGGTTGCCCGATCAACCGAGATCCAATGACAGTTCCGTCAGCACTTCTGATTAACTGCCCGTTCGCGTTCTCGGGAAAAATCACCTGGGCCAATCCGGTAACCACAAGCGGATAAACCAGTCCAAACAAAACTGTAGTCACGAGCGTCATCAAAACTGCTGTCGTTAAATTCTTCATACCAATCCAATCGCATGAATGATCACGTCGATCACCTTTATGCCTACAAACGGCGCCACAATGCCGCCCAATCCATAAATCAACAGATTGCGCCGCAACAACGCCGCCGCGCTCATCGGCCGGTACTTCACGCCCTTAAGCGCCAGCGGAATCAACGCGATGATGATCAGCGCATTAAAGATCACCGCAGAAAGAATCGCCGACTGCGGCGTGCGCAGCCCCATCACGTTCAACGCATTGAAAACGGGAAACGCTCCCGCGAACATTGCCGGAATAATCGCGAAGTACTTCGCCACGTCGTTCGCGATCGAAAACGTCGTCAGCGCACCACGTGTCATCAGTAACTGCTTTCCGATCTCTACAATCTCGATCAGCTTGGTGGGATTGGAATCGAGATCGACCATGTTCCCGGCGTCTTTCGCAGCCTGCGTGCCGGTATTCATCGCGACGCCTACATCGGCTTGGGCCAACGCCGGCGCATCATTGGTTCCATCGCCGGTCATCGCAACGAGCTTGCCGCCTTCCTGCTCGCGTTTGATCAGCGCCATCTTGTCTTCGGGAGTCGCCTGGGCCAGGAAATCATCAACGCCGGCTTCGCGCGCGATCGTCGCGGCGGTGAGCGGGTTGTCGCCGGTGATCATTACGGTCTTGATGCCCATCTGCCGCATCTGATTGAAGCGCTCAACCATTCCGCCCTTGATGATGTCTTTGAGCTGAATGACTCCGAGCGCGATTCGGTCTTCAGCAACCACGAGCGGCGTACCGCCGGCTTTCGAAATTTCTTCAACAATGGCGCTCAATTCACGCGGCGCGGCTTTGCCATGCCCATTCAAATACTTCTCGATCGCGTCAACCGCTCCTTTGCGCACTTCCCGGCCGTCGAAATCGACTCCCGACATTCGCGTTTGTGCGGTGAACGGAACAAACTGCGCTTCGTGCGGTGCGAGCTCGCGGCCACGCAGGCCGTATTTTTCTTTGGCGAGCACAACAATCGATCGTCCCTCCGGCGTTTCATCCGCCAACGATGAGAGTTGCGCTGCTTCGGCCAGCTCAGTCTCATTAACTCCCGGCAAGGGGATGAACGCTGTTGCCTGACGATTGCCCAGCGTGATCGTGCCGGTCTTGTCGAGCAGCAGTGTGTTGACGTCGCCGGCCGCTTCGACAGCGCGTCCCGACATCGCGAGCACGTTGTGTTGAATCAGCCGGTCCATTCCGGCGATACCAATCGCCGACAATAGCCCTCCTATCGTCGTCGGTATCAAACAAACGAGCAGCGAGACGAGCACAAAGATCGTCTGCGGCGCGTTGGAATAGATTGCGAACGGTTGAAGGGTAACGACAGCCAGCAGAAAAATTATCGTCAGCCCCGCTAACAAGATGTTCAATGCGATTTCGTTTGGTGTCTTTTGCCGCGAAGCGCCTTCAACCAGAGCGATCATCCGATCGATGAAGGTCTCACCTGGATTGGAGGTGATCCTGACTTTGATGTGATCGGACAACACGCGGGTGCCGCCCGTCACAGCAGAACGATCGCCGCCAGCCTCACGAATTACCGGCGCACTCTCGCCGGTAATTGCCGACTCGTCAACCGACGCCACGCCATCAACTATCTCGCCGTCACCGGGGATGAACTCTCCAGCAGAGACAATGACCAGGTCGTTCTTGCGCAATTGCGGCGCCGGCACATCTTCCGTCGCTGAATCAGAAATCACTCGATGGGCAATCGTTTCTGTTTTCGATTTACGCAGGTTCTCGGCCTGTGCTTTTCCGCGACCCTCCGCCATCGCTTCGGCGAAATTCGCAAACAGGACCGTGAACCAGAGCCAAAGCGTGATCTGTAGTTCAAAGCCGGTGCTAGTAATTCCCGGAACCGGCGCGACGATTCCGCGAAACAGTTGCAGTGTGGTCAAAACACTACCCACCTCCACTACAAACATGACGGGATTGCCCATCATCTTTCGCGGATTCAGTTTCACAAACGCATCCAGGATCGCTCTTTTCACGATCTGCGCGTTCCAAATTGGTCGTTTAGTCGTTTCCCTCGTCATACCGGCTTGCCTCAAAATGTCTTATCTGCATTCATCAACAAGTGCTCGACGATTGGCCCCAGGCTTAAGGCCGGAAAGAATGTCAACGCGCCGACAATCAGGATCACGCTGACGAGCAACGTCGTGAACAGCGGTGTGGTTACCGGAAACGTTCCCAGGGATGGCGGCACGATCTTCTTCGTCGCAAGATTTCCCGCGATGGCCAGCATCGGAATGATCATGAAGAACCTGCCGACGAGCATTGCGAGGCCAATCGTAGTGTTGTACCAGTATGTATTTGCGGAAATTCCTGCGAACGCAGAACCGTTGTTTGCCGTGCCGGACGTGAACGCGTAGAGGATCTCGGACAAACCGTGTGGGCCGGCGTTATTAAGTTGCGACGTGCCGAAGCCGGGCGACACCGACGAGATTGCCGCAAACACCAGGATCGTCAACGGAAAGATTAGCACCACGAGCATCGCCATCTTCACGTCGTACGATTCGATCTTTTTGCCCAGGTATTCCGGCGTGCGGCCGACCATCAGTCCGGCGATGAACACCGCCAACACGATGTAGATCAGAATTCCGTACAAACCCGCGCCGACACCGCCAAAAACAACTTCGCTGAGCATGATGTTGGCGAGCGGCACCAACCCGCCGAGCGGTGTGAAGCTGTCGTGCATTGAATTCACTGCGCCACAGGACGCATCCGTCGTGACCGTGGCAAAAAGCGCACTGTTAGCGATCCCGAAGCGCACTTCCTTGCCTTCCATGTTGCCGCCGGACTGCATCGCACTCGCTGTTTGGTCCACTCCGCTGAGTAACGGATTGCCTTTCGCTTCGGCCCAGTACGCGACGAGAATGCCGGCAAAGAACAACACCGACATCGCGGCAAACACGGCCCAGCCGTGCTTTTGCGAACCGGTCATTCGGCCGAGCGTGTATGTGAGTCCCGCCGAGACAGCGAAGATCGCGATCATCTCGATCAGGTTGGTGAAGGGCGTGGGATTCTCGAACGGATGTGCGCTGTTTGTATTAAAGAAGCCGCCGCCGTTTGTGCCCCATTCCTTGATGAACTCCTGCGACGCGACGGGGCCTTGTGCGATCGTCTGCTCGGTCACGCTCGTGTTGCCTTTGTCGATCAGTTGAGCTTTGTCGTAGGCGCGCAAATTCTGCGGCACTCCGCCAGCAACCAGAAGCAGTGCGCCGGCGAGACAGAACGGCAAACAAACCCACAAAGCGGCGCGCGTCAGATCAACCCAGAAGTTTCCGAGAGTATTCATCTCCCGGCGCGCGATACCGCGAATGAACGCGATCGCCAGCGAAATGCCAACTGCGGCAGAAAAGAAGTTGTGATAGGCGAGTCCGGCCATTTGCGTGAAATAACTCATGGTCGTTTCGGGCACGTACGACTGCCAGTTTGTGTTGGCCGTGAAGGACGCAGAGGTATTGAACGACGACGCCGTGAAGGCAGTGGAATCAACACCCGGCAACTGTTGCGGGTTAAACGGCAGAAAGCCCTGCAAGCGTTGCAGCAAATACAACAGAACCATCGAGACCGCGCTGAAAAGCAGCATCGCGACCGCATATTCAGTCCAACGCATCTCGCGGCTCTCGTCCACTCGCGTCAGTTTGTAAATCAAGCGCTCGACCGGCCGCAGCACGGGATCGAGAAAAGTTTTCTCGCGATTGAAGACGTGGGCCATGAAGAGGCCCAGCGGCTTCGTTAACAACAGGATCACCGCGAAGAAGACCAGGATCTGTAACCAGCCGTTTAGTGTCATACCGCTAAAATTTCTCCGGCCTCAACAGCGCATACCCAAGATAAAAGAGCAACAAGGCAGACAGGACCACGCTCACGATCGACTCGATACTCATTTCGCCTCATCTCAACTTCTCGCACGCATTTACGTACGCGATCGCGAGCAGAAAAAATCCAACCGTGATCGCGATGTAGATCACATCAAGCATTCGTGTACTCCTAACGATGTGCCTCTCGCCGCACTACCCGCCACACGATGAACCGTGCGACCCAAAACGAAACCAGCAGTTCGAGATCTCTTGCAAAGATAGTCATGCTTTGTCTCATCCGCTCTAAAATCCGCGTCATGTCTTCACCACGTTCCTTCCTTGCCGCCGAACCACCACACCAGCCCAAGCGTCGCCGTGTTCTGTTCTTTCTTCAAAATTCCGGGGCGTTCTGTGAGGAAGAATGGTTGATTGGAAAAGTCGCGCCGGTATTCGAGCCGGCCGAGAAATCCGTCCGCAAACTTGTACTCCGCCGTCAGCGTGTGTTCTTTCAGCGCTTGATTGACACCACTGAATAGACCACCCGCCGGCGACACCTTTTCGCTCAGGTATTCAACACGCCCTGCAAGCGCAAACTTCGGAGTCCACTGATACCGCGCGTAGCCGGCTCCTCCCCACACTGTCGACGGCGGACTGTCGCGAAAGACACGGCCGACGACATAGTCGCCTTCGACAGCCAGCGTCCACTTATCGTTGAGAACAAACGTGTGATAGGTGTCCAGGACGTGAAAGCGGCCGGACGGCACTGGTCGAATGACATCAATGGAGAGCCCTGGTTGTGAAGCCACGGGCGCGAAGGTCGGGTTCAAAGCCGGATTACGATCGCGCTGTTCCTGCCCGTTATAGTAGTTGAATTGCGAAGTAACCCTTTCGGTTGGCTTCCATGTAAGCAGCAGAGCCTGCGACTTGAAGCCATTGAAATCTTCCGATTGCTGGACGCCATTCACCAACCAGTGCGTCAGCGTCAGTTTTTTGTTGAGCGCGTAGGTTGAGCGGAAACCAAAGTGATAGAAGGGCAAAAAGTTGAAATAGTAGGAGCGTGCGTAGTTGAAATTGTCCTTCGTGTAATTGGTTTCATAGCCGAGCGCGCTGCCGAATTTGCCGAAGTCAACAGTTAGACCACTACCGGCGTCGAAAACGTAAGTGCCATAGGCTTGCCACAGATTGCGATAGACCTGCGGGCGCGGCTCGTTCGCCGCATTCCCCTGCACCGTCTCCGTCGCTTGACCATATTGAAGGTCCAAACGCAGGCCATAGCGTTTTCCCTTTTCGAGATTGGGAGCATTCTCGATAACGATCGCGGCCTGATTCAGGCTGAAACTATTGCTCGAAACGTCGTATGCGCGCAGCAGGTTGATGCCGCCAATCGGGCGATTGAAGTTGTAACTGTAGTAGCCGTCGAGTGTTACGTTGAAAGTCGTGTCGTCGAGGAAGTTACTTGTTTCAGACTTCGGAACCGTTGTAACTGCTGGATTCATTTGCGGGACTTCCGAGGTGGGCGCTGTATCTGTTTTGGTCCGTGAGGTCCCTGTCTCAAGGACTTCCAGCCTGCGCTCCAAACGCTCAATGCGTTCAAGCAACAATCGCTCGCGTTCACTCACCGACTCCTGCGCTTGAGCCATGCTGCCCATTGCGCCCAACAGAAGAGCCATCACGATCGAGCGGTGTTGTAACCCAACTTTTTGATACTTCATCAACTGTATTCTTATCTCTTTCCAGGCCATTGTTCTTTCCTCTGCTTGTTCGAACTTCTCTTTTCTTGTCCATAAGATCGAGACAGTGAGCGCCGAAGATGAGCAGAGGGATATTCAGGACAAGCAGGATGGTTCCATCGCGCTGCAGCAGGTAGCCGTGCCATTCGGGACCGGTGAACCATGCCACCGCGGTAATAATCGACCCCAGCAGACCGGCGCCGATTCCACCGCACAAACCGCAGACAGCGCCTCCCGTCCTTAACGACCACCCATTAGTTAGCAGTTGCCTAATCACCAAAAACAGACTACGCCCGTGGAAATAAAGAGGGTGTAAGGAGTGCGTAAAAAGTTCGTAAAGAGGTTTTGATTATGTGCGGGATCTGCCTGATCCTAATTAGGATCGCACAAGTCATGATTGCATTTTCCCAGATAGCTGTAGGTATCGCCTGAACCCCTTCTGGGAATTTGCAAATCCTGTTTAGGAATTCGCAAATCCTATTTGGGATCGCCCCGTTTGCGTGTTAGGAAAGACCGAATCCTGTTTGGGGTGGCGACAGACCGGATCGGTTCTCGCCGGACTTAACCAGGATCTCGGCGCTGCTAATTATCCTCCCACAGATCCTAATAGCTATTTCCCACACTCCAGAAATCAAAGCCTTGCCACGAAGAGCTTTTCTGACTCCTCGTGCAAGGCTTTGCAAAATCCGAACTGTAACGGTCTCAGATCAACTCGCTAACTGGTTTCAATCAGCACGGAAGCGTGCCGCCCTCAAACAGTTTGCCTTCAAGCATTTCAATCTGCGCGTCGACCATTCCGTGGAGATTCAATTCACCGCAACGGGTGAAGGCAAGGTGTTTCGCTGTGTTCGCAAGCGCTTTTGGGTGCGAGGAGTTTTCGAGGGTCGCCAGCAAGACTAGCAACGCCGCTGACGGCTCATCACCCGCGCGGCAGATTAGGTCTGTTAATGCTTCAATCTTTTCTTCGCTTGAAGCAACGTACACGTTGTCGAGAATGCTTTCGCCATTATCGGCACAACGAATGAGTTCAGGAAGCTCCGGGTCGTTTATCTCCAACCCATACCGGATTATTGCTCGGGTGTGTGCGTCGATGGATTTGTCGTTGATTACAGCTTGAGCGCGACGCTTGAGAGCGTCGCTAATAGTGGTCCTGGGTCCGTTAGTTGAGTGAGCGGTTTCTTCGCGCAGACGTGCGCTGCTAAGATTAAGCATGACTTTCATCCTTTCGTTAGAAGGTTGATGGTCGAGGGCCGATTTTGTGTTCACGCACAAGGTCGGTCCGCTTCGTTTTTAGAGGGGTGGTCCAACACACTAGCGCTCGGATTTTCGTCTGTCAACACAAACGTCAGCGGAGTCGTGCGGCGCCATTTACGGAAAAGAATCCGATCTAGTAAACCTTTTGGTTGCTAGATTCGCTAATTATTCCCTGTCCCGTTCTTGCGACTTTTGATTTTCTTGTGCGTCTTTACGGCAACTCCTACCAGTCCTGTACCGAGCAGAAGCAAGGTCGTTGGTTCTGGAATCTCAGCAGATTGTTTATGCCCTCCAGCTGAAGCCGTCGGGTTCAACATGAATATAGAGCGGTCCCCCACGACAAAGAAGTTGGCGGTCTGCGCCTCAGGCGGGCCGGTCGTTACAGTAACGAAGTTGGGCGAAGGGTCAAAACTCCATGGTACAGGATTGACAGTTGCAATAAAGACGGAATCGTTAATTGCGAAACCTCCGGGTCCGCCACTAACGGGTGTGAACTCAGCAGTGAAGACGAGAGTGACACTTTTCTGAAAGGTGCCTTCGGGTGCTGGGCCACCGTCATTAGCTAAGTTTTGAGTAATGATCATCTCACCCAATGATCGTGTGCCCGGCGTGAGATAGATAGACATGTTGAATAGTGTTCCCCCAATATCTATAGGACCAAAACTTTGCATTTCAAGTCGAACGACTTCGATCGGAATAGTGGCAGAACTCCCAAGCGTCGGCAGATTGGCCGCTGCTAGTCGCTGATAAATGGTATCGGTGTTGCCCGGTCCGAACGGACGACCATGAAACGCGACAGTTCCGAGGCCTCCAGGGAATGGATAGAACCCATCTGTGGCGTGAAGATAGTGACTGCCAATGGAAATGGTATCGCCATAAGCATAATTGGAAGATCCGCAAACCATGGCGATGAGGATGAAAAGTACGAACTTTCCTACAACAAGAATGCCACACTCAGATGACCGTGATTGTTCTTTGCTCGTAAATGTTTTTCTGCTCATTTTAAAGTACTTTCCTTTCCAGTAACGGTGAGAGCCCCACAACTCACTCCTTTGCGAGTAATGGTTCGTAATGCCGACGGGAGTAAGACTCTCTCTTTGGGGAGTGGGAACTCTCGTCAACGTGAAGTGTGGGATCTTACGAGTGGGCGATTGTCGTGAGAACGAACACCTGAATAGCGCGCCTTTTATACCTATTAACCAGGAATGTCAATTAGGCAATTATCCCCATGGAAAGCAGGACGTAAAGAGTGGGCAGTTAACTATCTTTATCCCCGTTGAAACGATAGCCGATCCACGGCTCTGTCACGATGTAGCGGGGGGTTGTGGGGTCGGGTTCGAGTTTTTTGCGGAGGTTGCCGACGAAGACGCGCAGGTATTCGTTTTGTTCGACGTAGTTGCCGCCCCAGATGGCCGCGAGGAGGGTGCGGTGCGTCAGGACTTTGCCGGAGTGTTTGACGAAGTAGACCAGGAGATCGAATTCTTTGGGCGTTAGGTGGACCTCACGATTAGCGACCAGAACCTTGCGTGTTTCGAGATCGATGTGGAAGTCGCCGGTTGTTAAGACTGTCGATTCGGGTTCGGAATTTAGGACCGTGGCCGCACGACGCAGTGAGGCGCGGACGCGCGCGAGTAGTTCGTCGATGCCGAAAGGTTTGGTGATGTAATCATCGGCGCCGAGATCGAGTGCTTCGACCTTCGTTTTCTCTTCACCCTTCGCCGACAACACGATGATCGGAACCGGCGAGATTGCGCGCACGCGCCGGCAGAGCTCGAGACCGTCCATCACCGGCATCGCGAGATCCGTGATCACGAGATCGGGATGCCAGTCAGTGAAAGTTTCAAAACCCGATAGACCGTCAGCCGCAGCGCGCACGTCGTAACCGCGCGACTTCAAACCCGTACGCAGCACGCGCGTCAGTTGCGGTTCATCATCGACGACGAGGATGCGCGGCTTCTCATTCATCTTTATCACCAATCGGCAACGTGAACACGACTCTTGCTCCGTGTCCATCCGTGGCCGATTCGATCCAGATCTTACCTTCGTGTGCCTCTACAATTCCCTTCGCGATCGCGAGGCCCATTCCCGTGCCGGATGGCTGGCGGGTGCGTACGTCGCCGTCACGTGTCGCGCGGAAGAACTTATCAAATACACGCTCCCGCAGCGCAACCGGCACGCCCTCGCCCTGGTCCTCCACTGCCATCTCGATCATGCCGTCAGAGACGCCAGCAGTGATTTTGATTTTCGTGCCGCGCGGTGAATACTTCGCCGCATTGTCGATCAACGTGTAGACCACCTCACTTACCGCGCGCTCGTCAACACGCACCGCCGGCAACTCTTCCTCGATCTTCACTTCAACTTCATGCTCCTGCGTTAACGGCTGTGCTCGCGCGAGTGCAGTCGAAACGATCTCGTCAATCACGCCCCACTGCCGCCGCAGTTGCAACTCGCCCGCATCGATACGCGCCAGATCGATCAGTCCACTGATAAAGCGGTTAAGCCGGTCGCTCTCTTCGTCGATCACTTCCAACATTTCCAACCGCGACTCTTTGTCGAGTGCAAACTCCGCGGCACGCGTGTCGTCGAGAAGCGTCGTGATCGACGCCTTGATCGACGTTAACGGCGTACGCAGGTCGTGGGTCACGGCATCGAGCAGCGCCGACTTCAGCCGTTCGCTCTGTTTCAACGCTTCCGCCTGGCTCGCGCGTTCAAACGCAGCTTGCAGCTCTTTGTAAAGACGTTCGATCTCGCGCTCGCCGCGTTCGGCTTCTTCAGCGCGGCGCTTTTCGCGGGCAGAAAGTTGGCCCACGGCGAGCGCTGTCGTAAAGAATGCAAACAAAGCGATCCAGTTCTCGGGATGCGAGATGTGCAAGGTATAAAACGGCGGCAGGAAGAAGAAGTTGAAACAGAGAACGCCAACCACAGAGGCAACGAGCGCCGGCCCGCTGCCCCAAAACAGCGCTACGAAGAGAACCGCGAGAAGATAGGCGAGCGCGGTCGTGGTGGAGTTGATCTGCTCGCGAAACGGTACGAGCAGTGCGGTGACTACGGCCGTACCTAAAAGTGCTGCTAAATAACCGAGCCGAGAAAACACGGATTTAACGGATGCCGACCAATCCCTGGACCGACTGGATCAGCTTCTCCGAATCGTAGCCGACACCATCCTTAAAAACGATCTCCACCTTTTCAATGTCCGCAATACTCGCTGCCGGGTTTCCCTTCACTACCATCAAGTCAGCCTGCTTGCCTGGCGCGATGGAACCGATGCGCGCGTCCTCGCCGAGAAACTTCGCGCCGTTCAGACTCGCGATCTGAATCGCTTCTACCGGCGTAAAGCCCGCCTCAACCAGCAACTCCACCTGACGATGATCGCCAAAGCCCGCAACGATGCCGCCGTTGCCCGTCGGATCGAGTCCCGCAATCAGCAACCCGCCCGCTTTCACAAAGGCACGCTCAAAATCCATCGCCTTGCGAAACAACGCCACGAAATCCCCTGAGGACGACACACGCGCACGATTCTGCAAATACCGAACCCGCGCATCGGTCGACATCACGTTGAGCATTCGCTGATTCAACAGCGCACTCGCCGCGCCAACCCCATTCTGCGCCAACGGCGCCTGTCCAGCTTCAAACACCGGCAACGTCGACGTGATCGCCACGTTCTTCTGCACCAACGTGCGTATCGTCTCCTGCACCGCCGGACTATTCAAATCCAACTGCCGCAAACTCGCACTCACACCTTGCGGACACTGATCCGGTTTCTTGTCCGCCACGAACTCCGAATCCGCAAACAATCCGTGCTCGAGATTGTCGATCCCAATCTCCGCCGCCTCGCGAAAACCAACCGAACAGAGATGCCCCGTCACTTTCAACCCGCGCTTGTGCGTCTCTTCAACCACCGCGCGCAACTCATCGCGCGTGATGTTCATGTAGGCCTTGAACGACGTCGCACCCGCGTCGGCCCAGTAGTTCACCATGCGGCGCGCATCGTCGGCGTCCTTCAGCTCGTGCATCACGGGCGTGAACGATCCCTTGCCTTCGAGATAAGGCGCAGTGACATGCATCTTTGGACCAAGCACGCGCCCGGAATCGATCAACCGTTTCAACTCCAGATCGGTGTAAGGCGCGACGCTGCCCGTGGTCCGAATCGTCGTCACACCCAGCGCCAGATAGAGACGCGGAAAACTGCTGCCCATGTTCGAATACATCGGCGGCGAACCACCCATCGGAAAGAACATGTGGTTGTGCATGCCGACGAGGCCGGGCAGAACTGTGTAACCCTTGAGGTCCACTGTACGCGCGTCCGCGGGATACGTGGTGCTCGCGGTTGGACCAATGCTTTGAATCTTGCCGCCGGAAATGAGAATCGTTTGATCTTCACGCGGCGCCGCACCCGTGCCGTCAATCACGCGCACGTTCGTCAGCGCAATCAACGGGGCTTCGACGCGAATAAATTGTTGGCGATCTGATGTTTGGGCCAGTGCGGAAACAGCCCACAGGAGCAGGCAAAGGGGGAGTAGTTTGGTTTTCATGCCGGGGATTTTACGTCAAAGTGCTTGCTCCGCGCGCTGTCTCGGCATTTTTTGTAGCAGACTTGCCAGCGTCTGGATGTCGAAAGGCTTGGTGAGGTGCGCGTAGAAACCCTCCGCATGAGCGCGTTGCACGTCTTCCGGCCTGCCAAAACCCGTGAGCGCGATGGCCGGCAGATCGTGATAACCCGGCAGCGCATGCAGCTTGCCCAAAAACTCAAACCCATCCATGCCCGGCATGGAGATATCCGATAGAACGACGTCAAACTGCTTGTCGCCGGCGACACGCAACGCTTCAAAGCCACTCGTTACGGCAGTGACGTTTGCGCCGCCCATCATCAAAAGATGACTCACCATCTCGGCCGTGTCTTCCGAATCGTCGACGACCAGCACATTCATCCCTTCAAGCGATTCGAGGTAAAGATCGAGTGACGGCTTCGCCTGCAACTTACTATCAACACTGCGTGGGAGCCGAATAGCAAAACTCGCCCCCTGGCCCACGCCGCCGGAATGCGCCCTGACCGAGCCGCCATGCAACTCGACCAACTGTTGGACCACGGCGAGACCAATACCCATACCCGATTGCGAACGATTCGTGCCCGAATCCGCCTGGCGGAAAATCTCGAAAATATGCGGGAGGAACAACGAATCGATTCCCTGCCCGTTGTCCTCGACGGTCAACACTACCTCACCGGCCTCGGTGATAAGATTGATTCCGATGCGGCCATCACGCGGAGTGAACTTCACCGCATTGTTCAGCAGGTTCCAGATCACCTGCTCCAGCCGGACCGGATCCGCTCTGACAAACAACGGCTCCTCCGGCGCTTCGACTTCAATCTTGATGTTCTTTGCCGCAGCTTCAAGACGAACAGTCTCAATCGCATTGTGAATTGAAACCACCGGTGAAACCATCTCGCGATTCAGTTCGAGCTTGCCGCTGCGCAAACGAGAGAGGTCCAACAGATCGCGAATCAGCTTCGACTGGGCCACGGCATTTCGCTTGATCGCATCAGCCATGCGCCGTAAAGGTGTGGAGGTGCGAATCTCGTCGCTGCGCAACAACAACTCAGCGTAGCCAAGAATCACATTGAGCGGATTACGAAGCTCGTGCGACATGATCGCGAGAAACTCGTCTTTCAAACGGTTCGCTTCTTCCGCTGTGTTGCGCAATTCGTGTTCGCGCGCAAGCAGCTCTTCTCGTTCCTGCTCGACGCGTTTGCGTTCGAGATAATCCGCTGCCTGCCGTGCGAGCAGATCCATCAACCGCAGCTCCTGCTCCGTCGGCCGGCGGGTGGTCGCGAAGTGTGTAGAGATCACGCCGAGGGTGTTGCCGGCACTGCTAATGAGCGGCGTTGACTGCACGGCGCGCACGCCGGCTTTTCTCATTACATCTAAAGACGGACTGCCGACAAAAAGCGCACTCTGCCGTATGTCTTCGACGATCACGCGCTGCTGCGTTTCGAACGCCACATTGCAAGCCGAAGATTGTTTACCGTCGCTAAAAAACTCGATGAACGCGGGATCGAAACCCAAGTTGGTTGTCAAATAGAGCAAGCCAGACGCCGGGTCCATTAACTGAATATTTCCCTTGTCAGCGCCACTGATGTCAATCGCTACTCCAAGTATCTCCTGCAAACAAGCATCGCGATCGTTTCCGTCACGCGAGCAATACGTACCGCTCTCATTTAACCGCCGCATTGCCTTCAGGTCCGCGGCACTGTGTTCGAGGATTCTAAACAGACGGCGTTCACTCTCGCGCAGCTCTTTTGTCCGGGCCGCAACCTGTTCTTCGAGTCCGGTTTTAGCCTTGCGCAACTCCTCTTCCAGCACTTTTTGCGCTGTCAGGTCGGTAATAACGATGCTTACCGAATTGGTCTGTGGCTGTAGCTGGGCAAACGAGATCAGAACGGGCACCTGCCGTCCGCTCTGGTGGTTGAGCAGATACTCGCGACGAACGCCCTGGTAACGCGCCTCCTGCAAATCTTCAACAAACTGCTCGCGCATCCGCGGCGAGACATAATCACCGAATTGGGCGCCGGTGACGTTTGTTCCGTTCAAAGCGAGCATGCCCGCGAAATTTCGATTGCTATAGAGAATGATCGAATCGGGCGAAACACTCACGGCGCCCTGGTTCATCTCGTCGATCATCAAGCGATAAGGATAGTCAGCCGTACTGAGTGTGTAGACTACTTCACCTTCCGGACTATCGATTACCAGCGCGTCCACCTCGCCGTCACGAATGGCTCGCAACGTGTCTTCAGCTTCTTCGAGGCGCTGGCGCAGCTCGACTATCTCATCATCAACGATTCGGTTTTCCCTCTTTTCTGCCATGCTTATTCGCGAATATCCAATCCGATCAGCAGCTTCTCCGTGTTCGAAAGGTCGCCAACGAACCGGCGAAGCGGCGCCGGTAATCGTTTGATTAACGTCGGCGCGGCGATAATCTGCGCATCGCGCGCTGCGTCGGGATTCTTATAGATGTCTACGACCTGGAGGTCATAGGCACCGGGTAAATACTCCTCACAGAGCCGTTTCAGGTTCGAGATCGCCCTCAAAGAATGCGGCGTGGAACCTGTCACATACAATCGCAAAATGTATTCCGCGCGGCGCTCGCGCTTTCGATTAAGAGCTTCTTCAAACTTTTCCGTGGTGCTGCGCGGTTGATACTTCAGTTTGCCATTGCCGTTGGTGTTCGATTTTCGGTTGCTGATGTCAGCCATGCATACTCCTAACGCGGCTGAATATCCAGTCCTACCAGAACGCGTTCAGTGTTTGAAAGATCCCCGATGATCTTCCGGATCGGCTGCGGGAGCTTGCGTACCAGCGTCGGGACAGCCAGGATCTGATCTCCGCGGGCCAACGTCGGGTTCTCCAGTAGATCGACAACTTCAATGTGATACTGGCCCTGTAAATATTCTTCGCAAATGTTCTTTAAATTCTGAAAGGCAGTTATCGAACGGGGCGTTTGCCCGGCCACGTAGAGCCGCAAGTTCCAACGGCTGAGATCGCCGGAGTCAGACTGCTTAACGTGCCCATTCTTTGCTGCTCGCGATCGTTTTGTGGGCGTTGAGGTCATCTTCTAGCAGTTCCTTTCCGTGATTTTCTTGCTCCATTTTCTTCAAGGTCTACGTTGATATCGGCACGACGCAACCGGGCCATCTCCATTCGTTGAGTAGCCGCCGAGCTTTCCCGGTTTTGATCTTCTTCGAGGCCCCTGATGATCGCATCGCGTTCGGTTTCATACTGGCTTCGCAATGCGACTAGCTGCGCTTCGTACAACTGCTGTTTGCGCTGCAACTCCCGCTCTTTCCGCTGGCGTGCCTGAGCGCGATCTTGTATTGCGGCATTCTCACGTGCGGTTTGAGCGGCACGTGCGGAGCCCATCAAGACGCCGTCCGAACCCACGTAAGCATCGATCAGATCAATACCACGATCCGTGAGCCTGAATTCACGCACCTGATTTGAGTGTGCAATGCCGCGGGCCTTGAGAACATAGAGCCCGCGATTACGCTCACCGTTCGACTCGATGTTTTTCACCAGCAGCCAGGAATCCATCAGTGACGACACGCCCACCTCCGAGTCTTCCGCACTAGCTGCACTACCAGTCAAACTCGTGAACATGGCAGTAATCTCGTGCGTCTTCAGAAAGTCGATCAGCCGCGTGAGCATCGACTTCGTGTCTGTTGAATCCCCGACCGCGAGGAAGTTTGTGATTGGATCGACTACTACGATGCTTGGTTTGTATTCAGTAATGACCTTATGAATCAACGCCAGGTGTACTTCCAAACCGAAGTTTGAGGGCCGCGCGTTCTTAAAGTACAAAGTGCCTTGCTTCACGTAGTTCTCGAGATCGATTCCGATCGATCTCATGTTGCGAATGATCTGGTCCTGCGATTCTTCAAACGCGAAGAAGAGCGCACGCTCACCGCGCCGGCAAGCTGCGTCGACAAAATGCGCCGCGATCGTACTTTTTCCCGTGCCTGCCGTGCCGGAGACGAGTATGGAGCTCGCGCGATAAAACCCCTTGCCATCGAGCATTGTGTCGAGACGCGCAACACCGCTCGAGATTCGCTGCGTCGGAGCTTTGTGGGTTAATCCGGCCGAGGTGATCGGCAAGACAGAAAATCCGTCTTCGTCGATTAGAAAAGGATATTCATTAGTGCCGTGCGATGTGCCGCGATACTTGATAATGCGCATCCGCCGCGTGGAGATCTGGTTCTGCACGCGGTTGTCCAAAAGAATAACGCAGTCGGCTACGTATTCTTCGAGACCGTAACGCGTCAGTGTCCCTTCGCCGCGTTCGCAAGTGATGACGGCGGTGACGCCCTTCTCTTTCAGCCAACGGAAGAGCCGGCGCAGCTCGGCGCGGATGATGGCTTCATTCGGCAACGCCGAGAAGAGTGCTTCGAGCGTGTCGAGCACGATGCGTTTGGCGCCGATCTCATCGATCGCGTACCCGAGCCGGAGAAAGAGTCCTTCAAGATCATAATCCCCGGTCTCTTCAATTTCTGAGCGCTCGATGAAGACGTAATCCACGATCAGTTTCTTGTCGGCGATCAGTTGTGGGAGATCGAAGCCGAGTGAAGCGACGTTGGTTGCGAGTTCTTCATTCGTTTCTTCAAACGAGATGAAGACGCCGGGTTCGTCGTGGAGCATGGCGCCGCGGACGAGAAACTCCATTGCGAAAAGAGTTTTGCCTGCGCCGGCGCTGCCACAAACGAGGGACGGACGGCCCTTGGGCAATCCACCGCCGGTAATTTCATCGAAGCCGGGAATGCCGGTACGTTCCTTCTGCAGACCGACGACATTATTCGATCGGTTACGACGGTTCGGTTTAGTCACACTAAGCGGGCTCCTGGTGGCACACCTGTGCCGGATCAATTTTTCTAAGGGGAATTTAGTTCAATGAGGGGGTTGCCGGACGTTTATAACACAACTTGGGTTTTGGCGGATAGGTCGGATGTATGGTTTTGGCGGTCAGAAAGGCAATGCTATGCTTTGATCCACTTCCCGAGATGAGAAATCCAACAGCTTCAATTCATTCGTGCACCGGAAGACTACGAGCAAGTCTTGCGTTGGTCTGCGTGTTGTTCGTGTGTGCCAGTGTTGAAGCTCAGCAACGCGTGATCTCGGGTGTAGTCTCCGATTCAACAGGCGCGAAGATCGCGCAAGCCGAAGTGGAGTTTGAATTCGGCGGACGGGTTGTACGAACGCGTACCGATGAAAGCGGGAAGTTCACGTTGGTAAGCGCGGCTGAGAGTGGAACGTTAACCGTGCAGTCGGCTGGCTTCAACACCGCACGGCTCGAGCTCGATGCGCAACCGTGCGACGATCTCCGGATTTGGCTCGAGCCGGCGAGTTTGATGGAGCGAATCGTCGTGACTGCCGGTGACGAACGTATTCCAGTTACGCCTGCGAGCCAGTATGGAATCGGGCGCCGCGAGATTGCGCTGTCGGGCGCGCTGACGGTTGACGATGTCTTGCGCCAAGCGCCTGGGTTTTCGTTGTTCAGACGTTCGGGAAGTTTGACCGCAAATCCGACGACGCAAGGTGTTTCGTTGCGAGGTGTTGGGGCGAATGGCGCGAGTCGCGCGCTCGTCATGTACGACGGTGTACCGTTGAATAGTCCGTTTGGGGGTTGGGTTTATTGGAACCGCGTGGCGCGTGTGGGAATCGAGAGTGTTGAGGTCTTCAATGGAGCGACGTCTGATCTATATGGCAGCGGGGCGCTCGGCGGCGTGATCAATATCCTGACTCGCACCACGCCGGCGACGTATCTCGATTTCGAAGCGTGTGGTGGAAACGAATCGACAGGCGCGGCGTCGATGAGCGCGGGAAAATCGTGGCGTTCGTTTGGAATAGGATTGTCGCTGCAGGCGTTGCGCACGGATGGATACGTGCTCGTGCCGCCGGAGCAGCGTGGTACGGTCGATGTTGCGGCCGGGACGTCAGACATTGCCGGAGCGTTGATGTTGTCGAAAACGTTCGGCCCGCGCGTGCGCTCGTTTCTGCGGTTTGGATCGTTTGGCGAGAGCCGGCAAAACGGGACGCCGTTGCAGATCAATGACACACGAATCACGTCGCTCGATCTCGGCGGCGATTGGTCGTCGTGGGATGCAGGCGACTTTTCGCTTCGGCTTTACGGATCGAGTGAGAACTTCAATCAGAACTTCACTGCTATCGCACTCGATCGAAATTCGGAAGTGTTGACCAATCGGCAACGCAATCCTTCGCAACAACTCGGATTCGCGTTTCAGTGGCGCCGGCCGCTCGGTGATAAGCATTTGATCGCGGCGGGTGTTGAAGGGCGGTACATTCGGGGGCACAGCGCCGAACGGTTTGTCGATGCCGGCGGGCGGCAGCGATCGTTTGGATTCTTTGGTAACTATTCGTTGCCGCTACGATCGTGGGTCGTAAGTTTGGGAGCGCGGGTTGATACCTGGCGCAACTACGACGGCTTTTCGAACCTGAATCTGTTCCTTGATCGATCCGAGACTGCCTTTAGCCCGCGGGTATCGCTGCTGCGGCGCTTCAATAACGGGCTTTCGATAAGCGCCTCGGCGTATCGCGCGTTTCGCACGCCCACACTCAACGAGCTCTATCGAAATTTCCGTGTTGGGAACATTGTTACAAACGCAAACTCGGATCTAAGCGCCGAGCGGCTGACTGGTGGCGAAGCCGGTGTGGGCTTTCAAACGCTCGGTGAGAAACTCTTTGTGCGTGGCAACGTCTTCTGGAGCGAGATCAGCGACTCGGTCGCGAACGTCACACTCTCAACCACTCCCGCGCTCATCACCCGGCAACGGCAAAACCTTGGTGCGATTCGCGCACGCGGCATCGAACTGTCCGCCGTCTTCAAACCCACCAATAACTGGGAACTCGCGAGCGAGTATTTGTTATCGGGTTCGACGGTGCTGCGTTTCCCTGCGAACCCAATCCTTGAAGGACGCTTCGTACCACAGATTCCGCGCCACCAGTTCAACTTTCAGATCAGTTATACAAACGGAAGATGGACTGCCGCGACTCAGGGCCGCTTCGTCGGTCAACAATTTGACGACGACCTGAACGCATTGCCGTTGCGGCGTTTTTTCACACTCGACGCCGAAGTCGCGCGCTCAGTTTCCGAACAAGTACGCTTCTTCGCGGCCTTCCAAAACCTGACCGGGGCACGCTACGAAATCAGCAGCACCCCCGTCTTCACCCTCGGCCCACCCGTCCTATTCCGCGCCGGCGTGCGCGTATCGCTGCGCTAGGGTTCTTCGTTTCGGTTGGGCAGCCACAAAAAGGCACAAGAGGCACAAGAACGATAACAAATCCCTTTGTGCTTCTTGTGCTTCTTTGTGGCATTCGTACTCTTACATGCGAAGAAAGGTGCGCAGCCGATCCAACTCTTCTTCTAACTCATGCTGAAAGTTACTTTCGCGCGGCTGCGAGCCAACATATCCGATGTCACACTCAAGTGCGCCATTCTTCACCGAAGCGTTGGCCCAGCCGATGACGCGATCGCGCCAGAGCAGCGGCATCGCGTAGTAGCCGAGCTTGCGTTTCGCCATCGGCGTGTAGGCTTCGAAGCGGTATTCCCAGTTCCATAACAACTCGAAACGCGCGCGATCGTGAACGACCGGATCGAATGGCGCCAGCAAACGCACAACGTCTTCCGGCGACTCCCGCAACGGATCTTCATCCGCCGGAAAATACCAATCGACCCCAGCGCGCGCGTGGCGTAAACGTTTCTTTGCGCGCTTGAGCGCGTCCGTCAAATGCGATTTCCACTGCGGCGCCGCGTACTGCAATCGCCGCACGTAAGAGGTCAGCGACGACGCCGGCAGCGGCGCGTAAATCGTGACGACCGTATCCACCAGCGCATCAATCCGCGCGCGGCGCTCAGCCGCACTGATCGCCACCTTCTCATACTCACGCGGCGCGTAAATCCGAATTCCCTTCTCGCGGCGCAACACACGCAACATGCCGCGATAATGCATCGCGTCCATCAAGTGCGTCGTCGCATTCGACGAACCTCCCCAATAGTTCGTCACTTTTCCGTGTGCGAAGTATTCGTCGACTTCGCGCGGATGAACTGAACCACGCTCACGCACAAAATTCAGCAACATCTGCGCACGCTTCCTGTCGCCGCGCGGAAGCGGCGTATCAACCCGCGCGAACGGGCGATCGACACGCGGATGCATCAGCGCATAAAGCGAGCGCGAAACGTAGCCGTAGTTAACGAAGAAATCTTCTTCGACGTCGAGCGTCGTGTAACGCCGTTCGAGCTCACCGGCGCGGTAGTTGTTCACTCGATGTCGGAGGATGAGGTCCTGCGCGCGAGCCGGCGCGCGAATGGGATCCGCTTGCACGAATCCCATCCGGTGTAACGCCGTCTTTAGGTTGGTAGGTTTGAAGAAATTCCGCGCGACCGTGTAGCGGCGCAGATCGTCGAGCGTAATCGATTCAGCCACAGATCAGTTGCGCGACGTCTGCGATTTACTTCCGATGTATTTCTCAAACCATTCGATGTTTGAGTTCATCGCCGCCAGTTGCATCTTCGGCTCATTTGGACCATGCGGCTGTCGCGGCAACACGAGCATCCGCGTCGGTACGCCCTTCACTTTCAGCGCGTTGTAAAACTCATACCCTTGCGGGATTGGCACGCGAATGTCTGCCTCGCCGTGCTGGATCATCGTTGGCGTCATCACGCCTTTCACGTTGAACAGCGGCGAGTGCTTTTGATAGAGGTCCTGTATTTCCCAAAACTGTCCGCCGAAGTAATCCGGAATAAACGCCGGAATGTCGGCGGTGCCGTTGAAGCTCATGAGATTTGTTACCGGCGCACCGGCGGAAGCGGCTTTGAAACGGTTCGTCTGCGTCACGATCCACGACGTCATGTAGCCGCCATAGCTCCAACCCATCACGCCTAAACGATCCGGATCGGCCACGCCCATTTCGATGACTTTATCGACGCCGGTCATCAAGTCCTGGTAATCGCCGAAGCCCCAGTCTTTTGAATTTGCACGGCGAAACTCGACGCCGTAACCACTCGAGCCACGCGGGTTCGGACGCAGAATCGCAAAACCCTTAGCGGCAAACGTCGCCAACGGATACACACCGCGGCCGCCGAGGAACGTCTGTTGAAACACGCCCGCTGGTCCACCGTGAATGTTCAGTATAAAAGGCACACGTTGCCCGGCTTGATAACCGACCGGATATGTTAAGAGTCCTTCGATCTCTCTTCCGTCTTTCGACTTCCAACGGATCACTTCCGTACGGCCAATCGCCGGCAGTTTCAGATCTGCATTCGCACGGGTGATCTGCACGGGAGCGAATTCATTCACAGAAGAAACGAATACGTCGGCCGGTGTCTCAGACGCTTGGCGCACAAAGGCGAACGTCGTGCCTGCGCGGTTGAGAGTTATCTGGCCCAGCACGGCAGGAGTGCTTTTGATCTCGTCAATGCGATTCGCGGCAACGTCGACGACGTAAAGTTGCGTGCCCGTGCCTTTCGCTTCGCTGAAATAGATGCGCTTGCTGTCCGCGGACCAGCCGATGATTCCCGGTTGGCCGTCAAACGAAGCCACCACGCTCTTTGGCTGGCCACCGTTTGTCGAATAGATCTGAAACACGCCGGCCTGCGCCCAGCGTGGCGGAATCTCGCTGGCGGTGATCGCGAGAAACTTCCCGTCGGGGGAGTAGACTGGCGAATCTTCGGCTGCGGCCGTGTTTGCCAGCACCGTCACCTTTGCATTCGCGACCTCGACGACTGAAACGTCGGCGCTGGTCCAATCGTTCGCCCCTGGTGATTTGCTGTGACTGAACGCGATGCGCGAGCTGTCGGCTGACCAATCGAAGTCGCCGACCTGATAATTCGCAGTTGTTAATTTGCGCGCTTCACGTTTACCGTTTGCGTCCTTTTCGATGGGAATCACGTAGAGCCGCGACAGCTTCATGTTTTCATCGGCCCAGCGAAAGTCATTTTTGCCTTTATCGTTCTTCTCTTCCTCTTCCGTTTTTGTATCGGTCGTCGTGTAAGCGATGTAACGACCGTCAGGCGACCAGTTGAAGTTAGTCACAGCGCTCTTGAGATCGGTCAGCGGCTCAGCTTCGCCGCCGTCCAGACTCAGGCGATAGAGATTGTTTCGGTTGTCCTTCCGGTTTGAGACGAAAGCGATCCACTTGCCGTCCGGCGACCACTTCGGATTGCTCGACGACTTCTCGCCAAACGTGAGCTGAACGCTCTGCTTGGTCGCGACGTTTGCCATCCAGATCTGCGTGACAAACTCGCTCTTGTCCGCTGTGGTGACGGCTTCGTTAACGGCGTAGACGATACGGCTGCCGTCTGGCGAAACGCGCGGCGTGCCGACGGCTTTGATTTTCAACTGGAGCTCCGGATCCCACGTTTGCGCGGACGCGGCGGAGACACATAGAACGACAAGAAGGGAGGCAAATAGGGTTTTCATAGTGGCGGATCTTTTATCACAGATTTCACGGAATACACAGGTGTTTTGGTGTAATCTGTGCCATCTGTGGACACCCCTGCACCGATTCGCACACCGCTCGTACGATTAAATGTAGATTCCGCGCCGGCGGAGATCTATCTCAAGCTCGAAAACCTGCAACCGATCGGTTCGTTCAAGATACGCGGCGCCGCAAATGCGATGGCGCGTCTGTCGCCTGAGAAGTTGGAACGTGGTGTGTTGACGGCGTCGGCGGGAAACATGGCCCAGGGTGTGGCGTGGTGTGCGCGTTCGCTCGGAATACCGTGTACGGTCATTGCGCCTGAGACCGCGCCGGAGACGAAGATCAGCGCGATCGAGCGGCTCGGCGGGCGTGTGATCAAGGTGTCGTTTGCTGATTGGTGGCGATCATTTGAGCAGCGATCGTTTCCGGGTGTTGAAGGAACGTTCATTCACGCCTTTGACGATCCGGACGTGATTGCGGGCAACGGCACGATCGCCCTTGAAATCCTTGAGGACCTTCCCGACGTGGATGCGATTGTGATTCCTTGGGGCGGCGGTGGACTCACGTGCGGAATCGCTTCTGTTATTCGCGAGGTGCGGCCTCGGTCTCGGTGCAAGATCTTCACTGCCGAAGTTGAAACAGCCGCACCGCTCGCGGCCTCAATAGCGGCAGGAGTTCCAACCGAAGTCGAATATCAACCCTCGTGGGTCGACGGCATCGGCGCGAAAGCCGTCTTCCCCCAAATGTTCGAACGCGCGCGACAATTGATCGACGGCTCTCTCGTCGCCGATCTCAACTCCATCGCCGAAGCCCTACGCCTTCTCATCACCCACAACCACATCGTCGCCGAAGGCGCCGGCGCCTGCCCCGTCGCCTGCGCCCTGTCCGGCAAAGCAGGCGGCGGAAAAATCGTGTGCATTGTCTCCGGCGGCAACATCGACACTTCGAAACTTGTGCGCATCCTTAACCGCGAGTTTTAGAACGTATTCATATACTGCAAAACAAGAGGAAGGAAGAATCATGTATTCACTATCAAATCTCAGCAAGCTCGGTAACATCGGCAAACTCGCACCGGAAACCATGAGCGCGTTTCGCGCCTACGACAAAGCGGCGCTTTCCGACGGCACGATCCCAAAGAAGTACAAAGAACTGATGGCGATCGCTGTCGCGCTCACGACGCAATGTCCTTACTGCATCGAGATACACCGCAAGAATGCGATCGAAGCCGGCGTAACTGAAACCGAGTTGGCTGAAGCCATACACGTAGCGGCGGCTCTGCGCGCAGGCGGCGCGATCACGCACGGCACGCACCTGTTCGAAGGTTGAAGCGTGGATTCATAGCCACAAAGAGGCACACGCGGAAAAACTACTGCGGGATTACTCGTAACAAATCAGCGGCGAGACGCGCATTGAGGTTCTTGAGGATGTAGTACTGCTGCATCGCGCCGGTCTTGTTTCCGGTCAATGCGTAAGCGAAGCCGAGCGCGTGGTTGCCAAACTCGTTCTTCGGCTCGACCTCGAGCAGCCTGCGCAGGGGCTCAATCGCTTCTTCATTCTTGCCCTGCTTCATCAACACATACCCGAGACCATAGAGCGAAAACGTAAACGTCGGTTTCAATTCAATCGACTTCTGATACGCAACTCCAGCCTCTTCAAACTTTCCCTGACGCTGGTACAGATCGCCGAGGCTCATGAACACCACGTGATGCGGTTTGAGCTTCAACGCCTCCTGATAACATTCAATCCCCTGCTCCAGCTTTCCCCACTCCGAATAATTTACGCAGAACCTGATGCGCGCATCGGAGTTCTTTGGGTCCAGGTCGACGGCCTTCCGGTACTCCACTTCAGCTTCAGAAAACATGCCCATCGAGTTGTACGCCTGGCCGAGATCAGTGTAAGCCGCGCTACTCCGTGGATTGTCCGCAATCTGCTGCCGCAGATGGTCCAGGTTTGGCATATTCTGACGTATTGACGAAACCCGCAATCGTTCACGCGCTTCAGCGTGACTCGGGTCCAACACCAACACCTGATTCAAAGTCTTGATCGCGTCTTCGTGTTTGCCATCAACTGCGTGTTGCCGAGCAGATACAAAGTCTCGACTTCGTTGGGCCGCGCCGCAGCCACACGCTTCAACACAGCAACCGCATCGCCAAACTTCTGGTTCGAACGCAGCACATGGCCCAATTCCAGCAGTATGTTCAGGTCGTTGGGTTTGAGACGGTTCGCCTCCTTGATAGCGGCTAGCGCCTTTTTGTGTTCGCCGAGGTTCTCGTAAACCAGGGCCAACTCCAATTGCGCTTCGGCCCAATCGGGCTTCAGCTCCGTGGTTCGCTTGAATGCCTCCATCGCGGCCTTGTGATTACCGCGCTCTTTTTCGTTGTAGCCGTTTTCGAACAACGCGACCGCTTCCGCAGGTACGATTTGAACCGGAGACGGCTGTGGTTGTTGCGCCGCGGCAGTCGCGCAAAGACAAAGTAAACAAGCAGCGAGCAGTAGTGGGAGGTGATTGCTTGTTCGGAACATGAATTCGCAGCTTTTACCACGAAGCGAACTAAACTACAATATTCGTTGCTTCGTTTAAGCCCAGTTTGATTTCCCCCGGATTTGACCTTGTCGTTCCCCACGCGTAAAAGGATCGGCCGTTACGAAATTTGCTCCCAACTCGGCGCCGGTGGCATGGGTGAGGTTTACCTCGCCAACGATACCAAACTCGATCGCAAAGTCGCATTAAAAATCCTGCCCACGAATGTCGTTGAAACCGACTCCGATCCGAACAGCGATCGCGTACGCCGATTTGTACAAGAGGCCAAAGCAGCCTCGGCGCTCAATCATCCAAACATTCTCACGATCTACGAAGTCGACGAGATCGATTCCGAACACTTTATCGCCACTGAATACGTCGACGGCGAAACACTGCGCGATCGCATTCGTTTCACGCCGTTGACAGCCGGCGAAGCGATCGACATCACCATTCAGATCGCGAGCGCGCTGAGCGCCACTCACGCCGTCGGCATCATTCATCGCGACATCAAGCCCGACAACGTCATGCTGCGCCGCGACGGCATCGTTAAAGTGCTCGACTTCGGCCTTGCGAAACTTTCGCGCGAACGGCCGCCAACCACGCAAGCCAATTCACTCGCGCCGACGCAAAACATGATCAATACCGCAGTGGGCGTCGTGATGGGAACGGCGCATTACATGTCACCGGAACAAGCCAGAGGTTTCGAAGTTGACGCCCGCACAGACATCTGGAGTCTCGGCTGTGTGCTCTACGAAATCATCACCGGCCGCCAGCCGTTCGGCGGTTCGACCGCGCTCGACATCATGTCAGGCATCGTGCAAAACGAACCCGAGCCGTTGACGCAACACCTGCCCGATGGACCACGCGAGCTCGACCGCATCGTTTCGCGCGCCCTGCGCAAGGATCGCGAAGAACGCTACCAAACGATCAAAGACTTCCTGATCGATCTGAAAGACCTGAAACGGCAACTGGAGTTTTCGACGCATACGAGCGGCGCAGTCGTAGCTGAACAAGTGCCGGAAAAGTCGATCGCCGTTCTCTACTTCGACAACATGAATTCGGAGAGCGAGAGCGACTACTTCTGCGCCGGTATGACCGAGGACATCATCACCGATCTTTCGAGGATCAAAGAGCTGAAAGTCGTCTCGCGCACTGACGTGCTTCCCTTTCGCGCCAAGGAAGTAAACACACGACAGGTCGGCGAAGCACTGCGCGTGAACTACATTCTTGAAGGCAGTGTGCGCAAGGCCGGCAACCGCATTCGCATCACGGCCCAACTCCTCAGCGTCCGCGACGGCTATCATCTGTGGGCCGAACGCTTCGACCGCATGATCGAAGACATATTCGATCTGCAAAACGAGGTCTCACAAAAGATCGTTGACGCACTCAAAATCTCTTTGTCAGATTCCGAACGCCAGGCGCTGACGCAAAAACCAACCGACGATCTGCGTGCCTACGATTTCTACATGCGCGGCCGCGAGCTGCTTTATTTAAAAGGACGACGGAATACAGAAGGCGCGATCCAGATGTTTGAAAACGCGGCGGCGATCGATCCCGGCTTTGCGTCTTCGTTCGCCGGACTGGCCGAGGCCTACTCGGCGATGTACGAGTGGTACGACGGCAACTCGACATGGCTCAGCAAAGCGATCGAAATGAACCAGAAAGCGCTGGCGCTCGAATCGTCGTCGCTGGACGCGAAATTCGGTATCGCGATGGTCTATTTCCATCACGGCCGGTTTGCCGAGTCGAAGCGCAGTCTCGACGCGATTCTGAAAGAAAACTCGGAGTTTTTCCCGGCGTATCTGCGCCTGGGAATGATTGCCGAGCGGTCCGGCGATCTCGACGGCGCGCGCAAATACTATCGCCGCGCGTCGGAGTTAAAGCCCTACGACGAGGATCCGTGGCGATTTCTTGTCGGCGTGCAACGAAAGCTCGGAAATGTTCTATCTGCTGAAGATGCGGCACTGAAAGTGATCGAGATCACCTCTCGAAAACTCGAGGCGAGTCAGGATGACATCATCGTGATGAGCCGTTTAGCCGAGGCTTATGCGCGTTTTGGTAGTAGGGAGGAAGCAAATGCCACGTTGCGGCGGGTTTTGGAGCTGGAGCCAAACGATGGTTTGGCGGTCTACAACTGCGCATGTGCTTACGCCCTGCTCGGCGAAACGCCGGGCTCGTTGATCTTGCTGCGCCGCGCTTTCGACAACGGCTTTCGGACCGTGGCCCACTGGGCCAGGACCGACAGCGCGTTTGACGCGATACGCGGCGATCAGGAGTTTCAGCAATTAATAGCAGAGCTGCAGTAGATAGAACGGAGAATCATCATAATGCCTAAATACGTAATTGAAAGAGTTGTACCGGGCGCCAGTAAGCTGAGCCCCGCGGAGTTGAAAGCATTGTCGCAGCGATCGTGCAACGTACTGAATGAGCTTGGACCACAAATCCAATGGGTCCAAAGTTACGTTACCGACAACAAGCTTTACTGCGTTTACATCGCTCCCAATGAAGAGCTGGTCCACGAGCACGCGCGGATGGGTGGCTTCCCTGCCAACCACGTCGCGAAGGTTAAAACCGTAATTGACCCGACGACTTCTGAAGATTGATGTCGCAACCAAAGGTTGAATTAACCCTGCCGTCGCTCGCTGCGGCCACTGAATGGCTCAATCGCGCGACGGCAGACAAATCGCAAAAGACAAGTCTGGAGACGACGGGCCACCCGACACTGATTCACTTCTGGTCTATCAGTTCCGAAGATTCCAAAACAAACCTGGCGCAAGTGGCGCAGTTGCGCGACCTGCGCAAGCGCGATGGACTGCGCGTTGTCGCGGTTCACTTGCCGCAATCCGAAGCGGAGAAAGATTCGCGCGCTGTGCGCGAGGCGATCGCGCGATTGAACCTCACCGAACCTTGCGCGCTCGATAACGATCACCGTTTGCGCGTCGGTTTCGCTGCTGAGCCGGATGCTCTGCCGGCGTATTTCCTGTTCGATACCGAAGGACATCTGCGCAGCTCCGCGACGGGCGCGAATGGGTTTGATCTGATTGAGGATCAACTCGACGAGATGGTCGCAGCACTGCGCTCCGAGTTTCCGTTTTGTCCTGCATGTGAGCGGTTCCTGGATAAGGAAGCAATGTTCTGCGCCGAGTGTGGTTTGCCGTTGAGCTTGCCCGGCACGGCGAATCCGTATTACGAGAACCAGTATCAGGCTTCCCTGCCTACAGTTCGTTTGTACGATCTCGATCCGCTGATCGGTCACGTCATCGACGGCAAGTACGAACTGGCCGCGAAGTTGGGCGAAGGCGGGATGAGTGTTGTTTATCGTGCGCGCCGTAAACACATCGGCGACGACGTCGCGGTAAAAATCTTGCTTGGCAAGTTTGTTAAAGACGAGGCTGCGGTCGCGCGTTTTCGCCGTGAGGCTCGTGCGGCGGCGATGTTGCGCCATCCAAACGTCATCACGATTCACGACTTCGGCGAGACTGACGACGACAAAGCGCCGGCGTATATCGTGATGGAATTTGTCAGAGGCACGCCGTTGCGCGACGTGCTGAAGGGCGAAAACCGTTTCTCAGTCGATCGTGCAGTACGCTTGATGCGCGGGATTTGCGCGGGCGTGAGCGCTGCGCATCGTCAGGGCGTCGTGCATCGCGATCTCAAACCGGAAAACATACTCGTCGTCGCGCCGGATGATGATTTTGAGTTTGAGAGCGTGCGGGTCGTGGATTTTGGTTTGGCGAAACTGCTGGCTGATGCCGGCGCTGGTCCAGCCGGAACAGTGGTTGGCACTCCTTATTACATGTCGCCGGAACAAGGCATGGGCGAGACACTCGACACGCGTTCCGATGTTTACAGTCTCGGCGCGATGTTCTACGAGATGCTTTCCGGGACGCGGCCGTTCGATGGCGAGACCGTTTCGGGCGTGATCAATCGGCACCTTTATGAACCACCGCCGCCGTTGCCGTCAGCGCTCGGAATCCCCCGGCGAATCTCGACGGCAATCATGCAGGCGCTCGCTAAAGATCCTGACGAACGCCCACAGACCGCTGGTGATTTAGCACGACTCCTTCTATAAGTTTTTCATCCACAGATTACACAGATTGATATATAGAATCTGTGTAATCTGTGGATGATTTGATATAGAATTCGCCCATGAAAACCCCCATTTCCTGCCTCCTTGTAATCATCTTGGTTTTAGGTTCAATCGGACCGAACTGGACTACGGCCAACGCCGCGGGTGAAGAATGGCGGCCTCTCGACCCCACGCATCTCGCTCTCAAAGCCGCGGCCGTCGAACCCAACGCTGACGCCGAAGCGATCTTCTGGGACATTCGCGTGGACGATGGTGGCCAGAACGATCTCGTTCTTTCACATTACGTCCGCATCAAGATCTTCACCGATCGCGGCCGCGAGAAACACAGCAAGATCGACATCCCTTACATCAGCGGGGTCAAGATCAAGGACGTTGCCGCGCGCACGATCAAACCCGATGGATCGATCGTCGAGCTCGCGAAAGACGACATCATCGAGAAGACGGTGGTGAAAGTCAGTGGCCTGAAGTTGCGCACGAAGACGTTTGCGTTTCCGGGCATCGAGCCGGGCGCGATTATCGAGTACAAGTGGAAGGAAGTGATCTCAAACGCGTCTGCAAACAACTTACGGCTTCAGTTTCAACGCGACATTCCGGTGCAGACGATCACTTATCACATCAAGCCCGCTGGCAAGATGTCGATGGACGTGCGCGCCTTCAACATGAGCACACCTGCGTTTGAGAAGGAGAAGAATGGCTTTCAGGTGACGACCGTGACGAACATGCCGGCGTTTCGCGAAGAGCCGATGATGCCGCCCGAGGACAACGTGCGCTCGTGGGCCATGGTCAAGTACTACAGCATCCTCTCGTTTCTGCTCGGTTATTCGATGCTTGCGAGCCAGGTTTATGTCGGGTTTGCTCCGTACATGAAGGTTGATAAGGAAATCAAAGCAAAAGCGGCGGAGATTACCGCGGGCGCAACCACGGACGACGAGAAACTACAGAAACTTTTCGACTTCGTGCGCACGAACATCAAAAACACACAGGATGAGAATTCCGGGTTTACAGATGATCAGATCGAGAAATTGAAAGAGAACAAGAAACCGTCTGACACGCTGAAACGCGGTGTTGGACCAGGCATCGACGTCAATTTGTTGTTTGCCGCACTCGCCAATGCTGCGGGTCTTGAAGCTCGGGTGGCGTTGTTACCGGATCGTGGTCAACGGCTCTTCGATCCGGGTGTTCACATTCCGGGTGCGCTGCGGCCTTCGAACATCGCGGTTCGGTTTGGCAGCACGTGGAAGTTTTTCGATCCCGGACTGCAATACATCACGCCGGGCATGTTGCGTTGGCAGGAAGAAGGTGTTGACGCGCTGATCGCGGATGAGCGCCCGACTTGGACCAGGACGCCGTTGTCGCCGCCCGAGAAGTCGAAAGAGAAACGTACCGCGATGTTGAAGCTCGACGAAAACGGCACGCTCGAAGGTGACGTTACGGTTGAGTACACCGGCCATCTCGCGGTTGAGCGAAAACGTCTCAACGATGAAGACTCGCCGACGCAGCGCGAAGAGAATTTAAAGGAGATGGTGAAAACTCGGCTCAGTTCCGCGGAGCTGACAGACATCGTGATTGAGAATGCCACGGATCCGGTGAAACCGTTTGTTTACAAGTATCACGTGCGCATTCCGGAGTATGCGCAACGGACTGGCAAGCGGCTCTTTTTCCAGCCGGGTTATTTTCACAAGGGCGCCGAACCGATGTTCAGCGCGGGCACGCGGCGGTATCCGATCTACTTTCACTATCCGTGGTCCGAAGAGGACGAGGTAGAGATCCAGTTGCCGAAGGGCTACATCCTCGACAACGCAGATCGTCCTGCGCCGATCAGTGCGGGCATCTCGAAGCTTGAAGTGAAGATGGGGATTAGCAAAGACCAAACCACGCTGCACTACAGCCGTTCCTTCTTCTTCGGCCAGCGCGACGTGTTGTTGTTCACCGTCGACAAGTACGAACTTCTCAAACGTCTATTCGACGAGGTAAGCAAAGCCGACAACCACATGATCACCCTGAAGCAAGGCGGCTCAACCAATTAAGCCTCGGCGTTAGCTGCTGCGGCCGGAGATGATGAGCATGTGGGCGGGGAAGTTCATTTGGTTGTTGGGGAAGAATTCGCGCACGGCGTCCTGAATTTCTGAAGCTACTTGCTGTGCTTTGTCCGGGGAAAGCGTCGCGAGCTTTTCGCGCAGGGTTCCTGACATCAACGAACGCATCTCCCAAAACTGTTCGATAGAAATCGGCGCCGCGATCCGGAAGTTCAATTCCCTTTCCTGCACGTTCACCGCTCCGGCTTGCGTCAACAGCCGTGCGAGCTTGCCGGGTTCAGCAAATCGAAACGCGCCGGGCGCGTCCATGTCCTGAGGCGGCGTATCGACAAAACGCGAAATCACTTTCGTCACCGTTGACGTAAACGGATTGCGTTCGTTGTCTCCCCAAACTACGAAACACAACGCACCCTCCGGCTTCGTCACGCGCAACATCTCTCGCAACCCTGCCGCGGGGTCCGCAAAGAGCATCACGCCAAGCCGGCAAACTGCTGCATCAAACGAGTTATCCGCAAACGGCAGCGATTCTGCAACACTTTGCTGAAACCGAACGTTAGTCAATCCACGCCGTTTCCCTTCCTCTTCCGCAGCCGCCACCATCTCGGCGACAGCATCTGTGTAGGTTACTGTACCCGCTGGCCCAACTACCTCCGCGATCGTCAGCGACGGTTCGCCTGGTCCACCCGCAACGTCCAGCACTAATTGACCCGCTGAAATCCGCGCTTCTTCGATTAATGCCGCGGTGACAGGCGCAAACATCATGCGAATCGTGGCGCTATGCCGACTCCACGCCGCCGCTGATTCACTCCATTCTCGTAACAAATCGTTCATGTGAGCCATTTCCAATAGAAATTACGCGTTAAGCATAGTCGAAGGAGTTTTGTTATGGCTACTCGTGTAGATCTGTTCGATAACACTTATAGTAATTTTAGCGAGCAAGTCCTCCAGGCAGTTCGTGAGGAGACTTTTGGCCGCGACATCGGACAGAACAGTTGGCTTACCGTCGACGAGTACGATCGCTTCATCTCGTGGTTGAAACTCCTCCCTAGCGATCACGCACTCGAAGTCGCGAGCGGCTCGGGTGGACCAGCGCGTTACCTCGGCTGCAAGACCAACTGCCACGTCACCGGTATCGACGCGAACGAAAGCGGCGTCAAAACAGCAACTGAGAACTCGTCACAATCACGCACTCGCGTCGACTTCCGAGTCGCCGATGCAAATGCGCAACTCCCGTTTGCTGACAAAACCTTCGACGCCCTGCTGTGCATCGACTCGATGAATCATTTACCCGATCGTCTGAACGTCTTTCGTGAATGGCGCCGTGTGCTGCGTGCCGGCGGGCGAGCTGTGTTTACCGATCCGGTCGTAATCACCGGACCGGTTACAAACGACGAACTGGCGCTCCGCAGTTTGGTCGGCTTGTTCTTGTTCGTGCCTTCCGGAGTCAACGAACAGTTGATCGAGAACGCGGGGCTCACGCTCATACAAACCGAAGACGTGAGCGAGAATGCCGCGCTGGTTTCCGGCCGTTGGCACGACGCACGCGCACGCCACCAGCACGAACTGATTCACATCGAGGGCGAAGAGCGTTTCGCCGGTCTACAGAAGTTCTTTGCCGCCGTTCATCGATTGACAAGCGAGCGGCGCCTGTCGCGAATCGTTTATCTCGTCGAGCGACCCAACCAGAACTAACCCCGCATTTGGAACGGCTTTTGCCACCCTCACTGCGGCGACGGCATTTTCGGGCTATTTGCCTCCGCGATGTACCGTTCCGCCGTGGCACTCTGACCACCAGCTCCGCGAATCAGCGGCATTCTGTCCTCCCCTTCTCGTTTGGCATGACTAATAAATTTCGCAATCTGTTCTCGTTGGCGGGTGATACGCGCCTCGGCGCGCAGCTCCTGCTGTGCTTTGGGTTTCTGATTACGACTTTGACCTTGCTGGGCGGTCTCAGCCTCTACCAGTTGAATAGTCTCGATAAAGAGCTCACGCATATAGTCGAACGTGAATGGACCAAGGTGGAGCTCTCGCGCCTGGCGCAGTCCCGGTCAAACCAGAATAACCGCATCGCGGTGATGGTATTTTTCGTTACCAACGAACGCGACCGCGAAACGTTGATGGCCCAAAGATCGCACAACGCCGAAGAAGTTTCGCGGCTAATCCAGACTCTTACCGACCGTGTCAGAACCCCCAGAGAGCGGGAGCTACTCGAAGCAGTCAAACAGCAACGAACACAGTATGTTGACAAGTATCTCTACGCCCTCGAGCTGCTGATCGAAAAACGTCAGTCTGAAACTGCCCGCGACATCATGACACGCGACGCGTTGCCGCTGATTACCCGTTACCACAACGCCTGGGACGATTACGTGACTTACCAGGGCCAGCAAATGAACCTGGCCCAGATGAGACAAGCTGAAACTGCGGGAACAATCCGCAGAACCAGTCTTGGCTTGATGACTTTTGAAGTGCTGCTATGCACCGGTATTGCAATCTTTGTCTTTCGTACGATTGCTCGTCACATTCAAACTCGCAAACGAACAGAAGAGTTGTTGTTGCGGGCACGTGAAAACCTGGAACATCGTGTCAGCGACCGCACAGCGGAGTTGGCTAAGGCAAACGAAGGCCTGCGAACCGAGATGCGCCAACGCGCAGCAAGTGAAACACTGCGCCAGGTGCTGTTTGAGATCACACAAGGCGTCAACACGATTTCCAATCTCGACGAGTTGCTGGGGTTCATTCACCAGTCAATCGGCAAGATCCTTTATGCCGAAAACTTTTTTGTTGCCCTGCACAATCCGGCGACCGGAATGCTGGCAATGCAGATCTTCGTGGATCAGCACGATGAAATGCCGCCGCCGTTTAAGCTGGACCGGGGCCGCGCTGCATACGTGTTGCGCTCGCGGCGGACGGCGTTGTTAACGCCGCAGAAATTCATAGAGCTGGTTGAAGCGGGTGAGGTCGAATCACAGGGAACCCCACCGGCATCGTGGCTGGGCATTCCGCTGGAGACTCCTTCCGGCGTGATCGGCGTAATGGTGGTCCAACATTACACCGACTTCAATGCCTATTCTGAAAACGACGTTGCCTTTCTGGTTTCGGTGGGTGGCCACGTCGCGTTGGCGATCGAACGCCGCCGGGGTGAAGAGGCACTGCGCGAAAGCGAAGAACGTTATCGCGACTTGTTTGAAAACGCGCAGGACCTCGTTTACACACACGATCTCGCCGGCAACTACACCTCGGCCAACATCGTTTGCGAAAAGATCACTGGTTACACTCACGAAGAATGCATCGGCATGAACGTCTCCCAGGTAATCGCACCGGAGGACATGGAGAAGGCCAAAAAGGCAATGGCCAGAAAGACGGTGGAGAACGATTCGTCTGCCTATGAGATCGACATCATTACCAAAGACGCCCGCAACGTTACGCTCGAAGTGAACTCACGGCTGATACATCGCAACGGCATACCGTACGCAGTTCACGGCATCGCGCGCGACATCACCGCGCGCAAACGAGCGGAAAGAGAGCTGGAGAATGCACGTAACGCCGCGCTTGAATCTGCGCGGCTGAAATCGGAGTTTCTGGCAAACATGAGTCACGAGATCCGGACGCCGATGAACGGCGTGATCGGCATGACCGGACTGCTGCTGGATACCGACCTAAGTACGGAGCAGCGCGAGTTTGCCGAAACGATCCGTTCCAGCGGCGATGCTTTGTTGACGATCATTAACGACATTCTCGACTTCTCGAAGATCGAGGCCGGCAAACTGAATTTCGAAGTACTGGATTTTATTCTGACCAATGCCATTGAAGACACGATCGAATTGCTGGCGGAGAAAGCACATCAGAAGAAGATCGAACTCAATTCGCTAATACACAAAGACGTTCACGTATTTCTGCGTGGCGACCCGGGCCGGCTGCGGCAGATCATCACAAACCTGCTGGGAAATGCGATCAAGTTCACGGAACAGGGTGAAGTGGTCCTGCGCGCGTTCCCCGAAAGCGAAACCGCAACTGAGGTAGTTATCCGGTTTGAGGTGAGCGACACCGGAATCGGTATCAGCGAAACCGCGCAACGCAATCTCTTTCAGGCGTTCATGCAAGCTGATGGCTCGACGACGCGCAAGTTTGGCGGCACCGGACTGGGCCTGGCGATTTCGAAACAACTGGTCCAGCTCATGGATGGGGAGATCGGTGTGCGCAGCACGGAAGGCGAAGGTTCGACATTCTGGTTCATGGCGCGGTTCGAGAAACAACCTGAGGGCGCCGAGATCGAGCAACCGAGTGTTGATTTTGAGAACCTGCGCGTGTTGATTGTTGACGACAACGCGACCAATCGCCAGATCATGAAGCACCAGCTCGGATCGTGGGGCATGGCGCATGAAGAAGCGAGCTCGGGCGATCAGGCACTCGCATTACTGCGAGCGGCGGAGCAACGCAACGACCAATTCGGTCTGGCGGTGCTCGACCTCATGATGCCGGGTATGGACGGTTTTGAGCTCGCACGTCGAATTAAATCCGATCCGTCGATCGCTAACGTTCAACTTGTGATGCTGACCTCGTTTGGCGAACGTGGTGATGCCGCGACTGCACGCGAGATTGGTATTGCGGCGTATCTAACGAAGCCGGTGCGCCAGTCACAACTCTTCGACTGTTTGGCGAGGGTCATCAGCACGAGCAAGTCGAAGCAGGAAATCAATGCTCCACTGGCGCCCGTAGTTACAAAACATTCGCTCGCCGAAGCAAAGATCATGTCGAACAAACGCCTTCTGCTGGCGGAAGACAACGTCGTCAATCAGAAGGTCGCACTGCGGCAGTTGCAGAAGTTGGGTTATCGAGCCGACGCCGTGGCCAACGGGCGTGAAGCGGTGGAAGCGCTCGGGCGGATTCCTTACGACCTTGTATTGATGGATTGCCAGATGCCTGAAATGGATGGCTACGAAGCGACCGCGGAGATTCGCCGCCGTGAAGATGGATCGAAACACACCTGGATCGTCGCAATGACCGCGAATGCGTTGGAAGGCGATCGAGCCAAGTGTCTCGCAGCGGGAATGGATGATTACGTTTCGAAGCCGGTGAAGGTCGAAGACCTGGGCGCGGTGCTGAATAATTTGCTCGCGGAATCGAGCGTTGTAATTTGAGTTCGAGGCGGGTTACATTGAACGTCACACAGCGGCATGACGTTTCAACAAGCGCCTCCAACACTCGGCAATCAATACGAAGACGATCGCGTGTTGCGATCGTATCTGGCGCGCGTTCTTCCGTCTGGTGTGTTGAGTGAGATCGCGCCGTCGCTGGTGGAGATGGGACGGCTCGCGGGCGCCGAGTTGTATCAGTTACAGCTCGCCGATCGGTTGAACATGCCCGTGCTCACGCAATGGGACGCGTGGGGTAATCGTGTCGATCAGATCGAGGTGACACCGCTCTGGAAGCGCGCCGAACGCATTGCGGCCGAGCATGGCGTTGTCGCTACGGCTTACGAGCGCAAACACGGCAGTTTTTCGCGTGTTCATCAGTGCGCACTTGCATACCTCTTCACTCCTTCGACTGACATTTATAGTTGTCCCCTGGCAATGACCGACGGCGCTGCGCGCACGTTGCTCGTGTCAGAGAATCAAAGGTTGATCGAACGCGCGGTGCCGCATTTGACGTCGCGCGAACCGTTGGAGTTTTGGACTGCCGGTCAGTGGATGACCGAACTCACGGGCGGTTCGGATGTAGGACTTTCGGAAACGATCGCGAAACAAGAATCTGATTCAGAGTTTCGGTTGTATGGCCGGAAGTGGTTTACGTCGGCAATTGCGTCGCAGATTGCGCTGACTCTGGCGCGGCCCGAAGGCAATCCGCCGGGCGGGCGTGGACTCGCACTCTTCTACATCGAGACGCGCGACGAGAACGGCCGGCCGCGCAACATCCAAATCAATCGTCTCAAAGACAAACTCGGCACGCGCAAAGTTCCCACTGCTGAATTAACTCTCGACGGCACGCCCGCGCAACTCGTGATGGGAACGACGGACGGCGTTCGGAACATCGCGCCGCTGCTCAACATCACGCGCCTCTGGAACGGCATCAGTTCGGTGGCGCTGATGCGTCGTGGAGTGGCGCTCGCGTTTGACTACGCCGGTAAGCGCGTGGCGTTTGGATCGACGCTCGCGGAAAAAGCGCTGCACATGGACACGTTGCTGGGCTTGCAGGCTGAAGCGGAAGCGGCGTTTCAGCTCGCGTTTTACGTGGCTGAATTAACGGGACGAACTGAAGCCGACGAGATTAGTGAAGACGACGCGTGGTTGTTGCGCTTGCTCACGCCGATCATGAAGTTGACTACCGCCAAACAGGCGGTGGCAGTCGCGAGTGAAGTGCTCGAGTCATTCGGCGGAGCTGGTTATGTGGAAGATACCGGGCTGCCGGTTTTGCTGCGGGACAGTCAGGTGCTTCCGATCTGGGAAGGCACGACAAACGTGCTCGCTCTCGACACGTTGCGGGCGATCGGAGGTACTGAATCGATCGCGCCACTGCTTGCGGCTACGACACGCATGTTTGAGTCGCTACACGATCCAACGCTTTTAGAACTGGCTCGCGTCGTCACCGCAGCGTTGAATCACGCGGAGGGGTGGTTGCGTGAAGCGCAGACGTCGAATCGTTCGGTGCTGGAAGCGGGCGCGCGCCGCTTCGCTTTGACTCTCGGCCGTGCGACAGAGCTCGCCCTGCTCATCCGGCACGCCCAATGGTCGCAAGCTATCGAAAAGGATAAACGTTCGACAGCGTCCGCCCGCCGTTTCGCTCAAGCCGGCGTTGACCTGATAGCCGGATGAAACCGAGCGCACGCTGGGCGACTGGATATGTTATTTATGTATTCAATATCTCGACGAGGTACATAATTATGAGAAGAGCGTTCTTCTTACTGTGTTTTATCTGCGTTTTGCTGGCTGGGAGGATGTCGGCAGGAGCTCAAGATGTGAGAACTGATGAGAATACCGGAGCGAAGTACAAGGTGGGCCAGAAGTGGGCTTACGAGGCGCGTGAGGGTGAGAAAGATTCCTATCTGATCATCTTGAAAATTGATCAGGATGCCAAACTCGGAAACATCATTCACATAGCCCTGCGCGGGTTGAAGATAAAGAATCGCCGCAGTCCTGAGGGTGTCAGTGAGAAGGTGGATCACATGCCTTTCTCAGAAGAAGCGCTCCAGAACAGCGGGCTGAAGCTGCTGAAAGAAAAAACTGAACTCCCCGACTTTGATGAGGGCTATCAAATCTGGCGCAAGGACTTCGATGCGGGTCGCGCCGGTGTGTATTCGATAACCGTGGCCGAGGCTGTAAAGGTAATCGAAACAGCCTTGAATCAATAAACTGTCCGCCTAAAACAATCATGAAAATAGACCGTCGTAGTTTTATTGCCGCTTCGTCTTCCGCTTTGGTGCTTGCGAAGAGTCAGTTGTCGTCTGCGTCGCCCGCTGAAGATTCGGAGAAACCTGAAATACAGACGAGCGTTGAAGGGCGGAAGGTCGCGGTTTTTACGACCGCGGCGAAGACCGATCACCGGCTCTCACCCACCAACACCGTCACTTTCAAACCACACGGACAGCCTCTCGAAACGCAGATCTGTGTCTTTGTCGATCCGACCCGGACGTTTCAAACGTTCCTCGGCATCGGCGGCGCACTCACTGACTCGGCAGCGGAAACATTTGCGAAACTGCCGCCTGCCAGGCAACAAGAATTTTTGACAGCTCATTACGATCGCGAGAACGGCATCGGCTACACGCTCGCGCGAACCAACATTCACAGTTGCGACTTCTCGAGCGGCAGCTACACGTATGTCACCGAAGGTGACAAAGAATTAAAATCGTTTAGCGTCGAGCACGACCGGCAGTTTCGGATTCCCTTCATCAAGCAGGTGCTCGCGGCCGCCGGAGGCAGACTCAACCTCTTTGCTAGCCCGTGGAGCCCACCCGCGTTCATGAAAGACAACAACAACATGCTGCGTGGTGGGAAGTTGAAACCGGAGTTCTATCAACCGTGGGCCAACTACTTCGTGAAGTTCATCCGGGCGTACGAGCGCGAGGGCATTCCGATCTGGGGCGTGAGTATTCAAAACGAGCCGATGGCCACGCAAAAGTGGGAGTCGTGCATCTTCTCCGCGGAAGAAGAGCGAGACTTTCTAAAGAACCATCTCGGGCCGACGATCAAGAAAGAAAAGCTCGGCGAGAAGAAGATCATCGTTTGGGACCACAATCGCGATCTTATCTATCAACGCGCACGCACGATCCTGACCGATCCGAAAGCCGCACAGTACGTTTGGGGCGTGGGTTATCACTGGTACGAGCCGTGGAGCGGAGGCGAGCCGATGTTCGACAACGTGAAGCTCGTGCGTGAGGCGTTTCCTGACAAGCACCTGATCTTCACGGAAGGCTGCGCTGATTCGTTCAAGCCTGAGCGGCTCACTGACTGGGCGCTGGGCGAGCTGTACGGCCGCTCAATGATCAACGACTTCAACAGTGGCACTGTTGGTTGGACCGACTGGAACGTGCTGCTTGATGAAACCGGCGGCCCCAATCACGTGCAGAACTTCTGCTTCGCACCTGTTCATGCCGACACGCGCACCGGTGAGTTGGTCTACACAAACTCTTATTACTACATCGGACACTTCTCGAAGTTTGTTCAGCCCGGCGCGAAGCGGATCGCGAGTTCGCCAAGCCGAAGCCCGCTGCTCTCGACCGCGTTCGTCAATCCTGACGGCAAGGTGTCGGTGGTAGTGATGAACAAAACCGAACAGAAGATCGCGTATTACCTCTGGCTCGACGGCAACGCGGCCGAAGTCGAAAGCTTGCCGCATTCGATCCAAACGCTCGTGTTCTGAATATAAAACTAAAGTTCTCTCATCCACAGATTACACAGATTTTGTAAATCAATCTGTGTAATCTGTGGATTGAGAAAGTAGCGATTAGATTTTCCGCGAATCGTAAGCCCAATGTAGTAGGGCTTGCCGCTGTTTGGGGCGACACTCGAGTTCGCGTGGCGGACAGTTTTTCTTGATCTGCGCGATGTGACGACGTATTGCGCGCCAGCGTTTGATTTGCCGCTCGTCGTCGGGACAGCGCCGGCCCATGTAGTAGCGGCAATACCATTGAAACCAGCCGCGCGGATCTTCGTGATAGATCCAACCCTTCTTGCGCCACACCGCGAGCGGCCTGGACGCATTCACGTGAAAGTAGTTGAGCTTCGGATTACGGCGCTCGGGAGAAAGTTTGGCCCGGCGAAACCACGAAGCGGGAAACTCGCGGCGGCAGTCAGTCAGATACTTCCCGCCGAACACACCCAGTTCCAGCATCTCTTTCGGCGTGAGCTCGGGGTTGAAGTCAGCATGAAAGTTCTTGCCGATCGGCTCAGTGCAGAAGTAGACGTAGTTTTTCTGCATCAGATCGTCGACGTCGACACGCCGCTTCTTCATGTGACTGTTCCGCCCGCGGAGAACGGTATCAATCCGGTCTGGCCTTGCGCAACACAACCACCACTTCGGGTTTGTTTGCCTGCTCCGCGGCTTGGAGCGCGGTGCCATAGTTCAATCCATGCTCGCTGCCGGAGATCAGACCTTCGGCGTTCACATCGGCGCCTTTGTCCAGCAGGAGCTGAACGATGCCCGGATGACCGAGGCTCGCCGCGAGTACCAGCACTCGGCCTTTGATTGTCTTGTGCGTGTAACCGATCGCGTATTCGTGATTCGGATCGGCGCCGGCGGCTAGCACCTCTCGAACCTTCGCTTCATCTTTTCGCCCGATGGCTGCACGAAGAAACGCGTTGAGCACGTTTACCGGTTGGCCCTTGAACGCGGGCGCCGGAAGCAATTTTTCGATTTCGACGTTGCCGGTCGCGTAGGCAAGAGTGACTGCTGTGTCGCCGAACACGTCGCTACGATTTGCATCTGCACCGTGGGCCAGTAGCGACTTGATCATTTCAACGTTCTCAAGCCGGACCGCGCGTATCAAAGCGGTTTCGCCATCGCTGTTCTGTGCGTTCACGTCGAGAGACTTAGCAAGCAGCAATCGCCGGGCAATTTCTAGCCGGCGGGCAGGCAGCGTGGCTCGCTCATCTCCGTATGCGTTGTTTTCACGATCGAGCGAATAGAGCAATGCGTTGGAACCCTGGCCATCAGCGGCGTTGACGTTTGCGCCACTCTCAATAAGAGCACCAGCGACATCAACATCACCTCTCGATACCGCTTTCATCAAAGCGCTTCGGCCTTCCTGATCTTTGGCTTCTGCATCCGCGCGGTTTGCAATCAGTAGTTTCACTTTGGCCGCGGTGTTGACAAACATCAGAGCAGTCTCACCCCACTTGCTTTTCGCATTGGGATCGGCGCCGTGAGCTAGCAGGAGTTGCACGATTTCGGGATTGGGTTCAACTGACGGAGCGCGATAGCTGCGTTGCCGCGCCGCCATCATTAGCGCCTGGTCGCCGGTCCTGTGAATCGCTTTTACATCGGCGCCAGCCGCAAGCAGGAGTTTCATCATTTCTGCGTGACCGCCCTTCACGGCCTCCATCAATGCCGTGCCTTCGTCGGTGATCACGTTCACTCCAGCGCCTCTGGCGAGCAACAAGGTAACGACATCCGCGTAACCTTCACTTGCAGCACGCATCAGCGCGGTCTTGTAACGAGTCGGCTGATTAACGTTGGCACCTTTATCCAGCAGCACACGAACAAATTCAATCGGCGACTGCTTCGCCTGGCTGAGCACGTACAGTAAAAACTCGTCGCGTTGTTTTTGATCGGCAAGCTCAACCGACGAGGAAAACGTCTGCACGTCGCCTTTGTTGAAGCTCTCGTAAAGTTGTCTCTTAACAGTATCAGCAGGTTGTTGCTGGGCAGTAGCAATTACCGACACGGCAACCAACAGGAGAAGAAGTAGAAAAGATCGCGCGCGCGTGTACAGCATAGTCCGACTCCTTTCTCGTGAGGACTCTACGTGTAAACGCGTATTCCAACTGCCTTTAGGGCCGAGACAAAAATCACGCAGTCTGCCAAAATCTCGTCCCAATATGAAAACGTTCATTCTTCTCGTGGCACTGCTCGCGTTTGTTCCGTCCGTGCAAGCACAGCAGTTTGGTCTTATTGCAAACACCGACGGCCGCAAGACAATCGCGCTCGACGGCGACTGGCAAACGATCGTCGATCCGTATGAGTCGGGCTTCTACGATTACCGGTATCAACCAAGCGCAAACGGTTATTTCAAAAACGCGAAGCCTAAGAGCCCAAGCGATCTGATCGAATACGACTTCGACAAGTCGGAGCCGCTTAAGGTGCCGGGTGATTGGAACACGCAGTCAGACAAACTCTTCTTCTACGAAGGCACGATCTGGTACAAGAAATCTTTCGACTACCAGCGCAAGCCGAACACGCGCCTCTTCGTGTACTTCGGCGCTGCCAATTACCGCGCGGACGTTTATCTCAATGGCGAAAAGCTCGGGCAGCATGTGGGCGGTTTCACGCCTTTCAATTTCGAGATCACAAAACTCGTTCGCGACACGGGCAATTTCCTCGTCGTGAAAGTCGATAACCGGCGCTGGCGCGATGCTGTGCCGACGATGATGACTGACTGGTGGAACTACGGTGGACTCACTCGCGGGGTGAAGCTCGTTGAGGCTCCCGCGACGTTTGTCCACGACTATTTCATTCAACTGCAAAAAGGATCGCGCAATCGCATTGGCGGCTGGGTGAAGCTGGCCGGTGACAAGCTCGCGCAACGAGTGACGATCCGCATTCCGGACGCGAATATCAACAGGTCGTTTACAACGGACGCGAACGGGTTCGTCGCGATCGATTTTGCCGCGGATCTTTCGTTGTGGTCCCCTGAGAATCCCAAACTCTATGACGTAGTTATTGAAGCGGAAACAGACCAGGTGCTTGATCGGATCGGCTTTCGCAGCATTGAAACGCGATGCACGGAGATTCTGCTGAACGGGCGGCCGATCTTTTTGCGTGGTGTTTGCCTGCATGAAGAAGCGCCGCTTCGTGGTGGACGTGCAAACAGTCGCGAAGATGCTTTGAAGCTGCTTGGTTGGGCCAAAGAGTTGGGCGCGAATTTCGTACGACTGGCCCATTATCCGCATAACGAGTTCATGGTGCGCGAGGCTGACCGGATGGGAATCATGGTGTGGTCGGAGATTCCCGTTTACTGGACCATTCTTTGGGAGAATCCCGAGACATTCGAGAACGCGCGCAATCAGTTGAGCGAGATGATCGTGCGCGACAAGAACCGTGCGTCAGTTGTGATCTGGTCGGTGGCGAACGAGACGCCGCTCAGCGACGCGCGTCTAACTTTTCTCAAGGATCTCGTCTCGCACGCGCGAAGTCTCGATTCGACGCGCTTGCTTTCGGCAGCGATGGAACGTCACTACATCAACCCAACGACGCAGATGATCGACGATCCGCTCGGAGAATATCTCGACGTGCTTGGCTGCAACGAATACGTGGGTTGGTACGATGGGCTGCCTGCGAAAGCCGATCGTTTGGAGTGGAAATCCAAATATGAGAAGCCGCTAATCATGAGTGAATTTGGCGCCGACGCTTTATACGGCCACCACGGCGATGCATCAGCCCGCTGGACCGAGGAATATCAGGAAGATCTCTACAAACACCAGATCGCCATGCTGAAACGCATTCCCTTCCTACGCGGCACGGCCCCCTGGATCCTGACGGACTTCCGCTCCCCCCGCCGCCCCCTCCCCGGCATTCAGGACTACTGGAACCGCAAAGGATTGATCTCGAACCGTGGTGAGAAGAAGAAGGCGTTCTACGTGATGCAACAGTGGTATCGTGAGCTACAGGAGGCCAGACAATGACCAATCAAATACTTTCTCGCCGCAGTTTTTCCAAACTGGCCGGCGCAACTGCCGCTTATGCTGCATTGCAGCCTGCTATCGGCACGAATGCCTCTTCGCGATCTTCGTTATCAACAGCGAACGTCGTGCGGCTTAGTTCTAACGAGAATCCGTATGGACCATCGCCGGCGGCGTTGAAGGCGATGACGGATGGGTTCAGTCTCGCGTGGAGGTATCCGGATGAGTATGCGGATGTGTTGGCGGAGGAGTTGGCGAGAATGCACGGCGTGCCGTCGGAACAGGTACTGCTGGGTGACGGATCGGGCGAGATTCTGAAGCTTTGTGCGGCTGCGTTTACGGGACGGGATAAGAAGATTGTTATCGCTAATCCGACGTTCGAAGCGATCGCGCGGCATGCGGGTGTGGCGAATGCCGAGGTTGTTAAGGTTGACCTCGCACCTGACTATAGTCATGACCTCAAGAAGATGCTTGCCGCTGCTAATGGCGCGGGGCTGGTTTATTTATGTAATCCGAATAATCCAACGGCCAGCCTTACTCACAAGAACGAGGTCTCAGATTTTCTGGCAAAGCTTTCGCCTGCGACAATGGTGTTGGTTGACGAGGCGTATCACCATTACGTCGAGAGCACAGACTACGAAAGCGTGATCCCGCTCGTGAAGCAGTATCCGAACCTGAGTGTGGCTCGCACGTTCTCAAAAATCTACGGCATGGCCGGGTTGCGCTGTGGCTATTGCGTCACACAGCGCGCGAACATCGCCCGCCTGAGAACGCATCAGATATTTGATAGCGTAAACATCATGGCGCTCGTCGCAGCGCTCGCGAGTGTAAAGGACGCCGAACAGGTCTCACGTGGACGTAGACTCAACTCAGAGGTAAAAAAGAGCGTCTGCACCGAACTCGATACGCTCGGTTATCGCTACATCCCTTCACACGCAAACTTCATGATGATCGATCTGCGCCGCGAGGTCCGTCCCCTCCTCGCCGCGATGCGCACTAAGGGAGTCGACGTCGGGCGTTTCTTCCCTCCCCTGCCAAACTTCATGCGCGTCACGATCGGGACGGCTTCAGAAATGAAGGCGTTCCTAACGGCTTTCAAAGGAGTAATGGTCTAAAGCGAAGTCGCTCCCCTTCGATTCTGCTATACTGACGGTCAAAATTTTCCGACGGCTGTTACCTCACGACGGCAATGACTTTTGAATGGGATCCGATCAAGGCTAAGTCCAATCTTTGGAAGCACGGAGTGTCATTTGAGGAGGCCAGCACTGCACTGTTGGATCCTCTTTCGAAGACAGACCTGGACCCCGACCACTCAGTGGAAGAACATCGTTTCATCACCTTCGGCGTGTCAGCACGACAAAGGCTGATAGTTGTGTCGTATACTGAAGCAGGTGAAACACTACGACTGATTAGTGCTCGATTGGCGACTAAGCGCGAGCGAGAGTTTTATGAAGAACATTAGGCAAGACCTCGGTGATTCGCTCCGGCCTGAATATGAGCGATCTGACTTCGGTGAGATGGTTCAGGGGAAATACGCGGCGACTCCACCGCCGTTCGCCGAGATGGTGCGGTTGTTACTCGCCTGTATTGGTGAAGACGAAGGCTTGAAGTTCATCAATCAGTCCGAGAACCATTCTCGCTCGAGTCGGAAACCGGGTGATTGGACCTATGAACTCGACAACGCTAATCAGATTACTTTGCGCTACTGGCTCAGTGAATTCGGAAGTATCGACGAACCAGTGGAAAATCCATCCTGCGTCAACAACGCTCAAGAAAGATCAGATCTTCAAAATCTACTCTTCAAGCACGTGCAGGCCTTGAAAGCCAGTGTTGAGAAGTTGGACAGGTAATCCATGGTTAAGGGTCTGTCAAAATACAAGTCTATTGGTAGTTGACGTTCTTTCTTCGTATCCGCGGTTTTTTTCTGAGAACCTGATTGCCGGAGCAGAGTCCACTTCTTAGCTTACCTTCGTACTCCCGAGCATAGACACGATAGACCACGTTGAGGTCAAACGTAGCGTCACAATTCGAACCGGTTCCGAAAATAGTGACTTCCTGAACGGTCGGTCCTTTGAGCGCTTTGTTCACACGAAACGTGTACGACGTCGCGATGCCGTCAGGGATTCGATCGACGCGAACGACTTCTCCTTCGAAAACAACGTCGGCACGCCTAAAGCACTCTTCCGCCGACGGCGTCATACAGTCGCACGCCAAAGCTTCACCACCAACGATTAGGATCAAGCATACGAAGGTCGTTACAAAGAGAAGTATTCGCATGTGAGTTCTCCGAAACAAACCTGGATGTAGCGCCGTACTATGCGAGAATCAAGCTCGGCACGCAGTCTAGTCCTGATAAACGAGAAAACAATGAAACGACTTTCCCCTAAACTCCAAATTAATCGTAGGGTCTACATTTTTTCGGTCCATGCCGCGCTGTTGTGCGCGCTCTTACTAACTCCGCTAACGATTCAAGCACAGGAGCTCGCGTGGCCACAGTTTCGCGGGCCGGAATCGAATCCTGTCGGCACGCATGCGCGTCTCGCCGATCGTTGGTCCAAGACAGAGAACGTCGAGTGGGCGCTCGACATCCCGGGCCGCGGCTGGTCTTCGCCGATCGTCACCGGCGGAAAGGTCTACGTCACCACCGTCACGACCGAAGGCAAGTCGAAGGAACCGCAGGTCGGCACCGAATACAGCAACGAGTACGTTGCCGAACTGCAAAAGCAGGGACTCTCGATGCCGGAGATCGTCAAACGCCTGAACGACCGCGACATCGAGCTGCCAAACGAAGTGATGCTGCATTACATGCTCTATCGACTCGATCTCAATTCGGGCAAAGTCGAATGGACCAAAGAGTACTTCACCGGCCGGCCGCCCGGCGGCCGCCATCGCAAAAACAGCTTCGGCTCCGAGACGCCCGTCACCGACGGCAAATTCATTTATCTCTACGCCGCGAATCTCGGCTTGTGGGCGTTCGATCAGAAAGGTAATCAGGTCTGGCACACCGCACTCGAGTCGAATCCCATCTATCTCGATCTAGGAACGGGCGCTTCGCCCGCACTTGCGGGAAATCTACTGATCGTCCTTTGCGACAATCAGAAACAGCAATACATCGCGGCCTTTGACAAGAAAACAGGCAAGGAAGTTTGGAGAACGAATCGCGATCTCGGCGGCAGACAACCGCCCATGCAACGATCGGGTTGGGCGACGCCTTACATCTGGCGCCACGCGTTACGCACGGAGATAATTGCGCTCGGACCAGGCGAGGTGATCAGTTACGACCTTAACGGAAAAGAGTTGTGGCGCATGAAGGGCATGGCCGCGACGCCGATTCCCACGCCTTTCGCTTATGAAGGTCTGCTCTACGTCAACGGCGGCCGCGGCCGCGCGCTGGTTGCGATTGCTCCCGGAGCTACGGGCGACATCTCTTTGAAGGAAGGCGAGACGTCGAACAAGTACGTCGTTTGGTCGCAAGCGCGTGGCGGAACTTATCTGCCGTCTTCAGTCGCTTATCAAGGCGCGATCTACACGTTGACGGAGACGGGAATCCTGAACCGCTTCGACGCCAAGACCGGAACACAAACTTACAAGACACGCATCGATCCCACCGCGGCCAATTTCACCAGTTCGCCCTGGGCTCACAACGGCAAACTCTTCTGCCTCAGCGAAGAGGGCCAAACATTCGTGGTCTCCACCGGCGAACAATTTCAGTTATCACATATCAACGTGCTCGACGATTTCACCCAGGCATCACCAGCGCTCGTCGGCGATCGCTTGTTGCTGCGAACCGAACATAAGCTCTACTCGATCCGCCGCAAATCATAGCCAACACTCGACCGAGAGGCTGACGCTTCGTTCAGCCTCTCTCTGGCCACAACTCAACCGCCTTCAATACACGCGCCAGACCACGATTGATGTACGCTCCGAGCGCTACCAATCCGAGCACAACAATCGAGTAGCAACTCACCGTCGCAATCAACAGCAGGACGTGCGATCGATTCGTCAGGTCAGCCAGCAGCAGGAAGCTGACGATAAACGCGCTTTCTAAGATTGCCGCACCGATAAAGGCCAGTTTGAAATTCCGTTCGGTTCGATCGATACGCGCCAGAGCTGCCGCCCTAACGCGATCGAGATCTGCACTCTGCGCCATACAGTTCTCCTTCATTTCTGCGTAACATGAAACGCCGCAAACACCATCACGATAAGCTCAACCACGGCAAAGACGATCAAGACCCACTTGATCTGACGTTTCGATTTGCTTGAGTCTTCTAAACTGTCCTGCATTTCACTTCTCCTCTTTCTGAAAACTTCGACGCAGGCTTTCCAGGCCATACGCCAATCTCGACTTCGCTGTCCCCACCGGAATCTCCAGCACTGCCGCCGTTTCGATCAGCGACATCTCGTGCAAGTAAAACAGGACCACCACTGCGCGACTCGCCGGCGACAGCTTCTCGACCAACTGCGGCAAACTCTCAATCAGCTCTCGCGGAAACTCGTTTTCGACGGCCGGTTGAATTGCTAACGTCGCTTCATCACGGACCTGGTCGCTCCAGCGCCGTTCACGGTTCAAATATCGAAACGCTTCTCGCGAAGCGATTTGATAACTCCACGCGCGAAACGCCTGCGGCTCTCGCAGCCAGCGCAGCTTGCGATAAATGCGTATGAAAACTTCCTGCAGGATGTCTTCCGCCAGATGCTGGTCTCGAACGAGACTCACGATGTAGCGAAAGAGCGGGTCCTGAATGCTCTTGAAGAGCTCGTTCAAAGCGTCGTGGCTACCGGACTGTGCCTGCAACACCCACAAGCTTTCACGCTGCGCTGCCGTTCTATCGGCCATGCACTTATATGACCCGCAAAAAGAGGTTCAGGTTCGGATCGATTTAGCCACAAAAAAGCACAAACGGCACAAAAATGAGTTCGCAAACTCCTTTGTGCTTCTTGTGCCTTCTTTGTGGCACACCCAAAGGTGGTCCCGCTAGTTTGTCTCGGTGAGGAGTTATCTACAACCGCCACAGTCGTTCCGGCGGAACTGCTGGTTGAAAACCTGTAAATCGCGCCGGTAGCCTTCGACGATGTCGAGGATGAACCGGATATCTTCGTCTTCCTTGTACGGGTAGCGCGTGTACGCACTCGCGACCGAGGCATCAAGCACACTCTGCGCCTGCGAGTAATTCCCTCGCCGCGCAAAGTGCGTCATCTGGAAAAGCGAATCAGCCAACTCCGCGATCGTAGTGTTCTTCTTAACCTCCAGATCGACCAGCGGGTCACATGATTCGCGCTCTGACGCTACCAGACGCAGATCCTGTACCTCTTCAACCATGCACTTACGCTTCACGTCGTAGTACGTGAGCCGCACCTTCACCGGCAACGCGCCATTGAGCGAGCCCGCGCGGAACTTTGCCATCACGACCTGCGTCAGACCGTTATTCATGTCGTCGAGCGGAATGGTGACCTGACCATTGCCGTACTGCGGCGTGTAGCCGTAGATCTTCGCCACCTGCAAACCCGGACCATACTCAATCTTGACCTGAACATTCTTCGCGACTGACGAGACCAGGCTCTGCACTTCATTGATAAAAACTTTCTTGATGTCTTTGTAGTCCGAGATGAAGTGGTAGAGCCCGCGTCCGGACCGCGCGAGGGTGCGCAGGAGATCGTTGTTGAGATCGAGTCCGACGCCAATCGTTGAAAGATCGATTCCCTGCCCGTTGTAACCAGCCGAGTCGCGCGCAATGCGGCCCGGCTCAGTCACGCCCTGGTTGGCGATACCGTCGGTAAGCAGGATCACGCGGTTGGTCGCGCCGGAACGAAAATGTTTCTTCGCTTCCGCATAGCCCAGCATCAATCCGGCGTGAAGATTCGTTCCACCCGCGGGATCGAGACAATCGATCGCATATCTCACGCCTGCACCGGAGTCCACAGCGCTCGCCGGATACAACACTCGCGCGGTCGTATCGAACGCAACGATCGAGATGATGTCATTGGAGCGCAGTTGGGTCAGCATCGCGTGCAAACTCTCTTTCACGCGCGACATCTTGTCGTCATCGGCCATCGAGCCGCTTTTATCAATCACCAGGACAAGATTTAGCGGCCGTAAGTCAGTGCGTTCGTCTGCTTCGGCCGTCGTAAAACCGATTTGCAGCACTGCTTCACGTTGTAAACGCGCGACCTCGCCATTGCCCCAGCGAGTGTCGAGCGCGACAGCCTGGCCCACTTTCGGCAGCGGCAGCCGGTGCTTGTGATAGTTCACAAACTCTTCGACGGCGACTTCTTCGGGAATTCTGAAAACGGGAGCGGGAACGGTGTAAGTGGGATAAGACGCTGGCGATGACGGGTAATAGGTGCTGGTTGGGGCCGTGGGATTGGAATTTACGATCGCGCGGCTGCGGGAAACTGAGGCCGCCGAACCGCTTTGCTGCGCTAAAACAGACGTCCAGGAACACAAACAGAGTAGTACAAACGCGAGGCACTTCTCGAAGAAACGATAGACCTTCATCACTTTCTCCTATTTGTCTTTGAACTTTCAGTTTGCGAGCGGGGAGCCCAGAGTAGACCGTTTGTTCTTTTGCAGCACAGATTCGGTGAGTCGGGTTTGAGTTGCCTCACGTTGAACGGTAATCTTGGCGGTATGCAGTTTCGGACAAAGCTACTCACTCTTACCTGCGCGCTGTCGCTGTTGGCGGCGCTTTACGTTTCGGTAATTGCCTCGGCTCAAACCCAACAGAAGCCAAATGGCGATTCTGCGTCTCAGGAACGGTCCTTGACACCGGCCGAGCGTCGCGGGCGCGCGCTCTATTTTCGCGGCGAGACTTCGAGTAAGAAGGAAGTTACCGCGATGATCGGCGACGTGGATGTTCCCGCAAGCACCGTGAATTGCGCCGGTTGTCACGGCCGACGTGGTGAAGGCAAAACGGAGGGTGGCGTCACCGCGGGAAATCTGACGTGGAACAATCTCATTAAATCCTACGGTCACACGCACCCGACCGGGCGCAAACATGGCGCGTTCACCGAATCGTCTTTTGCGATGGCCGTGGTGCGTGGAGTCGATCCGGCCGGCAATAATCTCGTCGTCGCCATGCCGCGTTACCGCTTGTCGATCGAGGATATGAACGACCTCATCGCATACATCAAGCGGCTCGAGTTTGATCGAGATCCGGGCCTCACGGCTGAAAGCATCGAGGTTGGGGTGCCGCTGCCGACGAGCCCGGCGCTAGCCGAAACCGGTCAGGCGATACGCGGAGTCATTACCGCTTACTTCGACGAGCTAAACGCGCAAGGTGGAATTTACAACCGCAAGATAAAACTCCATTTCACTGAATCAAGCGTGGCCGATGCGACCGTCGGCCTGCGTTCCATGATCGCGCAGAATCAGGTGTTTGCATTCGTCGGCGGTTTAAGCGCCGGCGCTGACAAACAGATCGCGTCGCTCGCACGCGAAGAGGAGATTCCCTTTATTGGACCAGCGACGCTGCTGCCGCAGATCGAACAGCCGCCGAATCGTTACGTTTTTTATTTGCTGCCGGGGGTAGGTGAACAAGCGAGAGCGTTGGTGAACTTTGCCGACGAGCAGTTTGAATTAAAGAAACAGCGTTCCGCGATTCTTTATCCGAGTACAGAATTGTCGTCAGCGGCGGGTGAAGCCGCGTTTGAGCGTGCGAAGACGTTGGCTGCGAATGAGGTTGTGAAAACGGCTTACGCGAGTGGCAGCTTCGATGCAAACAAGCTCGCGCAACAGTTAAAGACCGACGGTACGACAGCAGTATTCATCTTCGGTACCGGTAACGAAGTCGAGAGCTTTCTGCAAGCTGCAAACGCGTTGCAATGGAATCCTTACGTCTTCTCACTCGGAGTCTTTGCGTCGAGAGAATTGGCTACCAGCCTTCCGCCGTCGTTCACGAAGAGAATTTTTCTTTCGTTTCCGACGGTGCCGGCAGATGTGAAGCCGGCGGGCCATGCGGAATTTGGTGCACTTGTGGACAAGTACAGGCTGCAAACGAAACACGCGGCCGCACAATTCGCGGCGCTTGCTTCAGCAAAGATTTTTGTCGAGGCCCTCAAGCGCGCCGGTGCGGATCTGAGCCGCGAACAACTCATCACGGCCCTGGAGAGTCTCTACGACTACGACACAGGACTCACGCCAAAGCTCATCTTTGGTCCAAATCGCCGTGTCGGCGCCTCCGGAGCTTACGTGATCACGATCGATTCAGAGAAGAAAGAGTTTGTGACGGCGAGCGGTTGGGTCGCCGCGAATTAAAGCCACAAAAAGGCACAAGAATATTTCAGCTCTTCGGCGCTACATAAGTCTTCCGCGATTTGACCACCAGCTTGCCACGCAATTTTTCGAGGCCGTTGGCCACGCCAATCTTCAGCTTGCGCACACTTCCATCGCGCGCCTTGTTTGTGGAAACAAACGAAAGACTGTAGCGCGTGCGCAAATGTGTGACGAGCGTGACGAACGAGCGATCTAGTTCCTCGGGCCGGTCGTGCATGATTTCACCGCCCGTGTCGTCCGCGAGTTTTTGAATGTCGAGATAACTTGCACCCGCAACCCGGCCCAGGCGCGTGGCCCAACGCATCATGCCGTTCTCGGCCATCTGTTCCGGCGTTTTTGGAATGATGCCGCAGACCACGCTGCCCGATTCGAAAACCGAGTGGACCGCAGCCTTGTTTGACGGACCGCTGCGGCAATCCCAGTTTCGGGTGACGCCCGTGATCAGAATGATCACGCGGCGTCCGTTCGGATTGGCTGCGTCCATCATGTAGTTCGCCGCCCGGTCGAGGGCAATGTTCAGACAATGATCCGCACGTTCATCATGTTCCGGCACGTAACGGAGCGCTTGATCGACCGCGCGCCGATCGCGCGTGAACTCCTGCCGAAGCTCTACGCGATCGTGGTAAGTCATCACCGCGACTTCATCGGCCGGCTTGAGACGTAACACAGCATCTCTGGCTGCAGTTCTGACTTCCTCACCAAACGGATCCAAACAGCCACCCCGATCGATGAGCAGCAACACTGACAACGGCAGACTATTCTGACTGAAGTGAGTGATCGTTTGATTCTTTCCATCTTCGGAAACAAGAAAGTCTGCCTGCGTCAGGCCACCGATAACACGGGCGGTGTTTTTCTGAAGCACGAGAGCGTCGACGGTGACGAGGTCAACGTCCGTCTTGATTACCTCAGCTACTTTTATGTTGGCTTCAGTGCGGCTGGGCTCAACCCTTCGGTCGCGCGTTTGCGGGAGTGCGGGCGAGATCAAAAACGCGGCGGCCGTTAGAAAGACGGTCAGGAAAAGGAGAGAGAGCTTTGAGCGTGTCGGGACGAGTTTCATAGCACCTCCTTAAGTTGTAAAGAAAGTTACCGCTGATGGTGCGGCAACAGGGAGAGTGCTTCGGACCAATCGGAGAGAGTTGGAATTGGCCGAATAATAGATCGGTTTTCGTATTTTGAGTAGATTTTTTGTGCGGTGGTTAGCGCGCGTCGCCGATCATCGCAAAACCGGCCCAGTAGTATGGGTGTTGATGATCGGGCGATCGCCTGATTGCGAGTACGTTTTGACGTAGCGATCGGGACTTGGAAACCGGAGTCCGGCCAACTGGTTTGATTGAAGAATAGAATCCGGCCAGGAAGGTCAATAACGTTGGAGAGTCGACTTCCCAACGACTTACCAACGTTGCGGGAGTGCCGGCCACAAACCACGCCCAGGAAAAACCCACCGCCGCATCGCCGCTGAAACCGGCGCCCGCCTGCGCTGTTGGCACAACGACGAGCTCAGCAGTGCTTTGCAGATCCATGACTTCACGCAACTGAAGAAAACCGTCTTGTTGGTTTGTTGCAGACGAGAGCCCCATGAACGACGACATCGGGCTCATGTCGTCCAAGACCATGGGACCAGCGAAATGCATGATCCGCGCGCGCGAAGTATCCGACTTGATTCGCTCTTCACTTGCTTGTGGGCCAACGTAGAGACGATTTGGGCCGTAGCTCGCCGCTATGTTTTTGAGATCTTCTTCCTTCTCAGTAGACGATTCCAGTTTTATACCGGTGTAAGCAAGTTCAAATCGCGTTTGGAAGGACTTCGATAACTCGGGATTCCCATAAGCGACCAGCATCGAGTTCCGCCGGCCAACCGGCAAACGCTGTCTTCGCATTTCGCGCAGTGCCGATAAAGAAGGAGCGTAGGACACTTGCATGTGGTCCACTACGTAGAGATCCTCCGCAGGCTGTAAGGCTTCGAACGGCAAATGCCAAAGCAATCCGTCAGGCACGACGACCAATTTCGTCTTGAGCCCGATTTGATCCTCGGCCGGCTTGACCAGCAGTTCGTAAAGCTCTTGCGAGAGTTCGTGAAAGTTGTCGGCGCGTGAAGTAAGCAGTTGCTGAAAGTGACGTACTCTCGACGCGAGGTCATCGCGTTTAATCTCCAGCGGATAAACTTTCAGATTGATCTCAGTTTGCCGTGCTTTGGCCGCGGTCCTATCTACCGTCAGAACAAACAGGTAGGTGTTGTTCTCGGTGATCGTGTATTCGAGGAGCGCGGTAGACGTATCGGTTATTAACGAACGTACTTCTTCCAACTTGAGCGGAGCGAGCTCGCCTCGGCTGATTTTCAAACCGGGATTTGTGCTGAATGATTTCTGCCGGAAGGCGGCATACGCCGCGCGAGTTTTTTGTAATCTATTCCGCAACTCCAGGCGGCGCGCTTCACTCTGAAGCCGCTGATCTTTATTGCGCTCCAGTTGGATCTCAAGCGAGGTGATCTCGCCAGCCAGACGTTGCTCTTCGCGGCGCTGTTCGGGTGAAAGGCCTTTGTAAGGAACGGCATTATTGTTCTTCAGCAGATCGATCAGAAACTGGATCTTCGCGCGTTCCGCATAATGGAAAGCTTCACTCGGCCGATGTTGATTTATCAGAAAATCAATGGCGGAGAGATACGGAAGTGACCGGCTGTGATCGCCGATTCCGGCGCCAGCTTCTTCTCTCAACGACTCAACAGTCGAGATAGCGCCGGTGAACGCGTTGTAAGCCTGTGATTCATGTTCCAACCGCACATGGGCTTTGCCCGTTAACGTTCGTGCGTACCAGAGAAGCTCACTGTTTCCGAGTTGCGTCGCGATCGTTACCGCGCTCTCAGCAGCGCTGAGCGCTCTTGCATAATCGTTCTGAAACAGAAGCGCCTCAGAAACTCGCGTCAAAACATCCGCGACTTTTTCCTGATTACTAACCGACCTGAATAAGCCAAGCGCTTTTTGAAAACTGTCGAGCGCTTCGGAGTAATTCTTCTGGCGCAGGAGTGTGGAGCCGATGCCCGCGAGGATATCGCCCTGGCCCGGCTTGTCGTCCATCTCTTCACGCACCGCCAGCGCTTGCCGGTAAGAAAGCAGCGCGGTATCGAACTGGCCCTGCCGGTAGTAAACGTTCCCGATGAGAGTCAAAACCCGCGCCGTCTCGATCTTATTGGAATCGGTCTTAAACTCTTTCAGCGCCTTGCCGTAGTACTCGAGCGCGCGAGGATAGTCACCTTGTAAAGCTCTTACCAAACCGATACTTCCGAGCGTGGTGCCGACAGGAGCTTTGATCTCTTCGTAGATGCTCAGGCTACTGAAATAGCTCTCCAGTGCGGCGCCATAATCACCGCGAGTCCGATGCACATTTCCAATCCCCCGCAGTGCCATGGCGAGTCCGACTTTGTCGGGTTGTGTTTTTTGAATCTCGTAGCTTCGCTGATAATTCTCCAGAGCTTCATCGTAATTGCCCGAGTAGTAAGCCGAGTTTGCCGCGCCGTTCAGTGAAGCAACGATCGCGCCGATTTCTGTTCTACTAACACGATCGAGAGATTGTTTGTAGAACGTCAGCGCTTGCGTGTAGTCGCCCTGCATGTACAACACGTCAGCCAGGCGCACGATGGAATCAACGTTATTATTCGTTTCACCGCTTTTCCGGAAAGCGTCGGCAGCCGCTGAATAGTTTCCCTGGCCATAGTAAATCGTGCCGATCATGTTCAGCGTGTTGGCGGTTTCTTCCTTGTCGCCAAGCGACGTGAATTCCCGCAGCACCTGTTGCAGGGTCGCGAGTGCTTCTGTTTCACGGCGCTGCTCTTTGTAAATCAGCGCGACACCAGAGAGTGCTTTTGCCGACTCATAATGATTCGTGACCTCCGTGAACAGGTCGCGAGCCTTCTTGTAGTGCTCCAACGCAGCCGGATAATTGGCCTGGAAATAATAGACCGTGCCGATGTCCAACCATGCGGTAGCAACGCCCTCCTTGTCGCCGATCTGCTCGGCGACATTTTGCGCGACTCCATAAATGTCGAAGGCGGTGGAATAGCGTCCGGCCAGCAGTTGAGAGTTGCCCTGCCTGATTAAGGCTTTGCGCAAATCCGGCGTCAACAAAGCGCGGTTTTTGGCGAGCAACTCTTCACGCTCTTGCGGAGACTTGAGCGTCACGAGTATGTTTGCGAATTCGTCAAACTCCGATATCGCAGCCTGAGGTGGAGTCTGAGCGTAGATATTAAGGCTGAGGAGAAGGATAATAAGGACCGGACGAACCGGGTGTAAGTGTATTGACAACATCGACGTCATTATTACTTAGGTTGAGAATATAAACCAAAACAAACCTTTCCAAACACTTTGACGTATTACGCCCCGGAGAATCGCACATGTACTGCCAGACCTGTGGGAGCGCTCTTGCTCACCAAACAAAATTCTGTAACCGCTGCGGGACTCAACTGGTGCTGGCCAACGAAGTGAGGCTGGAGAAGACAGCGGCGGAAAAGCGGCTGGATGAGTATCTGGACGGTTTGTTCTGGATCAGTGTTTTCGGTCTTGCTTTCACTATCGGTGGAGCGGTGTTACTGGCGAAATTGGGGTTTCGCGATCTGATTGTAATTGGGTACGCGATACTGAGTAGCACTGTATTTCTCATCAACTTCGGCTTCAGCCTGTGGGGCGCTGTGAGTCTGATGCGCAGCACGAAGGACAGGAGACTAACTATGCAACCCGGACACGAAACACGCGAACTCGAGTCGCCGAGAATAGAGCCGATACCGATACCCGTGTCGAGCGTTACGGAGAATACCACGCGCTCTTTCGAGCCGATTGAAGAGAAGCGTCTGCGTTAGGCGTTCCTCACGTTTGGCGGACGGACTCCATGCCGCTCGTAAATCCTGCGTCCTTTCCAAGTCACGCCTCTTCCAGTAGTGATTCTCATAGTCGAGTCGAACAACATCGCATACAGCACTGCTACTCCCAGAGGCGCCGTTAGCGCATACAGGGGAGACACCTCAGAACGTCTGCTCAAACGGGCCATCACAAGCACCTGAAGCAACCACGTCAACGCCGCCGGGATGAACCATAACCAAAGGTCTGCGCGCGCGCCCATCGCAAGCGCGATCGCCAACACGAGAGCGATGAGCGGTGGCGCAACAGCTCCGAGATACATCGAAGCGACAGTGGACAACGCGAATGGGAGCGAGAAATTCATCCCCGAAAACCAATTCTTACAACTGCACTCCCACATTTCACTAAACGTTGTGTACATCCGCGTTCTAATCAATGCCGGGGCGTGATGGATCAACAGACTCGCGCCTGACCACTTAATCATTTCCGCCAGCCGCACGTCTTCCATCACCTCATCCTTCAACGTTTCGTAACCGCCAAGACGATCGAACACCGTTCGCCGGACTAGAAAGAATCCGCCAATAGCAGCAGCCCGGTCCGTCTTTGCATCGTCGACGCGATAAAAGACCAGGAACATCAGAAACACCCACATCCAGGTGGGTATCATCACGCGTTCCCAGAATGATCCGGCTTCAAAACGTGGAATCAACGTCAAGGCGTCGCCTTTAGCCTCGACGACATGCTCGAGCGCAGTGCGCAGAGCTGACGGCTCGAAGATCATGTCTGCATCAGTGGCCAATATCCATTCGCCGCGCGCGCGGGCCAACGCTTGCTGCATTGCGTAGGGCTTACCCAGCCATCCTCGCGGCAACTCCTCGCCTTCAATTACGTGGAGACGTTCATCACTCTTGGCGAGCGACTTCAAGATCGCGCCAGTTTCATCGGTCGAGCGATCGTCAACCGCAATGACCTCAAAACGCCCGTAATCTTGAGCCAGAATCGATCGAATGCAGTCCGCCAGCACGCGATGCTCTTCATTGCGCGCCGGAACTAATATCGAAACCAGCGGCGCATCACTGGCCGTCAGACGCAAATTGGTAGCCGGCAACAAAGACCTTCGGCGAGCTAAACCACGAAGCGTGATAATAAGGACCACGAGCCAGGAAAGGGCAATAAGCCAAAGCGCCGCGATCAATATGTTCATACTGTTCTATATCTTGCTCAACGGCTCACTTAAGCTCAAGCACCACCACCGACTTGGACGGAACATTCAGAGTTAACCGCGAGCCTGAGAGCTTATAGCCGCTGAATGGCGCCACTTTAACAGCGTTCGACGCTTCGAAGGTATTCATCGCGTTCATCGCTGAAGCTGTGAGCACTTCTCCCGTTACACTTCTGATTGCCCCTCCCGCAATGGTCACAGTTATGTCTGACGACCGGTTCGGATCGAGATTGACGACCGACAGGTGCAATCGTCCTGCACTATCACGCGAAGCCGAAGCGTGCAGCGACGGGGCTGACGCCTCGTTCAATTTGTACTCCGGTGCGTTGAGCTCGACCGGAATCATCGTCGCCCCCTGATGCACGCGGTACATCCGGAAGACGTGATACGTCGGCGTGAGTAACATTTTTTCTTTCGCCGTGAGCACCATCGCTTGTAGCACGTTGACCATTTGCGCGATGTTGGCCATCCGCACGCGGTCGGCATGTTTGTTAAAGATGTTGAGATTGATCCCCGCTACCAACGCATCGCGCAACGTGTTCTGCTGATAAAGCGCGCCCATGTCGCGGCCCGGATCACTGTCGTACCACGTGCCCCATTCGTCCACCAGCAGCCCGACTCGTTTCTGCGGATCGTACTTGTCCATGATCGCGCTGTGCTTCCGGATGTACTCATCCATGCGCAAGGTCCTGACAAGCGTCGCGTGCCACTCGTTCTCGCCGAACTCCGTCGCGGAACCTTTCTTCTGCCAGTTGCCTGTCGGCAGCGTGTAATAATGCAGCGAAAGTCCATCCATGTACTTCGCTGCTTGCGACATCAGCACTTCGGTCCAGTTGTAATTCTCGTCGTAACCGCCAACCGCCAGCTTCTGAATCTTATTATCCGAATGGTTCTTGATGAAGGTTGCATATTGCCGGTACACGTCGGCGTAAAATTCAGGCCGCATGTTTCCGCCGCAACCCCACGTCTCATTGCCAACCGCGAAATAAGGAATCTTCCACGGCTTGTCGCGGCCGTTTTTGCGGCGCAGATTGGCGAGATCGGTGCCGGCATCCGAGGTCATGTACTCGATCCACTCCATCATCTCCTGCGGCGAGCCACTACCGACGTTGCCGTTTATGTAAGCATCCGCGCCCAACATCTCACACAGATCGAGAAACTCATGCGTGCCGAACGCGTTCGTATCCACGCCGCCCCAGCTCGCGTTGGGCCGCCGCGGACGCTTGTCGCGTGGTCCAATACCGTCGCGCCAATGATACTCGTCGGCGAAGCAACCACCCGGCCAACGCAGAACCGGAACGTGTAGTTCCTTGAGCGCGACGACGACGTCGTTGCGCAAACCGCGAGTGTTCGGGATTGGCGAGTCTTCTCCGACCCAAAGGCCTTCGTAAACCAAACGCCCGAGATGTTCGGCGAAATGACCGTAGATGTTGCGATTGATAACCGCGCCCGGCTGATCCAAACGGATCGTCAGCGCCGCTTGATAGGAGTTCTGAGCGTGGGCCAAAGAAAGCCACAAAAAAGCACAAAGGACACAAAAACATATGAAAGCTCCTTTGCGGTTTTTGTGCCTTTTTGTGGCTTTCATTTGAGGCAGGTTATGCAACTCAACGAGCGTTGATGACAATTGAAGCTGACGACAAATTACCTGAACTCGCTTTCAAGACAATTCGCCCAGGCCGTTGCTTCGTTTGAATGATCGCCAGCGCCATTCCGTGAAACGCTTTGCGCTGATTGGCCTTGAACGGCTCGTGACTGATCTGATTGCCGTTATCAACACCGGCAATCGATCCGGGTCCGATCACTTCGAACCTGATGAGATTACTGGCGTCCGGCACAAGCGTGCCGTTCTTGTCCACGACCTTCACGGTTACAAATGAAAGATCCGTGCCGTCAGCCTTGATCGTTTGCCGATCAGGACTCAGCACGATCTTTGCCGGCACTTCCGCGGTTCGCGTTTCCTTCGTCAGCACAACCTGACCGTTCTTTCGCGACACCGCTTTCAACACGCCGGGCTCAGATGCCAGCCGCCAGAACACACGCATGTCGTCGCCCTCTTTTCGTTTCACGCCTTGCGAACGGCCGTTCAGAAATAGTTCCACTTCATCGGCATTGTTGAAATACGCGACTACGTCAACTTTCTCGCCCGGTTTCCAATTCCAATGTGGCACGACGTGCAACACCGGCGTGTTGGTCCATTCACTCTGATAAAAGTAATAGGGATCTTTCGGAAAACCCGCGAGGTCGATGATGCCGAAGTATGAACTGACTGCGGGCCACGGAAACGGCGTCGGCTCGCCGAGATAGTCCCAGCCGGTCCAGATGTACATCCCCGAGAACCAGTCGTGCTTCTTAACGAGCTTCCACATTTCTTCGTGCCCAGCACCCCATGGCGCAGTCGAGTTGTCGTAAGCAGAACACTCGTAGGTTGGTCCAAGTTTAAGAATGTCTTCATTCTTGCGGGGCCAGCGCCGAATCTCATCGGAGGGCATCGCGTAGCTGCCGCGCATGTGAACTGAAGAGTTGGTTTCGGCACCGATGATTACGCGTCCCGGAAACCTCTTGGGAAACTCCAGAAAATCCGCGTGATGGTAGTTTGTGCCGACGAGATCCAGGTCGCCTTCAGTGAGCACTTTGTTGTCCGTGGTCACACCGTTGCATGCGGCGGTGATCGGGCGAGTACGGTCGAGATTGCGAACGATGGCGACCAACTTTCTGCTGATGTTGCCACCTTCCGGATTCTTGTTCCACTGCTCCATGACCTCGTTACCGATACTCCAGATGAAGACGCTCGGGTGGTTGCGATCGCGAAGCACCATGTCTTCCAGATCTCGCTGGTGCCACTCGTCGAAATCGAGGTGATAGTCGTATTTTGTCTTCTGAATCTTCCAGACGTCGAACGCTTCATCCATAACGATGAAGCCCATTTTGTCTGTGAGTTCGAGAAGCTCGGGAGCAGGTGGGTTGTGTGAAGTGCGCAAGGCGTTCACGCCCATGGCTTTCAAGATTTCCAGTTGGCGTTCAATCGCGCGCGTGTTGACGGCCGCACCCAACGAACCGAGATCGTGGTGATTGCACACACCGCGGATCTTTAACCGCTTGCCGTTGAGGAAAAAACCTTTTTCGACGTCGAAGCGAAACGTACGAATGCCCAGCGGCGTCTCGTAGCGATCGACAACTCTGCCACCCTGTTCCAATTGCGACACAACTTTATAGAGATAGGGATCCACGTCTGACCAAAGCTTAGGCGACGAGACTCTCAGTGTTTGGCTTACTTCCGCTTGCGAGCCGTTTGCGGCCACGCCTTTCTGAATCTGCCGCGCGACTTCCCTTCCATTCGCATCCTGAACAATCGTGGTGAGGTTCACTGGAGCTGCGCTTTTTGAAGCGTTGTTCACCTGGGTCTTGAATAGAACGGTCGCTAATTCATTGTTAACTTCAGGCGTCGTGACGTATGTGCCCCAATGTGCGATGTGAACCGGATCGAGCGTTGTTAACCAAACGTTTCGATAGATACCGGAGCCGGAGTACCAGCGGGAGTTTGGCTGTTGCGAGTTATCGACCTTGACCGCGATCACGTTCGGCTTTGCGCCGTAGACCAGATGTGGCGTCAGTTCGTATTCGAAGGTGCTGTAACCGTAAGGACGTTTACCGAGATAGTGGCCGTTGATCCAAACCTCGCTGTTGCGATACACACCGTCGAACTGGACGAAGAGTAATTTTCCTTTTAAGGCAGCATCAATCGAAAACGTCTTGCGATACCAGCCAATGCCACCCGGCAAAGCACCGCCGCCGGTACCCGCAGGAGCTTTTTCGCTAAATTTACCCTCGATACTCCAGTCGTGAGGCAACTGGAGTCGTCGCCACCTGGAATCGTCAAACGTCGCGTTCTTGGCGTTGGGTACGTCGCCAAGCTGAAACCGCCAGTTGTCGTTGAATGAGAAAGTTCTTCCTGGTCGAGAATTCGCGACGCAAACGGACGCCGCCAAAAACAGCAAGCACAGAGCACTGGTAACGTTTCGTTTCAGGTTCATAGTTTTAACCTCTGTGTCTCTGTGGTTAACAAACCACGGAGGCACAGAGACACAGAGAAGAAGTTCAGAAAATTCTTTGGACTTTGATGGTCCACTTCACTCTTCCGGACTGCGGATCCTGGCGCAAAACAAAATCGCGACCGCGCGGCGCGAGTGAAAGAGTTTGTAGATCGCTATCGGTTCTAGTGAAGAGCCCGGTAACCGGCGCGGCGTCCGTGCTGAAAACACGCAACTCCACGTTGTTCCAATCCATATCCTTCGTGCTCTGGGCGACTTTGATATGCGGCAGGACCGAGTGGTTCTTGACCAGCAACACGACCGGGATTGGACCAGGGGCAATGTCGTGCCACTTTTCGCCTTCGTAAACACGCCCGCTTTGATAATCGATCCAGCTACCCGGCGGTAGGTAGACTTTCCGCTGTTCGCCATTACCGAACATCGGCGCCACCAGCAAGTCCGATCCGAACATATATTCGTCGTCGATGGACCACGCGCCCGGATCGTTTGGAAACTCAAAGAACAGCGGACGCATCATCGGAAAACCACGCGCTGACGAATCCTTTGCCTGCGCGTAGATGTAAGGCATCAACGCATAACGCAAACCGAGCGCCCGGCGGAAATCTTCGGTCAGGGCCGCATCGTATTCCCACGGTTCCCTCGGTGGTACGCCGTGCGCTCGGGTGTGAGACGAGAGGATGCCCCAAGCCAGCCAGCGCCGGTAAAGATCGCGCGGCGCACGTTGCACAAAACCACCGACGTCATGACTCCAATACGTAAAACCCGAAAGCCCAAACGAGAGACCGCCGCGCAACTCAGCCGCCATGGCTGAGTCAGTGTTCTCCGCGTCGCCGCCCCAGTGCAGCGGATAACGCTGGCTGCCGGACCACGCACTGCGCGCCCAGATCACATCATCGCCGGTGACCTCTTTCGTGACCTCGGCCACTGCCTTGTTGTATCGCAACGGATAAAGATTGTGCTCGTACCACCCGCTCAGTCCCGAAGCGTATTGGCCCGTCATCGGCGCGCCTTCACCAAAGTCGACTTTGATCGCGCCGACACCAAGCTTCAGCAGCTCTCGGAGTTTGCCTTGATACCACTTGACAGCTTCCGGATTACTGAGGTCGAGCGTCGCATCTTCGAACGGAAGCTGACCGCCCTCATTCTTGACGTGAAAACCATTCGCCACCATCTCTTTCCAGAGATCGTTCTTGGTAGTGAGGTAGGTGTATTGCCAAAGACTGATCCGAAATCCCTGCTGCTTCAGATCGGCCAACAGCTTTGCGGTATCCGGAAAACGAGTTGTTGAAAACCGGTAATCGGTGCGCCACTCAGTTTCGAACCAACCGGTGTCGAGATGAATAACGTCGGTGGGAATCTGATGCGCTCTCAATTGCCGGGCTACTTCGCGCACCTGATCCGCCGAGTTATAAGTGACGCGGCTCATCCAGAAACCAAACGACCAGAGCGGCGGCACCGGACTGCGGCCTGTCAACGCCGTGTATTCCGAGAGAATGTCTTTCGGCTCGCCGAGGAAGACGAAGAGATCGAGATTCTCATCACCGGAATAGATCACGTTGTGTGCGTCGTAGAATTTGCCAAAGTCGAACGTCAACGGCGCGCTCGTGTGCACGAACATGCCATACCCGTTGCTGCTCATGAAAAACGGGATGGGCTTGTACATGAGTTCGCTCTGCGTTCCCATGCCGTCGCGCGTCGAGACCAAGACTTTCTGGCCGCGCTTGTTGAAGCGCGTGAACGATTCGCCACAACCGAAGAGCTTCTCGTCGTGTTGTAGTTCGAAAGTAGCCGCGATACGCCGCGTAAGATCGCTGGCGCGACGCACGAAAGAAAACGGGATCGGGGTTATGAAGGTCGCCGGATCGCCGATGTTCTGTGTGCGGGTGAGCAGGCGTCCGCGCGCATCGTAGATTTCAACGTGCCAGGGCTGTTTGATGATCCGCACTCGACCGTGCGCGCTGGTGTAGACGATTTCCTTGTCGTTCTGTTCCACGCGCCACGAAGTGTCTTTCGGCACTGGTCCAGCCAGCATGAGCGATTGCCCATCGTTAAGCGGAACGGCGCGCGTTGATAAACGCAAACGAATCGTGCGCGGACTCACGAAGCTGATCGCAAAAGGTAGGACGGGATCTTCAACGTATTCGGTAGTAGGAAATTCAGTGCTGCGGCCGCGGGTAAATCCGACGTCGATCTTGTTGAACGAAAGGGTCGTATTGCGCAGATAACGATCCCACTGCAGAGTGCCTAGACCGGTTGAGGTGTCGAACGAGGTGAGGCGGCTGCCGATGAAATAGACGTTCTCGAAGCGTTGAAAATCGGGGCTGACGTCGACGGGATCGCCGAGCACCTGGGCCTGCGTCACATCAGCCACAAAGAAGCACAAAAGGCACAAAAGACTTAAGGAAAACTTTTTGTGCTTCTTGTGCCTCTTTGTAATTTTCATCGCTCGGCGACTTCCAGCACTTTTCCGGAAACTGAAAATTTACCACCCAGGCCCTGTTGTCCACCGCCGACGCTGATCGAGAATTCACCCGGTTCGATCACACGCTTTCCGTTGTCATCGATCAGCGACATTTGTCGCGGCGTGATCGTAAACGTTACGGTGCGCTTTTCTTTCGGTCGCAACGAAATACGATCGAAACCCACTAACGTGCGAATCGGTACGGGCGCAGTTGCCGCAGTGTCCGTGAGATACAACTGGACCACTTCCTCGCCTTCCCTTTCACCAGCATTCGTCACGTCAACACTTACTTTCACCGCTTCACCTACGGGCGCCGAACTCTTCTCAAATCTCAGATTGCTGTAACGAAACGTCGTGTAACTCAACCCATATCCAAACGGATAAAGCGGCTCGCCTTTGAAATAGCGGTACGTGCGGCCCTGCATGCTGTAGTCGGTAAACGGCGGCAACTGGTCCACCGATTTATAGAACGTCACCGGCAAACGGCCCGCCGGGTTGTAATCGCCGAATAACACATCCGCAATCGCGGTACCGCCTTCGCCGCCCGGATACCACGCCGCCAGAATCGCTGGCACATTATCGTTGGCCCAATTAACCGCCAACGCACTACCGCTGAGCAAAACCACAACCACCGGCTTGCCTGTCGCCATTACCGCTTTCAACAACGCCTCTTGCGGTTTGGGTAAGGAAATCTCTGTTCGATCGCCGCCGCGGAAACCATCGAGCGGCACGTTCATCTCTTCGCCTTCGAGTCTCGCCGAAATACCCAACACGAGAACACTGGCCTCCGACTCGCGCGCCGCCTTCACCGCATCTTCGATCATGCGTTCAGACAGCCGCGGATACGACCAAACGAGTTTGGCGATGTTCTCGCGAATGTTCTGAAAATACTCCATGCGCAAGTCGTAACTACGCCCGCCTTCGAGCTCAATCTCTTTGGTGGCAGTCTTGTTTGGATTACTGGACCACGCTTCGACGTGTAGTTTTCCGTCGATGTAGAGCCGCGCGCCGTCGTCAGCCGTGAATCCGAGTTTGTAAGTTCCGGATTCAGGCGGCGTGAGTTTGCCGGTCCAGCGAACGGAAAAGTTGTTTCCCGTTAACTCCGGCGTCGGGTGGTAACGCCCCCAATCGAAATCGATGCGCGAGTCGATGCGAGTCTTCACCGCTGGACCACGCAGCTCCTGGTTATTGAAATACTCCGCCTTAACTCCCGGCTGACGCCCGTCAACCGTCAAAGCCGACGCCGGAACCGACACGATCGCTTCGCCGGCTAGTGTCGAGCCCGGCGCGTAGGTGACTTTCGTATTCTTTGAGACTGCTTTCTGGATTCCCGCGAGCGGTGTAGTTAAAACTGATGCATTACCGTTGTAGTTACCCCACAACACCTCCGGCAAGTCCGCGTTTGGACCAATCACGGCGATGCTCTTCAGGTTCTTCTGCAACGGCAACGCGCGATTGGCATTCTTCAAGAGCACGATCGACTCACGCGCGGTCTTCAAGGCCAATTGGCGATGCTCGGGCGTGTCGTTCTGCGAAAACGGGATGCGCGCATACGCAACCATCTCGGGCGGATCGAACATGCCGAGACGAAACTTCGCTGTCAGCAAACGCCTTACCGACGTGTCGAGCTCAGCCTCGCTAATCGCTTTCTGCTTCACGGCTTCAATCAGCGTTTTGTACTCTTCACCACAGGTCAAATCCGTGCCCGCCTTGACGCCGAGCACTGAAGCTTCCAATTCAGTGGGAACAAACTTGTGGAACTTCCAGATGTCGTAAATCGCCCCGCAGTCAGACACCACAAAACCATCAAAGCCCCACTCGTCGCGAAGAATGTCCTTCATTAACCTCTTGTTGGCACAACACGGCTCGCCGTTCGTTCGGTTGTAGGCGCACATCACCGAAAACGCTTTGCCGTCGAGAATCGTCGCGCGGAACGCGGGCAGGTATGTCTCGCGGAGATCCCGCTCGTAAGCGATGGCGTCGAACTCGTGACGTTCGGGTTCCGGACCGCTATGCACGGCGTAGTGTTTCGGCGTGGCAACCACCTTGAAGTAACGCGGGTCATTGCCTTGTAGTCCGCGAACGAATTGCACGCCCATCTGACCGGTCAGGTAAGGATCTTCGCCGTAAGTCTCCTGACCGCGGCCCCAGCGAGGATCGCGAAAGATGTTGATGTTCGGGCTCCACATTGTCAGCCCCTGATAACGCCCGAACTGATTATTGCGCGAGTATTCATGATGCTTCGCGCGGGCCTCGGTCGAGATGACGTCGGCTACCTGATACATCAGTTTCGTGTCCCACGTCGCAGCCAAGCCGATCGCTTGCGGAAATACAGTCGCAGTGCCGGAGCGGGCAACGCCGTGCAGAGCTTCGTTCCAATAGTCGTGCGCGGGAACGCCGAGACGTTCGATCGCCGGCGTTGCATTCATCATCTGCGCGACTTTTTCTTCCAGCGTCAGACGCGACAGTAGATCGTCGACGCGCACATTTATCGGAAGCTCAGGATTCTTGTAAGGCGGCAGGGCCTGGCTTTCGGCATGGTTTAGCGGAAACACCACGCACACCACCACAAATAGCAGAAGCAGTAGATGGAAAAGTCTCTCCCGCAAAGGCGCAAAGGCGCAAAGGAAGACGCAAGGAAGTCTGGTTAAGGAAAAAAAGAGCTGTTCACCACCTTCTTGGCGCCTTTGCACCTTTGCGGGAAAGTTCCTTTCCAAGGCTCTTACCTCACGCCGAACAGGATATCGACAGTCAACTGGTCCAACCGCTCATAGGGTAAAGACCTTTGTGATAACTCGGCGCGATCGAGCGAAAGATCCTTCACCTGCTGCGCCTTCTCACGGCTATAACGGCCAAGCGGTTCTTCGGGCGAGCCGTTGCGAATCTCCGCGAGCAGCGCCTGAATGTCCTTGTCCTCATCGAATTGACGTGCCTTATCTTTGAGAATCAGGTAATTCCTCATACAGCCGGCCGCAAACTCCCACACGCCTTCCTCGTTCTCGCTGCGATATGAGTGCGCATCAAAATGACGTGGTCCATCATAAGCACTCTCCAGCAACCGGACCAAAAAGAAGAGGTTTTTGATCGACTCGGAACCGAAGCGCAGATCCTGATCGAAACGTGGACCTTTCTGATCGTTGAGATCGATGTGGAAAAGCTTGCCCGCCTCAATCGCCTGGGCCACTACGTGATAAAAATTGAGTCCCGACATCTGCTCGTGGCCGACTTCAGGATTGACGCCGACCATTTCCGGGCGATCGAGTGTGGCGATGAAGCCGAGCATCGCGCCGGTCGTCGGCAGATAGATGTCACCGCGCGGCTCATTCGGCTTGGCTTCGAGCGCAAAGCGATAGTTGTAGCCCTGATCGATCGAGTACTCGCAAAGGAAGTTGAGAGCGTCGCGATTCCATTTCAACGCCTCGCGCGGATCTTTTGCGGCGTCGACTTCGGCGCCTTCGCGTCCACCCCAGAAAACGTAGATCTGCGCGCCCAGTTCCGCGCCGAGATCCATCGAACGCATCGTTTTCTGCAGTGCATAAAGACGTACATTCGGATCGCTTGAAGTGAAAGCGCCATCTTTGAAAACCGGATCGTAAAAAAGATTCGTGGTCGCCATCGGCACTTTCATACCGGTGTCGTCGAGCGCTTGCTTGAACTCGCGGACGATGCGATTTCTTTCAGCCGCCGTGGCGTCGATTGGTATCAGATCGTTGTCGTGCAAATTCACGCCGTAAGCACCCAGTTCACTCAAACGCTTGACGATCGTGACTGGACTGATACTGGGACGAGTCGCATCGCCAAACGGATCTCGTCCACGATTGCCGACGGTCCAAAGTCCAAAAGTAAATTTGTGTTCCGGTTTCGGTTGATAATTGCCGCTTGTCATGAACCCCTCACAACCTCGAGTTTAACCGTCTCATATTTTGCCGAACTGGTTCCCACCATAACGTCGAACACGCCTGGTTCGACAACGGTCTTCATATTCAGATCGAGAAACGAAAGTTTATCCGGTGTGATCACGAATTCAACTGTTTTGCTTTCACCGGGCGCGAGCGAGATGCGCTTGAAGTCTTTGAGCTCCATGATCGGCCGCGTGACTGAGCTCACCAGGTCGCGTATGTAGAGTTGCACGATCTCATCGCCTGCGCGTTTACCGGTGTTCGTGACTCTTACACTAACACGCGCGCTGTCTCCGGGACCGATCTTCGCCGGACTAATCTTCAGATCGCTATAGCCAAACGTGGTGTAGCTTAAACCAAAACCGAACGGAAACAATGGTTCCTTGTTAGAGAACAGGTAACCGCGGCGCGCCGTCGGTTTGCGATTGTAGTAAAGCGGTAACTGCCCGACCGAGCGCGGAAAGCTGATGGTGAGTTTACCCGCGGGATTGTAATCGCCAAACACCACATCGGCGACGCCGACGCCGGTTTCCTGTCCTAAATAAAAGCCTTCGAGAATGGCAGGCACACTTTCGGCAATGTAGTTGATCGAGAGTGGACCACTGTTAATAAGCACTACAATGGTTGGCTTGCCGGTCTCGAGCACGGCTTTGACGAGATCATTCTGCCGGCCCACGAGATCGATACTGTCGCGGTCGCCAAGATGATTGTCAGCCCAGCCCTCTTTGTTCGTATCCTCATTTCCGCCGAGGACGAGTAGCGCAACGTCAGCAGTCCGAGCCGCCGCAGCCGCTTCTGCGATCAGTTTCTGATCCTCGGCCGGATCGCTGAGCTGAGCTTTATCCGCAAACCAGTCGCCACCTTCTTTCGTTATCTTGCAGCCCTCGGCGTAAACGACTTTGGCCCGATCACCGACCTTGTCCTTGATTCCCTGAAGCACGCTGACGCCGCGTCCGGGCTCATCGCTGTAACCTCCGAGATGGACCTGCGCCGCATTTGGACCAATCACCGCAATCGACTTCAACCCACTCAGATTCAACGGCAACAGGTTGTTATCGTTTTTCAGGAGGGTGATCGATCTCCGCGCCGCTTCCGCCGCCAACGCGATGTGCTCTTTCGAGTTCGTGACGCGCACCGCGCGCTCAACATCAACGTAAGGGTTCTCAAACAAACCGAGCAAAAACTTGGCGCGCAGGTTTCGAGCGACCGCCTCATTGATCGTCGCCTCTGAAACACGGCCTTCTTTTACGAGCTGTAGAAGCTTGGGATAGGAATCAGGATCCGGAAGCTCGGTATCGACACCGGATTCAATCGCGAGTTCGGCAGTCGTGGGTTTGTCGGCAGCCAGATGATGTAGATCCATCATCTGCGGGATCGCGTAGTAATCAGAAACTACGTGGCCTTTGAAGCCCCACTCGTCGCGCAGGAGTTTTTGGAGTAACCATTTGTTTGCGTGCGACGGCACACCGTCAATCTCGTTGTACGAAGGCATCACGCTCATGATGCCCGCTTCGACCACAGCGGCCTTGAAGCTCGGCAAGAAATATTCGCGCAAGGTTCGTTCGGAAAAGTTTACTGGTCCAATATTGGTACCGCTTTCGGGTTGACCGTGCGCGGTGAAATGCTTGGCAGTGGCAATAACGTGATTCTCGTCGATGCCCGGACCATTTCCCTGCAGCGCTTTCACAACGGTCACAGCCATCCGCGACGTGAAATAAGGATCTTCGCCGTAAGTCTCTTCAGTGCGTCCCCAACGCGGATCGCGCGCGAGATCCAGGTTTGGTCCAAGCACCTGATGACTTCCTCGAACACGCGTCTCTAACGCGCCCGCCGTGAAGACTTTGGTGATGAACTCCGGATCCCACGTCGTAGCGAGGGCGATTGGTTGCGGAAAGCTCGTGCTGCCCTTCGCCATGTGTCCGTGAAGTATCTCGTCATGCAGAATCGCCGGAATGCCGAGCCGTGTGTTTTCGATCAACCACTTCTGCACCGCGTTGGCAAACTTCGCGCCTTCACGCGGATCTTTTCGCTCACGCTGACGCGCGATCTGGCCGATGCCGTGTTTCATGACCTCCGCCGCTTTGGCTGGCGAGAATTCACCACGGTCGGTAGCAAAGTCTGTTTGCGGATTGACCTGCGGACGGTTGGCCCAAAGACAGGTCAACTGCGCGACTTTTTCTTCGAGCGTCATCCGCGAAAGCAGATCGGCGACGCGCCGCTCAACCGGCAAACGAGCATTCTTGTAATCCGGAGCTTTTTCCTGAGAACTCATGCGCGCAACCGGCAACCAGAAGAAAATGACGGCAGCGCAAACGCAAAACGCAACAGTTGGCTTTTTTCTCAACGAGTTGTGATCCATTCATTAAAGTTTCCCGAAAAAAGACGATTGACGTCGCGCGAGATCTCTTCACGTGTAACCGCACGGCCGTTCTGCAACAGTTGTTCGTAAGAGATGCAGAGTGCGTCGCCAATTTGCCGGCGAGCGTGTTTCCATTTGTAGATCAACTGTTCGAGCACACGCGCGTCGGAGTGTTGCGGAATGAAGCTCTGGCCCAACAACTCAAACCGCTCTCGCGTGATCTCCGACACGATCGAGGGATTGTTTAGAAACCACCAGCAGCCAAACGGCATCAGGTTGCTGAACTTCCGCGCCGATACACACAACTCATGCTGGTTCTCGCGGGAAAGAAACGTCACCAGAAACCTGACTTCAGGATAATCCCCGCACAGTCTTTCGATCGCCGTCACATCGGCCCGGCCCAACGCATCACCCGCTTCCCTCAAGGTCGGATTTACGCCGCGACGCACGCCAACCATCAGCGTTAACGTCAGGCCGTGCTCTCTGGCCGCCGGCAGGACCACTTCACGCAGCAACCGGTTGCGGTTGTCGTCACTGGGGTATTTGAATTCGGGCGGTAATGAAACAGCCAGGTAAACCGGGTTCAGGCGCTGAATCCACTGGTCCAACAACCGTCGCATTGCTTCCGCTGATTCGGAACCAGCGTTATTGAACAGGCGGTCTAACCTCAACGACGACTTAAACCGGGAGTCCGTCGTAAAACCGTTGTCCCAGACCTCGCGTTCCTTCTCGTCCAGCGGATCGTTGGTCATCACGATGCCACTCACCCGCGCGATGTCGAACACTTGATCGATGTGCCCCGCCCGTCTTTGTGAGTTAAAGAACTCGCGCGCCTCTTTCAGATCTTCCGCGCGCGTGTCGAGACCAAAGACGTCGAGCACTGAAATAATTCCCTGTGCTGCTTCAGACGTGGGAGTGTTGTCAACGAATAGAGTCTTCCAAACGAGATTGGCCTGCTCCGTTTTGGACATCGACCAAAACTTGTCGTACCCAACTCTCGCGGAGCGAAACATTTCGGCCACGAGATAGTGATAAGTCAACAGTTCATCGATTCCAAAAAGACATAAATCGTTGAACTCACTCGGAAAGAGATGCGTGTGAACATCAGTCACCAGTGTTGAATTCACTACCAGTTCGACTTCGGCACGAAGCTCTTCCGGATCGGTAAGCAACCCGTAAAACTTCGTGCGGCTTTCAGTAGACGTAACCATAATTTGAGCCACCTTGTGCTTCAGACGCTGATTCTGGGTACTCGCGCGTCCCGGGGATCAGCCCAGCGATCGTTTGGTATCGTCGGCGTCCAACCAGGCCTGAGCGGATCCTGATCGTAAGGATACGATCCCAGACGCCGATACAACTCACGATACTCAGCTAGCTTGTCGCGATCCAGTTTGACCCCCAGACCAGGTGCGGATGGAACTTCAATGGCGCCGTTTTCATATTTAAGCTTGCCCCCCTCGATAATGTCATCGGTTAAATGATGATAATGAGCATCAGCCGCAAACGACAGGTTGGGAATCACCGCGCCGAGGTGCAGCATCGTCGCGAGCTGAATGCCGAGTTCGCCGGATGAATGCACTGCAACACCGAGTTGAAACGTTTCACAGACACCGGCAGCCTTTATGCAAGGGCGAATGCCGCCCCAGAACGTCGTATCGAGCAACACCACGTCGACTGCGGTATCGAGAATATTCGCTGCCAGTTGTTCAAAATTTACTACAACCGTATTCGTCGCGAGCGGCATGCGAACCTTCTCGCGCACACGCCGCATCCCGGCCATACCAAAAACGGGATCTTCAAGATAGTCGTTGCGAATGTCTTCGATCTGTTGTCCAAACCAGATTGCCGTCTCGGTGGACCAGACACCGTTCGGATCGAAGCGAAAGCGATCGCCCGCGAGTGCCGATGCCAATGCGCGATAGCATTCGAGCTCGTATTCGGGAGGAAACACTCCGCCCTTCAACTTGTGTGAAGTAAAACCATAGCGCTGCTTCAACGACCGGGCTGCTTCAACCAGTTGTTCGATCGTCCTGACCTCGCCCTTTTCACTCTGCGAGTTTGGGTAACAGAAAAACAAGTACGAAGCGAACGGAACTCGATCGCGCAAACGCCCGCCGAGTATTTCGGAAACAGGCACGCCCCACTTCTGCCCAAGAATATCAAGACAGGCAAACTCAATCGCCGCCAACATCTGCGTGCGATTGTTATAGAGCGAGGCCGTCGGGTTGGCGATGAGAAAGCGCAGTTCTTCAAGTCGCGCTGGGTCGTGCCCGAGTAAATATAGTCTTAGTGCCTGGAACGCTGCTTCTGCTGACTCACCGCCACCACCCATTTCACCAAGACCGACGAGACCTTCGTCGGTTTCAACTTCGACGATCGTACGCACGAACCGCCCCCAGTGACAGCCGTTCGCATGACGCAACGGCGCCTCGAGCGGAACGGTTACGGTGGTGGCGCGTAGATCGACGATTTTCATTACCACTCCAGCGCCTTCGCCTTGTAGTCCTCGAGTTTTTGTGCCGGCGGCTCAACTCCGGACGGTAACGGCCGCTTCGCGAATGTTTGAAAGTAGAGCAAACACGCGTCACGCCACCAAACGGCATCGCGTTCCTGGATGGCGAGTTTCTGCGTGATTGCCTCGTGTGTCTCAGGATCGATTGCCTTGGCAAGCGTGGCCCACGTGGCCTGAGTCTTTCTCACCCAATCGACGCCGCTTTGATAATGCAACGCCAACTCGTCCCAAAGTGTACGTCCTGATTTCATTTTGCGATCCCACGCGACGTGATGAAACCAGAGCAGGAATTTTTCCGGGCACCGATCGAGATCGGAAAACTGCTGTCGCACCGGCGCGTGATATTGGCTTACGGTGTTGCTGCCAGTCTTCGTCCGATCGAAGCCAATCCCGTCTGCATCCGCTTTGTGATAATAAACCGGGTTCCAGTCCTCACGTTTTTCCGTGTCCCACCACGGCGCTGGTCCATAATGATGTCCGCCCCAAAACAGGTGATGCAGGCCAAGCGGTGTCATGTAATTCACCACCGCCTCGTGCGACTCGAGCATCAGACGCACGATCGTGGCCGCGGCGTTCTTGTCGTGCGTGAGTGTCATCACGGTCCATTCCTGCGCGATCTCTTTCGATGAAATACGCGGGTTCCAGGCAAGGCGCCCGAACGCATACCAGTTCGCCGGGAGCAGAGGGTGGCCGCTCCAGTTTCGATCGGTTCCGGTATTCGCGACTCCAGCGATACCGGTGAGGCGTTGTCGATAAAGCGAGCCGTCAGCGACTCTGCTCACACTCGAACCGCGCCCGCGCGCGTACGTGTCTGAGTCAAGAAACTCACGCCACATCGTCGCCAGAAAAACAAAATGATTTGCGAAGCCGAGGTACTCCTGCGTGATTTGCAGTTCCGGCATCACTTGTGTGCGCGGCATGCCGCCGAAGAGTGGATGAAAAGGCTCGCGCGGCTGGAAGTCGATTGGTCCATTCTTAACCTGGAGCAGCACGTTTGGCGCAAACTTCCCATCGAAGGGCTGGAGATTTTCGTAGGCGGCTCCGGCACGGTCGTAACCGGGCTTCATGTCGTAAACAAATGCACGCCACATCACGATGCCGTTGTGCGGCGCGACCGCAGCAGCCAACATGTTGGCGCCATCAACGTGCGTGCGGCCGTACGTTCGTGGTCCAGGTTGTCCTTCGCTGTTTGCTTTGACGATAAAGCCGCCGAAGTCCGGGATTACTTTGTATAGCTCATTGGTCTTCTGCTTCCACCACTCTTTCACTGCCGGGTCGAGCGGATCCGCGGTCTTCAACCCGCTCAACTCGATCGGCGCCGAGAAGCGGGCCGAGAGGTAGACGCGAATTCCGTACGGGCGAAACACGTTCGCAATCGCGGCAACTTTGGCGAGATATTCTGCAGTGAGTATTTGAGCGTTAGCGTTGACGTTATTGAGCACGATGCCGTTGATGCCGATTGAAGCGTTGGCGCGCGCGTAGTCGGTCAGTCGCGGATCGACACGTCCCGGAAGTTCTTCCCAATTCCACAAGGACTTTCCGGCGTAACCTCGTTCGATACTCCGGTCAAGATTGTCCCAGTGGTTAAGCAGGCGTAACTTCAAAGCCGGTCGCTGATCAATTTGCAAACGATCGACTGGCTGTTCAGTTTGCAGTAAACGAAGGAAGTGAAACGTTCCGTAAAGCGCGCCGACGTCGGTCGTCGAAGCAATCAAAACAACGTTTCGATTCCCTTCTCTAACGGTGCGAATGCGATAACCCTCTGGTCCAATCTGTTTCAGCTCAGCTTCCCAACGCTGTTTGCGAATCACACTAGAAGTTTCCGGAAGTCCGACCACAACTGAAGCATCGTCGCTCTCTCCAACGTCAATCGGCGCGCCGAGTAATCCCGTGCAACCAAAACGCAGTTCGTTTCGAATAGCTTCAAACGTTGGTGATTTACCCTGCACCGAGATCGACTTGAGTTGCTGCCGATAGATGTTTCGCGACTGCACTGGCAGTTGTTCGTAGCGCAACCAAAGACGGTAGCCGTCATCCGCCCGGACGGTCTGCACGAAGTACGATACGCAGACGAACAGCGCGAAGCTAAATGCCGTTTTTCCGAAGAAACTCTCGGATCTTTGCATAGCTGTCCATCATTTCCTCACGGCTGAACCCGCCGTGCTTCCGGCCCCGAATGGTCACCAACTGATTCGGCACACCGGCTTTGTCCAACATCGCGTGCAATCGAACCGCATGGCTGTAAGGCGCAACATCGTCATTCTCGCCGTGAATCGTAATGATCGGCGGCAACCCAGCGCGGACGTAGTTAACGGGCGAAAGTTGTTTCGCAAGCTGTTCCGCATTGGTCATACTGCCAAACCACTCGCGCGCATAGTTCTTAGCGTTCGCCCCTTCCAGCAGATCGGCAACATCGCCGATTCCAAACCAGTTAACAATCGCCGCCACTTTCATTTCCGGAACAACAGCACTATTCCAACGCGCCCCGCCATCAACAGTACATTGACGATCGAAAGGATTGTTTGCCGGCAACATGCCCGTGATTAAAGACAAATGTCCTCCGGCAGACGTTCCCGTCAAAACAAACTTCGACGAATCAAGTGAATACTCGCGCGCGTGATTCGTGATCCATCGCAGCGCACAGCGAGTGTCTTCAACGGCCGCGGGCGCCGGCGACTGGTGGCCGGTTCGATACTCAACGTTAACGGCGGCCCAACCCATCGAAAGATATGGAAGCAGGTAAAGAACATTGCGTTCCTTCTGTCCATCAACCCAGCCGCCGCCGTGAAAAAGAATCAGTGTCGGTTTTGGGTTGGTCCTGTTTTTGGGGATATAAAGATCGAGTTTGAGCTCGATGTTGTTTGCTTTCGCATAGGTGACGTTTGGAAAGATGTCGACGTCGGCGCCTGCGTAATCAAGCCAGCGATCAGAACCGGCTTGGCCGTATACAGGTCCACAGATTACGCAGATTAAAAAAAGGATCAGCGTAATCTGTGGATGGCTTTTCTTTGCGGTCATCAACTCAGAAGCCAAGTCGGAGTCCGAAACGCCACTGACGCGACTGGTTCGGCCCGTACGTCGACGTGATAAAACCGAAGGTGGCATTATTAATGTCAGACTGCGGGTTTGCAAAGTTCGCGTGGTTTGTCGCGTTCAGCGCCTCCGCGCGGAACTGCAAGTTAACACGTTCCGACAAGGTAAACGTGCGGAAGACGCTCAGGTCGGCCTCGAAGAAACCGGGACCACGCAGAGTGTTCCGCCCAACGGATCCGAAAAGCGCGCCGGTTTCCGGAGCCCACGCACAATTCGCGGTACAGTTTACTCCGAGCACCGTGTTGTCGAACCATGGTCCAGCACTCGAACCACGCTGCGCCGCGGTGCCGATGCCGCCAAAGGTGGCGATATTCGGGTTGAGCTGCCGCGGCACTTGGGCGCTGCCGCCCGCGAGCAGGTTTGGCGCACTGCCTTGTATCACATAGAACGGCAGACCGCTCATGACACTCACCACACCGCTGATCTGGAAACCACCAAACACTGCGCTTTGCCAGCCTTCACGAGCCATCCGTTGGCCTTTGCCGAACGGCAGATCGTAGACGCCATACATTTGTAGGTTGTGCGTGCGATCGTAGCTGGCCGGTCCACGATTCCGTTCCTTCTCCGGCAGGAATTGAATTCTCGGACCCTGGTCGTTGTCGGCGTAATTGATCGTCTTGGACCAAGTGTAAGCGGCGCCAAATAGCGAGTTGGCCCAGCGCCGGGTAAAGAGCGCCTGCAGCGAATCGTACGTCAGGTCGCCATATGGCTGGATTGAGTTGATGTCTGCTACCAAGCCAAACTTAACCGCTAACGGACGGCCTGCGTTGCCAGTTCCCGGGGGGCCGGCGTTAATGTTGATGAAACCCATCTGACCTTGTGCGCGTGTGCCGACGTATCCGATCTGAGTGGTGAACCGCCACGGCAGTTCGCGCTCGATCATGAAGTTGAACGAGTGAATCTCCTTACGCTGCGGCTCCATCGGGAACGTCGTAGTTCCCGTGTTAGCCGGCAAGTTTATAACGCCCTGTGTTAGATCCGGCGCACTGCTGGTGTTGATCAAACCCTGACGAAGCGTTGTCACGGGAATGAAACCGTTGTCGACGCCGTTGAACCGGATGGCGGGCATGGACCAGATGTTGGCAATCGGAAATGCGTTTCTTACATCCTGAAACGGTCTCGGATCAGCAGATTGGCCGTAGCCGCCGCGCAGCACAGTCTTATCATTCAGACGGAATGCGAGTCCGACGCGCGGCAGAAATTGGCCGGTACCAGAATCGGCGCCGCTGTCGAACGGAACGCCACTCAGTCCGCCGGTGAAAACCTTGCCAGTCTCGGGATCGAATAAGTTAATGCCGGTGTGATCTTTCCTCGGCACACCGAACAGCTCCCACCGCAGACCATAAGTCAATGTCACGCGGCGTCCAATCTGCCAGTGATCGCGAGCGTAGAGCGCATACTGTTTCCACCAAACTGAGTTTGGATTACGTAGCTGGTCCACCTTGCCAGCCTGTGTCGGCAACCCGAGCAGGAAGTCGGCCCAACTATGGAAGAGCTGGCTCTCAGCGACGCTGCCTGCGTTACCTTGCTGTCTCGTCGCGTTGCCGCTGAAACCGAACGAGCCGCGCACCGTTTGAAAAGCGCCGCCCTGCGGCTGGAAGTGGTTGAGCTGCGGGTTTAGATAGTCAGCGCCGAATCGGAACGAGTGAGTTCCCTTCAGCCATGAAAGATTCGCCGCAGCGGCATACTGGTTATCGCGGAATAGAAACGGATTACCGGTATTGTCGTTGCCGATGTTGGTCCACCCGCCGTTGATCTGAAATGCGGGAACGCCGCCCTGCAAACGATCCGGTCCGTTGGTGCCGGGGATTTGCAAAATCTCCAGGCCGAAGTTCGAAACGATATCGAAGCCTTCCGCGCCGAGTCGCTGGCGCGTGTAGCCAATGTTTGCGTCCAAGACGACTGACGGAGTGAATGTATAAGTACCGCCGATGCCGAAGACGTTAATCAATCCGGGAGCGGTTCCGAGTTGTCCGCCGTTCAAAGCTGGTCCACTGACTTCGCCGAATATCGGCGGGTCGATGATCAGCGTGGGCGAACGGCTGTAACGGCCAAACAACGTGAGCTTACCGCCGTCGTAATTGATCTTGATGTCCATGTTTGTGCGGTTGAACTCGGCTACGCCGGCGGTGGCGAAGTTGTTTGTGAACCCGTTCTGGTTCGGCAGCGGCAAACGCCTGATGATCTCGAGTGCTGCGATGTCGATCCGGTTTGCCGGGATCGTGTTATTCGCGAAAGGCGTGCGCAGCGCCGGGTTTGCGTTTGACGCCGGGTCAAAGACGGTGATGCCGGTGCCAGTGAAGTTCACGTTGCCATTTGCGTCAGGACGCAGGCTCGCGGGCGCTACGCTTGCTGTTGTGCCTGCGGCGTTTCGCTGTGTCGTCCGCTCGAGATCGGTAAAGAAGAAGAGTTTGTTTTTGCCGCTCCAGATTGAAGGTCCTCCTTCACCGAAGCGCGGCAGGATGATTGGACCACTGATGGCGTATCCGAACTGCGCCAGAATGTCCTTCGGATTGGTCACCTGGTTAGTAGCCTGGAAGAAGCGTCGCGATCGGAACCGGCTGTTTGTGGTGTAACCCCAGCCCGCGCCGTGAAAGTCGTTTCCGCCACTCTTAATACTAACGTTGATCGCCGCGCCGCCCGCGAGACCCTGTTCCGCATCGAACGCGTTTGTGACGATGTTGACTTCCTGGATTGCCTCCGCCGGCGGCACGTAAACGGTATTCGTTGGCAGCCACGGATAGATGATGCTGGCGCCGTCGATCTTCGTATTGTTCTGCAAACGCGATACGCCGTTCACGTTGTAAGAGATGGACCGCTGCGGGTTACCGGCCGCAGAGTTGTCCTCGCCGTTGCCGTTCGCGTTGAGGAAGAAGCTTCCCGTGCCTCGCGTAGTGCCCGGGATGAGCTGAATCATACTTTGGTAGTTGCGGCCGACACTTCCGAACAGCGGAAGGTTGTTGATCTGCCTCGCCGTTTGCGTGACGTTCACGTCACCGCGATCGGTCTGGAGCGTCGCATCCAGGCCGGCGGCGACGAGGACCGTTTCCTCTAGCCCGCCAACCTCCAGTTGAGCATCGAAACGATAGGTTTTGTTGGCGTCGATACGAACACCTTCTTTGACTGTTGTCTTGAAGGACGATCGCGAGATGGCGACTTTGTAGATGCCCACTTGAAGGTCGTTCAACGCGTAAGCACCACGATCGTCGGTCGTGACGGTTGACACGACGCCGGTCGTAACGTTGGTGACCTCGACCTTTGCGCCCGCAACGGCAGCTTCGTTCGGATCCGTGACGTTTCCAACGAGAGAGCCGTAAAGGACCTGTGCCCGCGCGTTGGGCACGAGGACAAACAACGAGACCAGGAGCGCGAGGTAACGAGCCGATAACTTCAGTCGTAGTCGCGCTGGGGACAGTTTTTTGGCACCCATTTGCTCGGGTAAATGTGCGTTACCTTTTGTTTGCTCAGGACAGGTTGTGAAGTTGAACATGACTCTCTCCTCTTAAGCTGGCGTTTGCATGCGCTCCGTAAAACCGGAGCTCTGCCGGTTTAGTTCGCGACCACAACAAAATAGGTACGAGAAGGACGCTCAGGCGATAGCCGGAGCGCCGAAGTGCTTCAGCAATACGAGTGCAACGGTGCCGCGTAAGCGCGGCTGCGTTATGGGATCACTTGGTACGATCTGGGTTTCCGCCCGCGTGAAGGAATGCCGGCGTATGGTCTCTTTAATGATCGGTCCAACCTTGTGCCAGGCGCGAGTGACCTCCCCGACGATGACGATCATGTCAGGCGCCAGGCCCGAGACCAATGGAGCGATTCCCAATCCCAAATAGGTAGCCATCTGTTGCAAGGCTTCGCCTGCCTTGCTATCGCCTTGGCCGGCTAGCTGCAACAGATGATCAAAACTGATCGTTTTTTCGCTAGTTGCCGATTGGCGCCCGCGGCTCGGCGCGCTAGCCTGCGTGTAGTAACGCACTGCGGCCGAATTGGAGGCATACATCTCCCAACAGCCACGATTGCCGCAACTACACTCGAGCCCGTCCGGAACGAGAGCGGCGTGGCCAAACTCACCAGCGGTACCAGTCGATCCCTGGACCAATTGATGATTGAGTATCAGGCCGCAGCCGATACCCTCCGACACTGTGACGATCACCAGATTACGCAAACCCTCGGCCCGGCGGCCGAAGCAAATCTCGGAAAGTGCGCAGGAATTTGCAGCATTTTCCAGTTCTACCGGTAGTCCGGTGGCTTGTTCCAGCGGCGTTTTCAGATCGAAGTCCCGCCAGCCGAGGTTGGGCGCAAAGACGATTTGCTTGGTCGTTAAATCGACACGGCCGGGAAGACTCACACCGATACCTTCGCAGGTCAATTCCGTGCGCGCGGTCATCAATTTATGAACGCGCGGCACCAACTCCGCCAAAAACTGTTTCGGATCTTGCGGTGTGGCTAATGAATCCTGCGAAAGAAAATTAGCGTCGAGATCGGCGAGTGCCAGCGTAGTGGAAACGGGACGAACGTTTATCCCGATGATTCCCACGCGCTCTTTGTTCAAGTGCAGGAATCGCGGCCGCCGGCCTCTGGGCGTGTGCCCGTTCGCGCCTTCGGTAATCCATCTTTCTTTAATTAGCTGTTCGGCGATCACCGAAACAGTGCTTCGTTGCAGGCCTGAATGTCGCGCGAGGTCAGCTCGAGAAATCGGCTGATGCGTACGGATCAGATTGAGCACGATGCGGCGATTGATATCGCGCGCAGTCTCGCTCGTAGCAACCTGAAAGTTAGACAGATCGATTCTTCGCATAGCTGAGGCCTTAATACCGCAGGGCAGCTTCGCCGACCGTCACCTGTTTGTCCGTCTGTTATTTAATTCGTGGCGCGAACTAATATCACGCTACCGAGAATCAAGTCAACAAAAAACTAACGTGAGCTGAAGAACCCTGACTCAGAATTCAAATGAAAGAAGCCGCCGGAAAACTCCGACGGCTTCTTCCCTCTTGCTTTATGACCGGCTACTACGGCAGGGCTTCGATGTTCAGATAGAACTTGAAGCTGCCGGTTTGTTGAATGCCGAAGAGCAACCTGATGTTGATGGAAGCTCCGTTTGCTAGTGGTGTTCCCAGTGTCACCGTGCCTGACGACCAGGTCGAGTTGAATGCACCACCATTCGGTTGTGATGGCGGCTGCTCCAACGTCGTGCCTTGAACGTTGACAGTACAAGGCGTCGTTGCAACTCCATTGGAAGCCAGACAGGCTGCCGAATCGTTGATTCCCGAAACCACTACCAGCGACGACGTGCGCGAACGCAGGTCGGCGATTCCCGAAGGCGCCGGGAAGGTAGTGACGTCGATGATCCGGTAGCGCAACCTGGTAACAGCACCACCGGTGCTATTGACCACACGGCGCCGGAAATCGATGGTGCCGAAGGTCGAGTTATTTGCCGGATCGCTCGTGAAATCACGCACGCGATTCGGCGGATTCGCGGCCGCTGCCGTGTTATCCAACAACAGGAACGGGAACTGCGCGTTGCGTTGGATTGGCGACGCCAGGTTTTGTGGTCCAGGCGCACCCAGACGCTGTCCTGCGCCTGCGCTCGTGCCGTTCGTGTCCACGAAGTAGAAGTCCACAGAGTTGCTGTTGGTGTCGACGTAGTTTCCGCCCGAAGGACAGATACCGAAGTTTGTAATCGAGCCTTGCTTGCCGCACTCGTCACGAACGAACGCATAGTCGATCGAGAAAGGTGTCAGCGCCGGGTAACCGGTGCCTTCCTTGTAGAGTGTGTTGGCTTCGGAAGTCGATCCGACAGCATCAAGCCGGTTGGCGAGCACAAAGTTTGCCGCCACCGATGTGTTGAAGAGCGCGATACCGGCATTGTCAGGAATGTCGGTGGTGTAAGTCGCGTTGCCCGTGGCATTACCCGCCAGCGAGTAAGCGACTGAGTTAGTACAGAGGTAATGGCCACGATTCGGAATCACCGTGCCGTTCGGAATGACGCAACGAGCCACACCATCCGAAGCAGCAACGGCGTAACCCGTGCCGGCGCCGGAATCACTGACTGCGTGATCCGCGCCACTGTTGTTGTAGATCTCGATGAACTCATCGTTCGCGCCACTTGGACCACGCACGCGGAATTCACTGATGATCAATTGTCCAGCCGTAGCTGCAGGTCCGGCGAACGGCGTACAGGCGAATGCTCTCGGCGTGACGATTAACGACCAGCTATTGAGCGTTCCCGTATCTACCGCGGCCTGGTCCGAAGCAAGAATTTGCCACGTCCCCAGAGTACTCGCGCCATTCATCTTGTTGAGTTCACCAATCGGCTCCTGCGGACCAAATCCAAGGACGGGCCAGCTCGGTGAATTGGCGATTGGCAGCCAACTGCCGGTGTATGGCGCTTGCGCATTAGTGGCAAGCAAAATATCACCAACAGCCTGATTGTCGATCACCATGTTAGTGATGTTGTCGCCATCGCCACCGCCGGCAACTGCGCCGCCGATGAACGAGATCACATCCACACCGTAACCATTCGGCGCCTTGAAACCTACGGTTACGTCACCCGGGAAGGTGTGCGGCAGGCTGTCAACGCGAACGTTGAGATCAGCGATCTCAAAGTCGTCCGTGATGGTTTGCGAGTCGATCGTGCCGCGCGGCCTGTTGTCCTGAATTGCCAGCGGAGCACCCGGCGTGCGCGTGTAGGTTACCGGAGCTCCCGTACCACTCGGAGCACCAACGCGGAAATTGAAGTCCACCGCCTTCACACCCAATGAACTGGTGGAAGTGATCGTGAACCGGAGCGATTGTCCGCAGGCCGCTGCCAACGGAACGTTGAACTGGAACACATCACCAGCCGCACTACCTTGCGCAGGAATGGCACCGTAGGTGGATGAACCATCCGTGATGGTGACGCCTGCTGTTGCGGTGGTAAGAGTTGCAGTCGCTGAAGCTACGTTCTTGGAAGCACTGCGCCACGGGTTCGTCAGCGTGACCGTAATTCTGATCGGTTCGCCTGGATCGATGGCGCCGTTGTTGTTACCAAGACTGTCGTCAACGGCAATGCTCTGCGTGTCGAGACCCGGAGCCGTGAACGACTCCACGATTCCCTGGTGCGTTGCAACTGGAGCGAATCCATAAGCAGTGGAGACGCGTGCGCCGTAGCCTAAACCACGATCCGCAAAACCATCCCAGATCGACTGCTCATTGGCGCAGCTATTGGTTGCGCAATCAGCGTCGATGAGTGCATCGCGGGCATCAAGGTACGTCGGATTGATCGGCGTCATCTTGAGTGCGTCGGTGACCAATTGCAGCATGATCTGGTTACCGGTCGGAACACTGCCGCCATTGGCTGCAATGATGCGACTGCGCACTTCCCACAAGGTCAACGCCCAAATCTCCCCGATGTTGTGTACTTCACCAGCACCGCCGATGTTGAAGCCAATCGGATCGGGAGCGAGACCGCCTGACAAGTTGTTGGTGTAGTCGTCGACGTCCGCCCAAGTAAGCGGATTGACCGAGTTGTTGGTGGAGTACGGGAAACGGCGAGTGCCGTAAACGTAGTTATCGGTGAATGTCGTGATACCGAAAACCTTGTAAGCGGTATAGGCTGCTGAAGCGTACATACCGTTTGGATCGTCGGCATTGGTGTTGTTGAGCAGGGCGAGAGCATAAAAATCGCTCCAGCCTTCGCCCATACCTGCACCTGGATCCCAGATCAACCCGGCTGCATTGCCTACCAGCCTGTTCGATGTTCCGTGCGTTAGTTCGTGGATCAAGATCTCAGTATCGAGCGATCCGTCACGGTCCACCGTTGGTCCAATGAACCTGAACATCTGTGCCCGGCCTGATTGTCCGTCCGGTGGCGTCGCAAAATTGGCATTGTCCGTGCTGCTGCTATCCTGTCCTTCAGCCAGAACACGGTCGTTGCCAAGACCCATGCCGGAAAAGTTTGTTAACTGGAAGTTACCCGCGGCTTCGTCGAAACCGAGCAGGAACAATTTATCGTGATACCAATTGGAGACGTAGAAAAGTTGCGTCAGCATGCCGCGGCGGAACTGGTCCACTGCAAGCGTGCCGTTGTTGCCGTTTCCGGTCGGAGTTTGACCTGCTTCAGGATTTCCTCCTTGCGGTGGCGGCAGGTAATTGGTCTGAAAGTCACGCGGTGTTGTTCCGAGAAAATCGCGGTTCCGACTATTGGCATCGGGGTTACCCATTGGTTTGCCGTCGCCGTCAAGCACTGAACTGGCAGCGGTGTCAGGCTGGTTGGCGCCGCCTGCGCCTGCACCACCGACACGATCCAAATAGGCGTGAACGTTGTTGCCGATCGTTTGCGTTTGCGCGGCTGTACAAACACCACCCGGACAGTCGTCGATCCAACCGTTCGGGCTCGCGGTCGCACTCATCGCGGTAAACATGCTGACGATCGTTGGCGCGATACCGGCTGGTTGAACGTTGCCGCCGACTGTGGCATTCGAAGGTGAGAGTGGCGCCGGACTATCTGCTGGGGTGGTGCCGTCTGCCTGAACGTAGACGCGAAAACGAGCGTCGTGAGTTGAAACGTTGGCGCGGATGTCTTTTCTCCACAGCAGCTTTCCGGAGCTGGCATCGACGAGCGTGTACCAATCTCCATTATTTTCGGTGAAGCTTACTTGCGACCAGGCTGGAACGAGGATGCCCGGAGCAATTGGGAAGTAGACCAGTTTGCTGGTGACGTTCCCGGCGACGTTTGGATTGTTGGAAACTACCTCGACTTCGGTGCCATCGACGTTTGCGTTTGTGATGGCGGCCTTGTCAGTGTCGGTTTGAAGATCGACAGAGCTCATCGCAATGCTCATTGCTGCTTGCGCTGAAATCAGGCTCTCGAATTCAACCGGGTCGGCCTTGATGCTCGGGATAATCAAACCGGTCGAACGGTAAACTCGGCCTTGAGAGTCGAGAATAAAGCGCGTCTCACTCTGAAAGACGGGCAGTCCGTTGACTGTTTGTTCGACGCGCACCATGCGCATGCCGTTACCGCCGCTAACGCTTTCGCCGAGGAATCTCAAGCTCGAGACGTCTTTCGACGAAAGACCGTAGAGGTCGCTATTGGCGGTGATAAAACTACGCACAATGTCTGCACCATTGCGGCCCGGGGCTGGTCCACTGAGCGCGCCGGTGGTGCTTCTTACAACTTCGACCGCTCCTGTCAGCGGTGACGACTTGGCCTGCGCGCCGCGGGAAACTGTTCGCAAGCGGGCGAGGGCTTGATCGACTGAAGTTTTACGAGTTTGTAATCGCTGGCTAATTGCACTGGCGTTGGCGGTAGCGATCTCCGCCATCATTTTCGGTTCGGTGGCTCTGACGTCCAGGTTTGGAAAACGCCGGGATTTGGTCGTCTGCTCTTCCTGGTTAATCGTACTGGCTCTGCCTTTCGTTTGTGTGGAAGCTCGCAACTTGTCGCCGGCGCTTTCCACTTTCTGCGAAAGCGAAGCAGCTAACAAGATTGCGATCGCGATCACGAATACAAGAGGTATTCGTTTTGTGGTAAAGAGAGGGGAAAGATAAGACATCAAAAGCTCCTTGGTTTTAGTTTTTAGTCGCCTCGTGCCGCACGATCACTATTCAACCGCTAGTCACGAAGAGTGAAGCTAATGCTGCGTCCCTTGGCTCGATGATGGCGCAATTAGGCCCGCGCCACGTTGGCCCTTAAATGCTGGGCAAGATTCTCGGAGAGCTAAAACAGGGCGAAACTCTTCCGTTTGAAATACTGGTGAGGGTGTTTGAATGAAGACTAACCTGGTTAATCCTACAGGTTATTGGTGTAACTTGGAAAGGAAAGAAACACAGCGCGTCTACTGAGTTCAGTAGTTTTTGAGCCATTTTGGGCGATGTTCAAGCGTTGCTCGTTGCGCGTTTCTCGATCTTCGCCCACGTATCTCGCAGACCAATGGTCCGATTGAACACCAATCTTTCCCCCGAGTCGCGGTCGACGCAGTAATAACCAAGGCGCTCAAACTGATACTTAGTCCCAGGCTCTGCCTCTCGCACGCTCGGCTCTATTTGGCAATCGCGAACTACTTGCAATGAATCGGGATTCAGATTCTCGGTGAAATCGTGTCCTTCTTCGACCTCGTTTGGATTCTCTTTGACAAAAAGATTGTCGTAAACACGGACCTCTGCCGGTAAAGCATGAGCCGCCGAGACCCAGTGAATAGTCGACTTTACCTTTCGGCCATCAGGCGTATTGCCGCCGCGTGTAGCCGGATCGTAAGTGCAACGAAGCTCTACAATCCTGCCGCTGTCATCTTTAATAACTTCTGTGCAGGTAATTAAGTAAGCATAACGGAGGCGCACCTCGCGGCCGGGCGCGAGCCGGTAAAACTGCTTGGGCGGATCTTCACGAAAGTCATCCTCTTCAATATAGAGCGTCTTTGAAAAAGGAATCTTTCTGGTTCCCGCAGAAGCTTCTTCAGGGTTGTTGATGGCGTCCATCTCTTCTACCTGATCGTCGGGATAGTTTTCGATCACGACGCGAAGAGGTTTCTGCACACACATCACTCGCGGAACGATGTGATTCAAGTCCTGGCGCAGAAAGTATTCGAGCTGTTGTAACTGAGTAATGCCGTTCGTCTTCGAAACTCCAACACTCGCGCAGAAGTTACGGATGGCTGTGGACGTGTAACCGCGCCGGCGCATGCCTGAGAGTGTTGGCATACGCGGATCGTCCCAATCTTCGACGTGTCCCTCTTCAACCAATTTCAGCAGCTTGCGTTTGCTGAGGAGGGTATGCGTGAGTGCCAAACGGTCAAACTCGTATTGGCGCGAAGGAAATATTCCGAGCTGTTCGATGAACCAATTGTATAAAGGCCGATTATTGTCGAACTCCAGAGTACACATGGAGTGCGTCACGCCCTCGATCGAATCCGACTGTCCGTGCGCGTAATCGTACATCGGGTAAATGGACCACTTGCTTCCGGTACGATGGTGGTCCATGTGCAGGATTCGATACATGACCGGGTCGCGAAAGTTAAGATTTGGAGAGCTCATGTCGATCTTGGCGCGCAGGGTTCGCGCACCATCCGGAAACTCTCCTTTCTTCATGCGATCAAACAGCTCGAGATTCTCTTCAACAGAACGATTGCGGTAAGGGCTTTCCCTGCCCGGCTCGGTTAACGTGCCGCGGTACTCGCGAATTTCGTCAGCACTGAGATCGCATACGTAAGCTTTTCCGGCCGTGATCAATTGAACGGCCCATTCGTAAAGTTGATCGAAGTAATCAGAAGCGTAGAAGAGACCGTCCCATTGAAAGCCTAACCACTGCACGTCCTCCATGATGGCGTTAACGTACTCGGTTTCTTCTTTTGACGGATTAGTGTCGTCGAAACGCAAATTGCACTTACCGCCGAACTCCGCCGCCAATCCGAAATCGAGGCAGATAGCTTTGGCGTGGCCGATATGTAAGTAGCCGTTTGGTTCGGGAGGAAATCGGGTTTGTATGCGCCCGCCATGTTTGCCGCTCTTGATGTCCTCGATCATGATGTCTCGAATAAAATTCGAGGGACCACCAGTAGTCTGGCGCGATTCGGGTGATGTCTCAGTCGATTTAGGCTCTAAGTGCTCTGACACGTCTTAATTTACTCCTCGATCGATAAGCAAACCGGCATGCTAACATTCCGGTCTGCTTATTGTCATTCGACGTTGAGCCAACCTTGCTGGTGAGTCCAACACCATTGCTCCGGGCTCATTTGTATGTAGGGTTCGAGGATTCTCGCAAACTCTTTTGTCATCGTATGTACGGCCATCTGAGCGGACACTTGGCCGCTTTCCACAGGCGACTTCACGACGACTTCGTACGTGCCATCAGCATTCCTGAGTGTTATCACCGGAATAAGACATGCTCGGTACTTAACGGCAAGCTTGGCCGGAAGTCGGGACATTTCATAAGGAATTCCAAAGAGATCTACAGGTACCCCTCCTGAGCCCCAGGTTAAATCCGCAAGTACAATGACTACGTTGCCTCGTTTTAATAAGTGGGCCAATCTGATCGCACCAGCGATAGAACTATCAATCGACTCGAAGGTTGTTCTTGGCTTGAGATAACTGTCTCTGTACGCACGCGCCTTGCTTATTATGCAGCTAACCCGCCGGGTAGGACGGCGCATTATGTAAGCCGGATGTTCTGATATTCCATCAAAGGCCACGGGCAATGCACCGATATTGCCAAAATGCGCAGAGATAATTACAACGCCCTTCCCCTCCTTCACCGCGTCAGTTATATAGTGTTTGTTAGTTATGTTGACGCGACGTAAGGCCTCGGAATTTACCTCCGGCGCGCGTAGCAGATCCATCGCCGCCAGCGTCATGTGTTGGAATCCTTTGAGAGCGATTTGTCTTTGAGAGCGGTATGACTTTTGAGGGAAGCAGGTCCTTACATTATTGATCGCGCGATTCCTGCTAAACCCATTCACACAGAAACCGATGCGGCCCATTATCCGCGCGGCGCCGAAAACTACGGCTGCGGGAAGTGCTCTGGCAATTCCCGCGAGCATACGCATTAGCAATGGGGGTCGCGCCGTACTTTTCACTGGACTCTTGCGGTAGCGGCGATTAGCACTGCTGCCTCCTAACCATCACGCGCTATATGAAACATCTCCACCTTGTTCTTACGGGTATCCCAGCGAGTGGCAAATCCACAATTGCCCGAGCTTTATCTGAGGCGCTCGGATTAGAGATGTGGGACAAGGATGAAATACTTGAAGATCTATTCAATAAGAGAGGCATTGGAGACGTACATTGGAGAACTATTCTCAGCAGGGCTGCTGATGAGATTCTGAGAGACCGAGTGGGCCAAGCCGGTGGTTCAATCATTGTGTCGTGGTGGCGTCACCCGGCTTCGGACTTGGCCTCAGGGACGCCGATCGAATGGCTATCAGAGTTACGAGGTACCCTAATAGAAGTTAACTGCATTTGTGATCCGGCAGTTGCGGTTGAGCGTTTCAAATCGCGAATACGCCACACCGGTCATTTGGATCAATTCAAACTTCGCGATGACCTCTTGGCGACCTTCCAACAACAAGCAGCACTGGGACCATTGGGCATCGGCCGGCTTGTAAGAGTAAATACCGAAGAAAATGTGAAGTTAGAGGACGTCCTCTCCACGATAGATTCTTTAACCACAGAAGACCAATAGACACCCACCCGAAAGGAATTCGCTAATACTCCTCCCTCATCCCGTCCGTGGATAACAGAGAATTATCAATGTCAAAAGCCTCACTGGGCATACACATTGGTCATGATCGGGGAGCCGCAATTGTGCGAGATGGACGGCTGGTTGCGCAGCTAGCCGAAGAGCGGCTGGACCGCGTCAAACATTCAAGCTCACCGGAGTTGCCTTCAAAGTCTATTGCCGCAGTTCTCGAGATTGCCGGTCTAAAGCCCTCCCAAGTGGGTGTCGTTGGTATCAGCTACACCAACGTCAATATCGAAGATGTGATTACGCAGTTGGCGCCTGAGATCAGGGAGGTGCTAGGTCATCATTCCGTTTCGATACACGGCATTGGACATCATGATTGCCATGCATGGTCCACGTATTGCACTTCTGACGTCGATAGAGCGCTCATTCTGGTAGCTGATGGTGCTGGTGACATCGTTGACGGCCGGTTGGAGGCCGAGAGTATCTACGTCGGAGATGGAGCAAAAGTGAGTTTATTAGACCGGCGTTTACAGGGTATCGGGCTGTCCAGAATGACGCGGCGAAATTCATTTAACTTTGCTTACATGAGTGAGGTGGACCGGGCGAAGCAAATAAGTATTGGGCGAAAGTATGAACAGTTCACCTATCTGGCGGGTTTTGGTCACGGTCACGCGGGAAAGACGATGGCCTTTGCGGCGTTCGCAGAGCCTCTTTTCAGACCCGAGATACCACACTTCAAAGACTTGCAGTTCCCGCTCAGCTTTCAAGATGGGCTAATTCAGATCGATGAGGCATGGAAGCGCTCAGGCGAAGCGTGGCACCACTTCCGAAGAAAGCACGCCAAGGCAATCGCTGCTTCGGGCCAACTGCTGATCGAAGGTTACGTCATTCAATTACTCGAGAAACTGTATTCTTCAAGATGGAAAGGATCGCTGTGCGCCGCCGGCGGGCTGTTCTTGAGCTGCCAGTTGAATGGTTCAATTCTTTCGAAGACGAAATTTCAAAAACTTCATGTGATACCCGCGGCTGGAGACGATGGTCAGTGTGTCGGAGCGGCGTTCGCAGCCTACGGGAAGGAATTTGGACCACCGAGACGAAGCTCTCGTCCGCTCCCTTACCTGGGAAAGAGTTATTCTCCGAAGGAGATCCGTAATCGCCTCAAGTATTTTGGTCTAAAGGTGAAACTTTATAACGATGGTAAGTTGGCTACACACCTGGTTAAACAACTTACGAAGGGTCGAACAGTCGCTCTTTTCAGGGGACGATCGGAGATGGGACCACGAGCCCTTTGTCACCGCAGCATCTTGGCTGATCCTCGGAACGCAGCGATAAAAGATCATTTAAATCTCTTGAAGCGACGCGAGTTGTTCCGGCCATTCGCCCCCGTTGTTACTTCGGATGCACAGTTCAAATACTTCGATCTCAAGCAGGAATCACCATTCATGCTTATCGCTGCACCGGTGCGCACTGAATACAGAAATCAGTTACCGGCAATAACCCATGTAGACGGGAGTGCTCGTGTTCAAGCGATTAGTCGAAAACAGGATAGTTTCGTTTACGATCTCCTGAAATGTTTTGAATCGGAGACTGGCTATCCAATTCTACTGAATACTTCATTCAATCTTGACGGCGATCCAATCGTAGAAACGCCGCACGACGCGATCGTTACATATCTCAACTCCGATATCGATTGTCTTGTTTTGGAGAATTACTTTGTAGCAGCAAAGACGAGTCAACCCG
>Ga0307505_10000042_pt1 | contig 155345 bp, 229 predicted proteins | sample 23_S_MG_FD_202183 | JGI IMG/M metagenome (GOLD analysis project Ga0307505, IMG submission 202183) | Soil microbial communities from Populus trichocarpa stands in riparian zone in the Pacific Northwest, United States - 23_S | ecosystem: Environmental > Terrestrial > Soil > Riparian zone >... | reverse complement strand
GCAGATGTAAGTTACTGAAGTTGCTGAAGAAAGAACATTGGCTTTTATCGTTAAGGTTTTAGGAGTGCCAGTTCCTAGTGTATAGGTACTTCCCACATTTGCCGCAGTGATTTCAATTGGTGTACCTACACCGTTGGTTTGATAGAACCATTTTACATCTAATACGGTTCCTGCTACATCATTATTCTCACCTGCAATAAATAACTGAGGAGTTAATACTTGGTTTGCTGTAGCGTAGTTTGGTGTATATGTTGAAACACCATTGTAAATCACTGTTCTTGATTGAGTTGCTCCAATATACATTGCCAACTGTCTTGAATCGTTTAAATCCGAAATTGTAATTTGCCCACTGGCTATTATACTCATTCTTTTAAAACCCCTTTTTTATTCTAATTTTCTAAGACTCACAACAATCTAAATATCTATACTGCATTGAAAGGTAGCTCTTTGATAAACATCATTACGATCAATAATGATCTGCCTTCCAACATTTATATGAGCAGTGTTCCATGCGGTATCATTGGCTCCGTCTTTGTCGGCTTTCCTCCAAACGAATCCATTGATGGGAATTGTTGAAGTGATATCATCCTTGCCTCGATAAACTGTAACAGTTAAAGTGGTATTTATTTGACCATTTCTGAATATGAAGCCGTTTGAACTATGTATTTCAATTTTATAAACAACATCATTCATTATCTCTTCTATGTTATCTTGTGCATTTTTTGAATCTTGTATTGCCTTATCAGACAATTCTTTAGCTTTAATATCCAGTTGCTTTTCTGACTCAACCAGTGCTGAATCATAATCTCTAAACTTTGAGTTAAACTCTGAGCTAACAACTCTCGTTGTATAAGCTAGATTTAGAGGCGCTAACATAGGAAAATCACCAAATGGTCTTACATATAAATATGCATAAAGCTCATCATATCTATAGTGAAAGTTGTTGACAAAATTTAAGCTGACTCCTGCATCATCATAATAATTGTTAATCTTAGATGCCATCACAGTATATCTTTTCGCTATCTCTTCCCATTTAATGTTCAACATTTTCTTTTCGAATGGCGTTATCAAATTGTCGTCTCTATACTCATCTACGAAGTCAGAGAATGTCTGCCATCTATCTACAAGATTTCCACCACTAGAGCCAGAACGAATCTTAAAGGAGTTGACATCAAATATTGCACCATTATCATCAAGAGTAAAAGACCCACTGCTATTAGTAATGAGCAATTCTTGTCCAGCAATAATCTGACCTATTAGATTTTCAGCAACTATTCCTGATGGATTTATTGCTGTTTTCCATGTTTCTCCACCATCTTTGCTTAGTGCGATTACTCCGCTTTGTATGATTATAACTTCACTAGGAAAGTCTGGATTCTTAATGATTATTCCACGATTACCAACTTCTACAGAGTTGTTTACTCCAGCAATAATCTTGTTTTTTGTTGCATCCCATTCGCCTAGAAGAATATTGTTTATCGTCTCACTGATAGCATTAATCTTTTTCCACTTGTATTTATTGTTCTCTACCAATGTTGTAGCACTAGCACTATCATATATTAGCTGTGCTAGTTTTTCATTATCATTCAATAGATCGTTAGTATTGGCGATAACTAAATTCGCTTCTCCATTTTCTAAATCATAATCAATTTCAATTATCTTAGCCATATATTCTATGTTCATTTGAGGATACTTAACTTTTATTTCATCACCTAGAATAAGTTTATCCCAATAATACTGTTCTTCAACAATCTCTAAGAGACTGCTCATGGTGACTTCTATTACGACTTTTGGTGTTTGGTATTCCTTGAATTTCTTCAATCCATCTTCATATAGCTCTTTTGAGTCTATATAGTTATCATCTCTCCAAGTTTTTTTAATTTGATAGAACTTCAACTCTTCTAATAAAGCAGATGTAAAATTAGAGTCATTGGATAGCTGATCGTGCAAGGCGTCTAATTCATTTTGAATACTATTCAGTTGAGTTTTCAGAACGTTTATTTCAATCTCTTTCCCAGCCACTTCTGACTGCTTTTCATCTCTTTCAGCTTTTCTAAGAACTATTGCTGTCTCATCTTCTGCTGATTGAGCTATGTCTAGCAATGCCAATATCAAGTCTAAATCTCCATTTAGAGAACTTAATTCAGACTCTTTGATGATTAACGCACTTCTTTTTTCTGCTAAACTATCCCCAAGCTGTTTGATTTGTGGAGCGCTCTGTTGCAATGCGGCTTTATGATCTAACAGAGCGTGGCACAATTCATCTGACATGTAATCTGATTCTTTAAGAACTTGTCTTTGAGCATTTCTTTCAAACGGATGCATAAAGTATGAATAATCCTCTATATACGCCTGACCTGTTGGGTTGTGAGAGTGAATGCTTAATCCTTCACTTCCATAAACATGTAAGATCGTAGTAAGCTCATCCTGTGTTCTAGATCTCTTGATTGACTTAAGATACTTACCATAATTAACTGTCATCCCTCTAAATCGACCGTAGGTGGCAAAATCTTTAAATGAAACTTCTCTGGTTTCAGTATTCCAAATGATTAATGCACCAAATGTTTCTCCTGCTGTAGTGATGGAGTCTAGTGCATTTTCATCGTCACCAGTTTCGAAAGACCTGAACATTGCATCAAAAATAGGATCTATTGTGCCGATCTTCCATGCTGTATCTTTCAATATCAAATTTAATAATCCAGTTGCGTTTATAGCCTCTTCTTCTATACCACTAGAGTCACTACCTCTCAATTCATAGGCTAAAGATTGCGCTGTGACATTGAATGTGTCTTCATCATCACCATCTTCTTCAATGGAATCAACCAAGAACCATTCAATATAAGCACCGTACTTAACTCTTAGAAGCATTCTTTCTTTTATTTCATCTACATGTTTGTTGTATACTTTTTGATCATTCTCCCAAAGATAATGGGGAATTGAAAAAGTTAACTCATTTATCTTTCCTAGTTTTATATTTAAACCCGCATTAAAACTTTCATGAATATTAGAACGTATTTTCTTATTTGGCTTTGCCAATTCAATCTTAGCTTTTTGAGGCTTTTTATTGTAATCAATATTTATAAACAAATACTACACGCCCTTTTTAATCATAGTAAAATCATATAACTCCAACAATTCTTGAGGAGTTATATTCCCAATATTTTTACTATGTCTTCTCGTCACTCCCGATGACAAATATGCCATATCTATTAGCTCTGAACAAATCAGCTTGTTTGCACTGTTAAAATAAGCGAATCTATTCCTTTTAAATAAGAGCGAAAAAAATAGACCTATTATTTGAAAATAGTCGTATTTTTTACCAACAGAACGGAAAGCATATTCTACAACGTTATCTCTTGTTTCGTCCGTCATATCTCCTACAGAGAAAACAACATGTAAATCATCTGACAACACTATGCTATTTACTCTAGTTTCAACGAATCTGTCAGATTCTATAACAGTGGCAACCTGTGTTTCTTCATTGTATCCAACTATGATACCAACATGACTGTATTCGCTATTTGTAATTCTTGATATGAGTTTAGACATAAAAGTATCTGTTTTCAGAAAAAACACTACACTACCTATCAATTTACTCACTCTTTCATTATACCATTATTTTGCATATTTGTCAAATTCACCATTAGAATTTGTACTTATATATATATCTAAATGTTATTTTTGCTCTTCCCTCTATGTCGATATTATTGACGCCGCGTTTGAGCATCATATTAAGATATTCACCGATTACTTTGTCATATCGATAAACTCCAATTGCATCTGACTGAATGATCTCTTTTTCACAGTTAACGTATATTTTCTCTAAATTAGTCAGATCACGTATTTCAAAAATCTTATTACCATTTGACACATTGGTAAAAGTTATATTGCCTGCACCAATTTTTTCAATTGATATTTCTGGATAGATCTCTACATGACCACTGTTAGAGATGTTTACCCTGTGCTTACCTTGATTGGTTGATAAATCATAAAGAGGGCTTACTATCATTGGAGATACGATCTTTGATGATTTACATCTCATTTGGATAGTTACATATCCATCTTTTAGACCATTGTGGAATAGTTTAGGATCTCCTATCGCGAGGCAATGAAATATCCTGTCTGGTTTATCTTCAAAAAATAAAGGTTTATAAGATTCTTGGAAAAGCCACAGAATCACATCTTCCAGTTCTTTATCTGTAAATTTTCTTGTAAAAGCTAATGCTAATTCAATGCCTAAAGGTGACTCTTCAACACTGTGAAAGAGAGGCGTGTCACTGCCTTTTATAGCTGTTTCATTTATCTCTCTGCTTGCATGAATTTGCTCTTCAAACATTCCACTGTCCAAGTTAACATGCATTAAACCAAAATTTCTACATGAGACTCCATCGAAGTTAAAATACAATTTCTCCTTGATTGTCGGCATCTCTTTCTCTCCTTAAATAAAAAAGAAAAGGCGATTAAGCCTTTCCTTTTTGCTGAATTTTCTTTACGATCTCTGTTGCTAGATCTTTTGTTTTCTTTTTATCTCCGCCATGAACAGTAACGTTAATGTCTCCATAAGTTACGTTTGTTGTTATAGTGTTAGCTGTTGCCATCTTCTTAGAGATAGTTTCTCTATTAAGAATAGGAAGTACATCCTTCATGCTCCTTAGCAATTTACTTGCATCAAGAAGATTCTTAGTGTCGTCTCTATTGAAGACCTGCTCTTTCTTATGTAGCATTGCAACTTTACCTTCATTGCCAGTCCAGTTGCCAGTATAGCCACCCGTATCGAATTTCTTCAGATAATCGGCTCCAACATATCCTGTTTTGTTGTTGTACTTAATTTTAGCCCAACCCTTTTCCATGCCAACATATTCCACCTTAGCATCTTTAGGGATACTTGTGATTATGTTATTTCCATATGCAGGACTACTTCTAAAATTAAGTGCGCTTGTTGTTTTTCTGTTAGCAGAACCACTAGAAGAGCTTCCTCCAGAACTTGTTGAAGAAGCTTTGCGTAGTACGATTCTCTGTCCGATCTGTAATTTCTTAGGATCGAGACTTGGGTTTAATTTTTGCAAAGATCCACTTGGAAGCTTGTATCTTTGTTCGATGTGACCAAAAGTATCACCCTTTTTAATGGTATAATACTCTGTCGCGGCTGTTGCAGGTTTTGGAGCTGGTTTTGGAGCTGGTTTTGGTGCAGGAGTTGCTTTTGGTTTTGGTGTTGTTTCATTTTTCGGAACTGTTACAGTAGGTGGTTTTGCAGTTGATTTACCATCAGTCATTTTATATTGACCAGATTGCCAAGCACTATCGACAGCCTTCGTTGGATCTGCTGAATTATAAATCATATTGTCAATTGACAATGCGTTCATTTCTGCAATCTGTCTTTTAGCTTCATCTGTGAAGTTCGCAAAACTCTGAGTTAAGCCATCAAAAATTCCTTTATTCATGTTATTCAAATCACCTTGCATTATAGCAAGTTCGTTCTTGATTTGAGTAAAGCTACCTTTAATGGCGGTATTACGCATTTCAGCCCAATACTTATCATTATTCAAGATATCATCATATTGCTTGTTGATAGCTTCTTTCTCTGACTCAAGACCTTCGACATGAATATCTAACTTTTCTGTCTCAGTCTCTTTTTTGTTATTGATTTCTTCAATTTGAGCATTCTTCTGATCCTCAATTGCTTGGCGAAGCAACTCATCTTGACGAGATTTTGTAAACTCTCTTATCTCCTTGTCTAGTTCAGCTAATTCTTTCTCAGCTTCTGCTAAACGTTTTCTACCTGCCGTTGTGTTATCTTTGGATAATAGAGCGATTTTATTTACTAGGTCAGATTTTTTATCATTCTTCTCGTTTAGGTCTTCTTGATAGCTTTCCGCATCACGTTCTTTGTTCATGCCATCTAATTTTTTGTCATATACGTCATTGATCTTTTTAATTTCATCATCATATAGACCCATCTTTTTGTCATGAGCTTTTCTCAGTTCATTGATTTCAGCGTCTATAGCATTTGATGCCATAGTTTTCATGTTGGAGTAATATTCACGTAGTTCTTTTATTGCTTGATCAGCAACATCTGCTCTAGTGTCTTTAATCTCTTTTTCAGCACGTAGGACTGCAATTGTGTAATCTTCGTAAGCTTCCTTAGACTTGTCTAATTCTTCTTTAACGAATTTAGCTTGACTAGAGTTTTTTCCATGTTTTTTCACTGCTGAGTTATATTGAGTTGTTAATGTTGAAACTCTTTTGCCTTCATTAGCCTGTTGCTTCTGAGCCTCAAGAGCAATCTGATTCAATAAGTTAAGTAATTCTTTTTTGTTTTCTGGTTGAACATAACCTAATACCTCAACCTTAAACTCTAAATCATCCGTCTTATCTTGAATAACTTTTAAAGCCTTGTCATAATTTGAAGTTATCTCACTAATAAAGTCTGTAAAAATCTCAAGAGATCTCTCTCTCACACTGTTCATTGTGCCTTGAATTGTGTTTTCCAATCCTTTAATCTTAGAGATGTTTTGATCATATTCTTGTTGAAGCTTGTTATATTCTTCTCTTTGTTTTTCAGTGTGTTTAGTTATCTTGGAAAGTTGATGAATACGAGTATTAACCCATGAATTACGCTTCTTGGTTTGTGCCAAATCTTTCTTAGCAAGTGCCAAGTTTAAGTTTTCATAATAAATTATACCTTTCAAAGCATCACGATATTTTAATGTGTTCTTAGTAAGTGCTTGCAATTGTGTTTCTCTTATTCTTATGTTTCCATCGTAGATTGCCATCTTACGCTCTTCTTGATTTATTTTAACTTTTTCAGCAAGAGCAAGGGTACTCATTACATAGTTTCCATCCATGTTTGTCGATCCTACAAATGTTGGTGCAGAAGGTTTCATTACTCCAGAAGATCCAGAGTCTCCTCCACCGCCACTCTCTCCTCCGCCCATACCACTAAGTGCGTGGGCGTGACCAGTGTGACCTCCATCCATTGCAACTCCACCAGATTTCCTACTTTTACTAGAGGTGTTTTTCACCCATTCGATAAGTTCTGGATCAATTCCAAGTTTGCTTCCTGTTTCTTCCCATAGATCCAATCCTCTTGCTCTACGTTTTGCAATTAATGGGATAATTGCTTCAGCACCCTCTTCTCCGACTTCTGCAATCATGCGTTTCTTGATGAAACCACCATTGTAAAATCCTGGGAATATAGATCTGCCGTTTCTTCTCACTTCGTAATGCAAATGAGATCCAGTTGAATTACCAGTTGAACCCATGCTTGCGATTCTTTGACGCGGTGAGATAGTTTGTCCTTGCCTAACGTGATTTGCACTATTATGAGCATACATATGGTTAAGACCACTACCGTCTTGAACTACAACAATGTTCCCGTATCCACCATAACCAGATCCACTTTGACCATATCCAGAGAATACAACCTTACCTCCTGTTCTAGCATAGATAGGTGTACCGATAGATCCTGCATAATCTACTCCATTATGCATTCTTTGTTGACCTGTAAATGGATCGCTCCGCATTCCGTAACCAGAAGTTCTAGCCATCCCTGCAAATACTCCCGTGCCTGCACCAGCGAAGTCTTGACCATACCTTAAATAGTCTTGTATTGCTTCTGTAGAGTTGAAAGCGCCATCAGCAAAACCTTTGAAAGCATTTCTACCAACTGTTTGAATATCTCCTCCACCAAGACCTTCTACAAGACCTTTAGCAACTTGACCTCCGATGCCTCCGCCCATACCGCCACCAGATCCACTTATACCTAGTTCAGACTTAAATCGACTAACCATAGTTTTTGCAAGAGCATCCATTGCGCTTGAAGCATCAGTAATATTCCTACTGATTGCATCGCCGATTCTCTTAGGTAGATTACCAGCCTGATCGACTATATCTTTCAGTCCGCCTCTAAATTCGTTTCGCATTCTATCAGCCATATTTTCAACTTTTTGAACAACTTGTTTTGAAGCTTTGTCGAAATCTGCAACAATAGCTTTTGTACTATCACTTGAATCTTTTTTCATCATGTCTAAGGCTTTACTATTTTTACCAATTGCCACTACGATTCTAGCAATACACGCTTCAATTGCGGCAGTCATTCTATCCCATGCACTTGTAGTGTTGGTTCCAGTGTTTACAAGAGATGTGTTGTATTTAGCGGTCTCATCCATCACTCTTCTAAAAGCGTCTATAACAGCTTTTTGAGCGTCAGCAGTATCAGTTGCATAATCTTTTACTGAAGCTAAGTTGTGAGACAAATTTCCAAGTGCTTCAGTGAAGTTATTGATACCACCAAAACCTATTCCATTTATCAAAGCAATAGCGTCTCTAAGAAGATCGACCTTCGCTTTTGTATCATCTGAAAGTTTGCCTATTTCTCCAAACTTCTCTGTAACAATTCCTACAGCAAGATTCTCACCGATATTGCCTAATGCAGACTTAACTTTATCAACAGCTTGTACTGTCACATCAGCTTCTGATGAGATAATCTGCAAATCGCCAGTCACTGTATTTACTCCCGCGCCTGCTGATACCACATTGCCAATAGCAGTTATAGAAGTTTCCGCAGTTTTATTATTATTTAACATGTCTGTTTTTAAAGCTTCGAACGGTGACTGAATAGGCACTGGTAGTGGTGTAGATAGAATGTTGCCCGTTGTTTTCCAGTTGTCGCTCAACGCTGTGATATCATCGTTAACTAAACCTATTCCTGATTGAATAGGGCTGAAGAATGATGATACATTAACAGGAGTATTAAGGACACCTTGGAATGTATTGACGCCTTCCTCTGCTTTTCCAATCGACTCTTTTGTTTTGTCTGCTTCATCTTTCACAGGATCGAAAATACTCGCGTAAATTGGTGTCTCAATAAGTTGCTTTAACAACAATAGGTTAGCCTCTGTCTCGTCTATCTTGCCATCTGTTGTAGTGAATTTCTCTAAGAATCCATCTAGATAAACATCTCCAGTTGGTGTGTTGATTTTATCAGCTAACAAACCAAGTTTCTCTCTGATTTGATCAATACTTAACCCTACATCAAGATGACTCCCCATGATCTGAGTCCATCGAATAGGTTCTAAAGTGATTGTGTTCCAAACGTTTTCGACATCTTCCTTAGCTAACTTTGCACCTTCTACAATTCCATCTTGACCTTCGTTTATCTCATGAAGCTTTCCAGTTATAATGCTTGCAGTTCCATCGAATCCAAGTAACAATTCTTTTTGAGAATCTGTTAAGTTTTCGTTTTTCTTTATAAACTCTTCCCATGTGTCTTGCACATCGTAAGATGTTAAGTCTAAAAGTTCTAGAACCTCTAATACATCAAATATTTTGTATTTATTTTTTTCCAATTCTTCCGATGTTAATCCAAGCGCATCCATTATAGCTACTTGAGATTCTATAAAACTCTGACTTGATCTGCCAGCGTCTCCATGAGTCTCTATTATTAATTCCATGTTTTGAATATGACTCTTCAGACCAGAAATCTCTCCGCCACCAAATCCAAATAAGCTGGATTGAAGATCTATAGCTTCTATTAAAGTCTCATTTAGATCCTCCATCGATTCCGTTTGACCATCAATACCTTCGGCTGTAAGAGCGGATTGTATCTCAACATTTTGCTGTTCAACAGACATTCTGTAAAGAAGATTTTTAGCTTCATCTGCTGATAGACCAACCGTTACAAGTCTATCAATAAACCCTTGTGTATTGTCTGCTCCAGCACCTGCTAGATTAACCGAAACGTTAATCATCTCTTTTAAACCGTTTATAATATCTGTATTTGATTTGACTACATTTCCTTGTGAATCTGTAAGAGATAAGAATGATTTCGGTACGTTTCTAGACATATGACCTATAGATTCTGTCACTTGCATGAACGCATCTGAACCTTCTCCTAAGCGATCTCTAAGAATATCAGTAGAATCTGAGAAAACAGTACCAACCTGTTTACCCATTTCAGTCATCATAATACCAGCTTGGACTGTGTCATCTGCGTTTCTAATAATTGATTCATTGTATTGCAAGAAGTTCTCAATAACTTTTACTTGTTGTTCACCAAGGTTGCTCATCATGTTATTGGCTTCAAAATAAGCCATTGTTTGATTTTTAACCATACCAATTGTTTTTTGAATTGCATCTGTCTTTTCAGACTCTGCCATTAGTGTTGCGATTTTATTTTCTTGAATCTTTTGCGTGTTGTCTACGACAATATCTCTTCCAATTCCACCTACGCCAACATTACTCATATTAGTGTTTTTGCCTGCATCGGACTTAGTCGTTTTGCCGTCACTTTCCTCTAGCGCTACTCTCTCATCTTTTAGCTTCTTGATTTTGTCAGTGATTTTCTCATATGACTTTGCTTGTTCTTCAAGTTTTTCATTAAACTGCATCAATTCAAGTTCAGCATTTGCCTTAGACAATTCTTTAACTTGATTAACTTCCTGTTTAATCGCATCAACATTCTTCAAATGAGCTTCACCGTTTGCGTCAATAAACTCTACAGTTGTTGGTATTTCTTCTGCCAACTGCTTTTGAAGATTGCTAAATTCTTGCGTTTCTTCTGTTGTCAATTTTTGTTTCGTTGCAAGTTCTTCGTAGCGTGAAACAAGTCCAGACATTCCATCTCTGTGAGATCTAAAGCTTGTAACCATTTTTTCATTAGTCGCTTTAACTTCTTCAGCTTTACGCTTTGCATCTCCCATTTTCTTTACGACTTTTTCAATAACGAATCCAAGACCTACAAATAAGGCTCCTACACCAGTAGATACCATCGCACCTTTGACTGTTGTAGCCCAGAGTTTAGTAGCTTTAGTTGCTCCTTCTGTTGATCTTGTAACTCCACCCCAAGCGGTTTGCATGGCATTTACTCTTCCGACATTTCCATTATCACTCAACGCTTTACGATAATTAGAGGCAAACACAGTTAGTCCTGCATTAAATGCTAACATGTCGTTTTTCATTTTGTTGAAGACTCCAAATTTGTTCATTATTCCAAATACGGCTAAAAGAACACCCGGAAGAACTCCAAATTTCTGTATTACTGCAACAGCGCCTTCAGCTAAATTAGTAAGAAGGTTGATTATCAACATCATACTATCACTTAAAATTGCATTACCTACAGCTTGTGAAAATTCTGTAAATCCATTCTTAAGGGAGTTAATTCGTGATTCGAAAGACTTTAGGTATTCAGCATTCTCTCTAAGAGCAGACCCTTGTGAATGAACAGCAGTATTTGTAGCCTCAAGAGACATATCATAGTTGTTCATTAGAGCTAAAAATCTCGATAGCTGGTATCTACCTGCAACTGTAACAGCGATATTTTGTCGCTGTTCATTTGACAGAGAACTCCACTTTCCTCCTAGATCATTCATTATATCACTTACATCTCTAATACTACCGTCCATATTGTCCATCTCAACGCCAACACTTTGCAAAACCTCTCTAGATGAATCCAAAGTTGTTATACGAGAATATATTGTTTTTAATGAATTACCAATAATATTTCCTGATTCCATAGTAACTGCACCGATTGCAGTAATATGTCCGACATTTTCTTCTAATGACACCAGTTTTGTTACTCTAACAAATAAGTATAAATTGTTAGGGGTAGGTCATTTCTGCCTACCTCTACACCTCTAGGTTATTGTGTGTAGCTCAGACTCTATCTTCATCTTTAATTGAAAATTGGATTTAAAGATGTCTAGCGTAGAACTGCAACATTACTGTTGCAATTAACATAGTCGTGACGGATTCCGATTTAAAATTGAGTTTAGTAGTTTTTCTGTATTTTTATAGATATCTTTCTCCCAAATGCTTATTAATGTATGTCCGCATTTAGTTAAGTATCTTTCTTTTGACTTATCTATATTGGTCTACTAAAACCCTGCGCAAGAACCAATCCCTAGTTCTTATCACATTTTAAATCGATCTTTCCTCGGTATTGTCGCTTATTTTTCCCTGCGATTTTCACCGATATGGCTAAATTTATCTAATGCATGTCGCCATGCAAATCGGCATGTATGTCTACCGAAAGTTTTTGCTGTTGAAGCTGACTTCCTCAATCCTGTTGCTAGTTGTTGAGTAGAAATTGCGTAGTCATTATCTCACTCTGTTACTTTCACCTTTAAATCAGGTTACTGACTATACTTATGTATAGCGGTTAAATATCTCTATTTAACTCTTCCGTTTCATTTGTTGTTATTTCGGAAGGTCGGACTGTACCTTTGCCCTTAACTTAATAATAGGGCAGGTGATGGCAGTCTCTAGCAGTCCTCTTGAATCTCAAGAGTTTCTGTCGGTATTGTCCCCAATATAAAAATATGATTAATAATTTATATTTACAAAATAGGATTTTCACCGATATACACCATTTTACATATACATTACTGTACAAGGAGGCTGATATGTTAACCTCGTTTAATGCGTCTACAATTCTAATTGACTCAGATGCTTCAATATTGAAAGCATTCATTGTTCCCACTAATGTTTGAGTTGCTTCATCTGCTTTTAAATCAGATACGTTTGACATCAATGTAGCTGTTTTAGTAATGTCTAACAATTGTCTTTCATTGAAAGTACCAAAAGTACGAGCCAATTCTTCTACTGATTTCATAACATCGTGAATATTGTTACCAAGTTCTTTAGATAGATCAATTGCACCGTAGAACATTGTGTCGATGTTTATATTTCCACTTGCTACTCTTCGCAAGTTTGTAAGAGATTTATCTAGTTCTAATATCTCACGTGACATGTTTCTAATTAGGTTAATAGTCCCATAAAATGCTGTCATAGCTGCCATCCATACAGGGACACGAGCCATCGCAATCTTTAATTGTTCAAAAACACCAAGATTTGCATTGCGGTTAAAAACTAACGAGTCTGGAAGTCTTCTAAGTTTTCCACTAAGTCGATCTACTTCAAAAGAAACCTGTTTGACAGTTTTCCCTGTGCCTACTAGTTGAGCAGTTAACTTAGTCACTCCATTAGCATTTTTACCTACTCTCATCATCGCAATATCTAATTTCTGAGTGTCAGAGAGGTATTGCCTCATCGCATTAACATCGCCGCTAGCAATTAAACTATTCATCTTCTTATTGCTGAATTGATTTTTGCTATTAACCATACTGCCTTCTGCGCCTTGCAGACTGCTTATTCTGGATTGATCTGAAACTCTCTGAACTATGCGTTCATATTTCTTAAGTTCCTGCGTAATCTTTCCTAAGTTGCCACCTACACTTTTAGATAGTTGAGCATAACGAGCCTCAATGGTTGACGCTTCCATTCCAGTTACACGGGAAACCTCCATCATTGTCTCTTTTAATTTTCTTAAAGCTTTTTCTCTTCTGCCCATATCTTTATTAGCATCTTGCATCTTAACCATTCTGTTTAGCTCTGCTTGCGCTCTTGCTAATTCATTGGTCGAAGTAGCTCTACTAGCTAAATTTCTCACTGCTTTGATGTTGTCTTGACCTAGAAGACCTTCTACGTGATGAGTTTCTCTTAGCATTTTGGTCAGAGATCTAACAACTTGTTCTCTTTGCTTAGTTACTGAAATAGATTCTTTTAACTTATTATTAAAATTAGCTACCTCAGAGGCGTTCAGGTTTCCAGTTGCACCTGCCGTGATAAGCCTGTTATACTCTGTTCTGAATTGTCCTGCTTGTCTTCCAGTTGTGTCAATTTGACGCTCTAATGTTTGAAGTTTTCTCAGTTGTTGATCTATCAGTTTTGCGGTGTTATTTGCTGTCGTTCTATCTATTACTTGGAATGCGTTCTTATCCTTGTTGAAGTTATAACGAACCTTATCAACTACACCATTAGCTCTTTCTAATGTTGCAATGAATCCTTTTAAATTACCTTGTGCATCTTTCATTTCAAAAGAACTGAATAATCCACTTTGACCTTTTGGTAATTTTGATTTCATAATTCTTTCTGCTTCTTTTAATTGATTAACATATTGTTTGATGTTGTTGAAGTTCCCGACACCTGCATCCATAGGAACTTTTCCACTTGTTGCACCAACAGCCAATGTACTAGCTTTCGCTGTCTGTCTTTGCATCTTGTCAAGCTGTACACCGTATTTTCTATTAAAATCTTCTACAGTTTTATAAACACCTTGAAGCTGACTCTTGATATTCATTGCTGATCCAGCAACATCTATCTGAACTGCAAGTTTTATAGGTTTAAAACCTTTGCTTGCATTAAGAGTGTTAGTGATCAATTTCACCTGCTTATTAAGATCTCCAATTTTGCCGTCTAATTGAACTTTTAATTTAACAGGATGTTTTATTAGACTTCTAGAAATATTCCTCACTTGGGTAGGAAGATTGCTTCCTTTGCCGTCTAATTCAACTTTAATTTTAACAACTTTCGCTTTTAACAAAAGATTTAAATCATTACTGCCTTTGCTCAATATCTATACACCCCTTTTACTAATAGGGTTCTTTCACCCTAGCTTTCTCCTTGTAAACTACGAACCGATTCATAGACTATAAGGAAAAGACTAAGGAAATATCCTTAGCCTTAATACAAATCGTCATCATCGTCATCATCTTCATTTACAATGTATATCTTCGTAGTTTCAGATGAATTGTGACCCAGCATCTTTTGGATAGATTCAATACTAACTCCATCTTCCACCTTTGCTATAGTGGCTCTAGTTGATCTTATTAAATGGGGATGAACTGGTCTTCCTTCTAAGATCTCACTAAACTTCTGACACCATGAATTAAATGTGTTTTTTGACACTTGTTGATATTTGCCACCTCTCTTACTGACAAACAAAAACTCGCAATCATCGTCTTCAACTTGTGTCTTTCTATATTCAACCCAAGCTGTGATGGCATCCATAGCCCTCTGATCAAAATTAAACCTTCTTATTTTACCTTCTTCTCCAGCGCCTTTAGCTCTGACTGTGTGAGTTTGATAATACTCTTTTTTATCGCCTTTCTTATTGACATAACGATCATAGCCAGCTATCTCTACTCTTATCTGTCTGGACTCTTCTCGTCTGCAACCAGTGATATAGGTAAACCATAAGTAAGCCAGTTTTTGCAATTCGCCTTTTTCTTCAAGAACATCTGCAAGATGAGACAACTCTTTACTATTTAAAGGATTCTTTTCTTTTTTAGGACTCTTCTTTATTTGTTTTACTGCTTTAGTAAATATGTTTCTAAAGTTGGGATATTCTTTGTCATACATTCCTTCTATGTAAATACACAAACTAGAAACTGCTGACCTCTTGAATCTTATCGAACCAGAACTTAAGCCCTTCTTTTTGAGCCAAGCTTGATATTTTCCAGCATCTCTGGGAATCAGCTCAGTTATTAGCTTTTCTCTGCCTTCATTTTCAGAATATGTATTGTCATAAATCCACTTTGCAAAAATCTTCAACGCTGATCTATATTGTCCAACTGAATCTGGAGATAGATGAGGTTGCTCTAGAAAGCTTTCTATAAAATCTCTATTATCCTCATTAACTATGTTGTCCCAAAAATGATCTGCTACTTTTTCTATTCTCTTAGACATTTTTTCACCTACTTCTTACTTTACGTACTCCTCACTCCACTGCAATTCTAATGACATTCTACGATCAGAGATCTTAGAATATTCATTCATAACTGCATCAATGTAAGTGTCATGGCTGGTTCCATTAGCGCCTTCCCATTCCCATCGGGTATGTCTGTAGACCCCTCTGTCTTCAGCGCGATATATCTTCTCTAATTTAGGAGCGTGCCACTTAGTTCCAATTAGCATGACTGAGTGACCTTTCCTATTTACAGATGTCTTGCCTTTCTTGTATATCCAAGAATCATGATAAACAAGATCGTTTCGCCAAGTAAGTTCAATGCCATACTCGGTATTTCCAAAACTGTCCACACCAATGTATTTAGGCTTCCCTAGAAGTAATGACTTTGCAGAATTTCCAGTTCTAACATATTCCACAGGTGTGTAACTGTTCATATATACGCTCCAAACTCTTTTAGCAATCTTTTCTAACTTCACACCTTCTCGCATCAGGGTGGCTCTTGCCTGCACTTCAGATTCAAAGAATCCAATTCCAGTTATATTTCTGCCTGTAGGCTTACTCGCCATCCTCATCAACTTCTGTATGATTGTTTGTTTTGACTTCTAAATAAGTTTTGATTTCATCGTTTTCTACTTTCTCTGACAACTCTTCTGCCTGTCTTTCAGCTTCATCAAGATTCTTTTCAAGATTAGAAACCATATTGCTAAGAAGCTCGTAAACTGCTACTACTTCCTCTTCTGGAAGACCGTTGATAATAACATCCAAAACATTAAGATCAATTAAAACTTGAAGTAGTTCTAATGCTTCATCAATATCGTCAGATACATCAAGACTTGTAAAATGCTTGATGATAAGAAGTGCAGTATATGGAGTAGCTAGATCAAACAATTCAATACGGTTCTCACCTGCATTGAAAAACTTAATCAGATCATCTAATAGTTCATGCTGTTTAGTTTTTCGGAAGAATGTGTCATAAGTAACTTGGTAGCTTTCATCATTGATAGTGACATAAAAATCGTCTACTTTATCTAATTTTTTATTCTCTTTAACCAATGCGTTCTTGGTTAATTTTTTAACATTGTTTGTATTGCTGTTAATATTTTCCTTAGTCACTGTAAAAACCCCTTATTTTCTAATTATTTATTTGATAAAATGCCAATATTATCTCTGTCTTAAAACACAAAAAATAGGGGTAGAAAACTGTTATGTTCTCTACCCCTATTATATAATTATTTTTTGTTTTTGTAAGATTAGCTATCTAGACGAATAACGTCATAAAGCTTACCTGTACCAGCTTCTACTAGAACCTCTAAGTTGAAGTCGAATGTAGAAACGTTTTCTGCATCCATTGTTAATGAGAATGAAGATTGAAGTTTTGCTTTTGGAATAACAAATTGCATCTTACGATCCACTCCATCTTCTCCACGGATAATAGTATCTCCAACCACACGATATGTAGCAGGGAAGTTGTTAGCATTGAATGTAACTTGTGAAGCGCCTGTAGCTACTACATACTCATAGAATACTACGACTCTTTGACCTGCTGTTACGCCTGTTGTCAAAGTAATTTCTTTAGATGATGGACCTGCTGTACCTACTGTGAAAGTAGTTACTTCATCAGTCATGATTCCACTTTGCATCTTATAGACAGTAACTGTTCCTTCGATTGGCGTCTCTTTAAGTGTAACCTTAACAGTAGTTGTACCAGTAGCTGTTAAAGCTTCACGACCTACAACGCGAACGTCAGCAGTTTTCTTCTGTGTACCAGCAAGCATTGCTAGAGAGTTATCTGAAAGAAGAGCGTCTGACATTGTCAATGTTGCTCCACGTGCGAAATCCCAAGCCATTAGCTTACCATTTCCTTGACCTCCACGAGCCTCTGCTGATTCTGACTCATTCTCGATTGTTGATACTTTTAATGTATCAAAAAAGATTGCAGGTTTGTTTGTGCTAATATCGAAGAAGATAACATTAGCAACTTCTTTTAAGCCATAACGTAAATTTGACATTATGTAATTCCTCCATTAATTTATTTTTTTATATAATCAAAACAGATTTATTCAAATCTGCTAGACCAATGCTTAAGATTTTCTTTAATGTCAGCGCCAGCCATCATAGCTTTAATGCTGAAATCATAATTGTCGATTAGCTCTAATCGAGCATACTCGTCATATATTTGATAAATAGTAAATTGCCATATATTCAACTTGTTGATAGAATTACTCTTTGAGCTAACAGCGCTGACGATATCTGATATATCTGTATCATCTGAATCGCCTTTCTCTGCTTTTCTCTGAGCCATCTTCTTAGCTTCAATAATCGCCTGATTTCTTTGCATTTGCTCCCAGAGCAATCTAGTTTCTTCACTTTCGAACTTACGTTCTGGCTCAATTTTCGAGGACGTTTTCACCAAGTAATTCTGCATCTTGACTATGTCTACAAGATCATCAAAATTCTCTTTAGTCACAAACTTCAGGTTTCTTATTTCGTCATCACTTAAGAGTTCTAAGATTTCTAGATCGATAGCTAATTTGCCATCCTCACCCTCTGTTAGAAGACCATTTTCTATAAAACCAATCGCTACTGTGTCATCGAGAAGGTGTATGTCATCTGTTTTAAATATCATTGCCAAAGCGTTCATCAAAGCTTCTGTAAACTCTTGTCCTGCAAACTTCACATAAAAATCAAAGGTTTTCAAACTAGCTTTAATCTCTGTTAGATAATTTCTCTTATTCTCATCTTCAAAAGATTCTATAAAGTTATCAATTGTTATAGAGATATATTGAATATTCTCCATATACTTTGAATAGCCATAATCCTTAATTTCCTCAAGTCTATATGGAGCAATTTCTAAGCTACCTAATTTTATGGGGCTACCACTAAGAAGCAGTAGTTTTAAATCTATTGGGTTTATCTCCTTGTACTCCATTTATAATCATCACATTTCCTTGGATGTTTCAATCGACATATAGTTTGCGTACAATCTGATCGCATCGAATTTAGTATTAACATAGATATGTTGGTATCCGTCAAATTTCAACTTTACTGAAGACCCTATACTATTTCTTCCTAAGTTATCAACTACTAATCCTGCAATTTCATAGGGTCTTACATAAGACCTGTCTTTACTTTTATCAGAAACTAGCCATAAACTACGAGCAACTACAATATCTATATGTAAATCTGACTGAGCGATTGTCTCATTAGAGTTAAATCTTCCATCGTTATAATATACTCTGATAAAAGATCCATCTTTTGTGGTCGCTTCTGCATCAAAAGAGTAAGGGAATATTCTTGCGAATTGAGAACTTGGATCAATTAGTGCATCCATTACTTCTTCATTTACTGGCAGACTATAAGGATCACTAATGTCATTCACTAACAGTCTTGCCAACCCTTGGTTTTTAGCCAATTGTTTCAATACTGCAACTATCGTTGTGGACATTGATTGTAGTTTCATTACCAAACACGACCTCCTTTTTGAGCATCACCTTCAGATATTTTGTGATTATAAACTGCAATACGTTCTGAAAAGTCGTCACCATCTTGTTTCGTTGTTAATTTGATAGTCAATTGAATTACTCCAAAACCATCTCGATTAATCATTGTTACATCATCTATTCCAAATACTTCATAAACACTTTGACCAAAGATAAATCTCTGATTCATATTGATGTTTCTAGTGATTTGATTAGCTTCAACAAAGACGAATAATTGACCTAAAGGCAATCTCACATCATATTTATTCCATTCTATATCTGGTTTGCCCTGATTAGACTTTGAGCCTAAAGCTGTCGCAGATGCTATGCAATCATATTCTATGATATTTCCCAATGGATCTTTCCACCTGATTGATCGATTGCATTTTTGAACCATGACTTTAACTTTCGTAGATTGAGCGCTTCCCCATTCATCAAATACTAGCCAAGTTTCGCTATCGAACTTTACGTACGATCCTAGTGGTAAGCCTTGATTTGGTCTAAAAAGAACCTCTCTAAGATTACCCATTCTTTCAACTTCTACAACTCTTGAATCTATCTGTTTTAAGGATGGAAGCTCTGAGCTTAAAACCTCTAATACTCTAAAAGTAGGAGACACATGAAATGTATTTTCCATAAAGGCTATAGTATTGTTAGAGTAAACCTCTCCAACATCATCGCCATTACGACTCAGTCTTCTCTTATATTTATCAATATGATTCACAATTACTCGCCCTCTTTGAGCTTGTCAACCATGTGTTTGATTATATTGATACATTTAAAGACTTCTCTTTTGACGACTGATTTTTTACTTTCCTCATTACCTACTTCTCTTTTGATTGATTCTAATGTGTTGATCAGAGAAACGTACTCTGGACTGTGTTCTATCTCTACTGATTCTTCAAGTCCGTATAATTCAAACAACAGAGACTCTACATAAACTTCTATACCTATGTTGACTTCTTCATAAAGAGGTAAGATTTTGAATACACTGCTTACAGTTGAGTCCAAATAGGCAATTAACTTCTTTTTATCTTTAATCATTTATTTTTCCCCAAATCAAAAAACGTATATTTTGTAATCATTTTATTTGCCTCTGACTTTAAATCTTTCTTCAGAAGCCTCAACTCTCTTAGTTGATTAGCTTGTGAATAAATCCTAAAGTCTTTATCACTTAAGGTCTGTCTAATAGTTTCACTAGATATTAAATTAGGGCTTATGTATTCAACTAACATTAGAGTTGTTAAGATTTCTATTTCATAAGGATGCAGTTCTACTGTAAAAGAATGTTCACCCGTAAAATCATCCACTACAGTTTTCAAATCTGTTTTGCACTTGTGAAACTTATTACGAGCAGATTTGAAATAGCTAAATAATTCCTCATCTATTTCAGTAGCCGTAAGAGATTCATCTAATAAGCTATAATCTGATATTTTAGATAGGAAATTATCATAGATTTCAGAAATATGTGTAATTTCTTCCATTTTGTATCATTCCTTTTTAATCAATATAGATTACTCCATTAGTTTTCTTTCTTGTGGATACTAAATTCTCACGAGGCGCATTATCTTCAAAGTCAAAGTTGAATTTTTCTTGAATGAAGCTAATAACGCTAAATTTGTCGATTTCTTTATCTTCATATTTCTTCATTGCAATATTTACAAAAGATGTTTTCATTCCATCTGGCAATGCATCTATAAATTTCTCCAAATCCTCAACATCCATATTGAATACTTCATCTACATTTTCTGGAGTCAGAATATTCTTATACATTTCAGTAAGTTTAAATTCTTCTTGAACTTCTTTGTCTAAGACTATCAATAAGCCATCGGTAAAATACTTTGGATGTTTGTTTTTCATGACGATTAATTCAGAATATTCAATTGAATCTTTTTCACCAAACTCTTGAAAAGTCCAAGATTTATTTGTTCTTTCAGAGTGATAGAATAAAATGCCTGTAAGACCGTTCATAACAACTACTTTGTCATTGTCATTTAATGATTTTTTAGGAGCCGAAATACGAACTTCATCATTCTCCATCTCTTCAGCGTCAAGCTTCTCTTGTTTTATAAGACCTGCAAGTTTTGCATTGGTAAAGATTTTAATATCTTCTCTTTCATAACCATAATCATTGACTAGAGTTTTAATTAAATCTTGTTTGTTCATTATTTATTTCCCCTTTTATCTCTATTTAATTTATTTGGAGAGACATATGCCTCTCCAAATTTTAATTAAGTTAATTTAATGAAGCCGAAAACCTTCGTAGTAATAACAGAAATACCAAAGCGGTTAGCAATGAAATATTCTTGCATCATGTCAGCCGATTGACCAGCTGATTGATCTTGAATAACTGCATTACCTTCACTGATGACTTTAACCATTTTATCGGCAGTCTGTGGAAGGACAAGAATCATATTGTTATCGATAGCGAAATCATCTGAACCGTATTTATGAGATTGCTTGATTTCACGAAGTTCGATTCCAGAAATTTCACCATAATAACCAACACGGTTACGGTAATTTCTCATTTCATCAGTAAGCATTCCTGCTGACGGAGCAAGCTTACGAAGCGCCAACTTAGTACCGTAAACAGCAACAGTTTCACCTGTACGAGCTTCGATATGCATTGCAAGCTCCACTAATTGATCTTCATTAAGAGTACCTGTGCGGTGGTAAGGTGCATGATAGCGACCATAAGAATCCATTACTGCATCATGAATACGTTGAGTCAAGTCACGTTGGAACGCAACAGCGATTCCATTCATAAGATCAGCCCATTGTACACGACCTGTTAGGAAACGATGGAAGTCTTCACCGATTTTGATAGCGTATGTATCAAGATCTACTGAGAACTCTTGACCGTCACGTAAGCGCTGTCTGCGGATGTTCCCGTTACCATCTGAAACTAGTGCAACACGGAAAATCTGATTTCCTGGAGTTACAAATAGGTTTTTATCTCCCCAAGCTAGATTACGATATTCTGCAAATCCTTCAAATTGATCTTTAAGACCTTCGTTAAGAGTTTCATCAATGATTTCCTCAATGATTTCGAAGATTTCAGTTTTGTGACGGCGGAACAACTTACGAGCCTCTTTAGCGTCTCCATCTGTAGAGAACTCCATTAGGTCAGCAAAAGCTTTGCGAAGTTTTTCGTTGCTTTCTAGAGCAGAGAATGTTCTAGTGCCACTGACAATATTTTCACCTTTAGCTAAATCTTTAGCTAAATTAACAATGTATTTTGACATTTATTTTTTCCTCCTTGATTATTATATATAATTATTTTTTGCAATTGTATTAGTTGACTGAGATTTCTACTGCATGTGCTTCCATTTCTGGATCAAGCTCATAACCAGAATTTTCGATAACTGTAAACTTGAATTTAGCGTCTGAAGCGTCATCAACCTTACCAAGTTTTCCATTTGATTTAACTACAAGAACATCTCCAACTTCGAAATCAACTGAATAATTTTCGCTGTTTGAATCTTTAGTAGCTCCTGCAAATAGATCGTTTGTTAATGTAAGAACATCTCCATCTTCAAGACGGTAGGCACGAGCGACTTTGTCAGCTTCAATACGGAAGTCTTTAAGTTTGTGATCTCTTTCATCGTACATATACTCTGAATTGTGAATGAATAAAATTGTCTTATCTGCATCTGCTTCAGAAGCAAGACGAGCTTTTTTACACTCACGACCTTCTAGTAAACCTTCTAACACTACAAAAACACCATTAGTTGACTGAACTTTGTTGTTACCAGCATTGTTAAAAATCTTTACAGATTCTAAAACACCATGATAACCAGAGTTGAGTTTATCTTTTCTTACGATAGCCATTATTTTTTTTCCTCCTATAAATAGTTTTATTTATTAACCTAGTAAGCTTCCATATCTAGAATCTTCTTCTTGGTTATCGTCAATAATAGGCAGTTTAATACCTTTTTGACTCTCATCATTTTTACTGAAATTCTTTTTAACTGCTAACTTCTTACCTAAGATTGCATAGCATTTCTCTTCAATCTCATCAATAGAGAATAAATGAATGTCTAAACCCTTAATATCTTCTTCTGTTAATTGGAAATTGCTAAACAATTCTTTAGCTTTATCTTCATGAACAGATTTAAGGCTGTCCGACTTGAATTGACGCAAATCTTTAAGCTCATCTTCAAGCTTGTCAATTGTATCTTGCAAAGCTTGGAATTTGTCTTCAGCCTTGTCTTCTTCGGAATCTTTTCCCGCAGAGTCTTCTTTACCATCTGAATCATCAGGAGTGTCTTCTTCATCCTTATCTTCTTCTTCAGGCTTGTCTTCTTCTACTTTATTATCTTCTGACTCATTATCTTCTACTTTATCAGTCTCTTCTGATTTGTTTTCATCTTCATTACCTTCTTCTGAAAACTTTTCCTCTTTAACTGCTAGAGCCTCAATAATCTTGTCTTCTAGTTCGTTTTCTGAAATCTCGCTAAACACTAACCCTTTAGCTGTCAGCTCTTCAACACTAGTTGAATATTTTTCAAGTAATTCTTTTAACACATTGTCTACCTCCTTATCTTTTTCTAAGGTTAATACTTCTTCCTTTAAGATCGAGAACTCCTTGTTGAATGTCTCATTTTCAAAAGAATAGGCTGAAATCTTAGCATCTTCAAATGCTGGAGTGACATCATCACCTAAAATACACAATGATGAGAATATAAAATCTTTAATCTTATAAGAATCTTCATCCTCTAACCACTCACCATCAGTAACTTCAATTTCCATAGATTGATTCTTTGACTCTTCAATTATGCTATAGGCTTCTGGATATCTACCTGTCCACAATAAACAATCGTTAACAGTTAGATACTCGCGTCCACCAATCATTTCCCATTCAAAAGTAGCTGATTCTGGAACAATACCATAAGGTTTTGTAGTATGAATGAAATCCCAAGATGAAGCATCGATTGTCCCACCGTGACCTTTGAAATCATTTTTATCTACAGAAAACTCACCTACGATTGGAATATTGATCAATGAAGGGAGCGCTCTTTCAACAGCATCTTTCTCAATGGTTGAAAGGTTTCTGTTGCGACCTGTGTACATAACCCTCACTTTGCAGGTGGAGAAAAGAGAGTTTTTTACCACCTTTACATCGCTAATGCTGGATGCAAAATCTACTAATTTTTTCTTCAATGTCTTTTCTCACCTCCTTCAAAGTTTCTTGTTTTAATTTTATGCATTGGCTTTGTCTCGACCTCTTGCAGTTTCATCGCTTTCTTCTGAAGGATCTTTTTTAGGTCTACCACTTTCAGAATTAGGATCGTCTCCACTCATAGTATGGGAGCTTTGAAGAGGTATAAATTCATCATGCATTTTCAGAAGGTCATTCTCCAGATAAGCCATATTCATGACTTCTATAGGGTCTAAACCGACAACAGCACTAATGGCGCTCTTTACAGGGACTCCATACTGACCAGCCATTATGTACATATCAAACATCTCTTGTCTGTTAAAATATGTGACAGGAAGTATACTCACATTAAAAAATAGATCGTTAAACTGATATTTCAAATAACGATTTAACCATCTTTGAATTTGATTAAGAACATTAAAGACAATCTGCTCATCTGTTTTAATAGATGCTTTTAATCCTTCAGAAGTTGTTTTATCTGCATTAAATAGTAATTGTGAAACGCCTAGTCCACTCCATAAATCTCGCTCTGCTCTTAGAACTCCGTCACTGTCTGCTTTGTCTCTTTCAAATTTAAGAGCTTCAACCTTCATAGGAGATGTAATAACACCCACATTCTCTGGAACTGCATCAACAGCTTGAGAATGGAAGTAAGTCATCATGTCTTCGTCAATTAAGAAATCATTGTTATCTTCAGAATCTTCTCTTATTGGCAAGTGCTGAGTGATAACCATGTAGTTAGCTAATTCTTCTTTATCTTTCCTTAGCTGTTTAAATCCTTCAACATCATAAATAGAATCAAATGATCCTGCAAATGGAGGGAAAACATTTGATGTTTCTTCATTAATCTTTATACAGATAGTATTTTTGGAATCAAGCTCAACCCAATCACTCACTTGAGAATTTAGTTTCTTCTTGGTTTTCCATTGAAAATACTTATCACTAATTTCACTTGCGTAAGCTTTTAATTCTTTCTCTCTTATAGTGAAGTAAGTCATATCAATACTAAAATTGTAAACTTCATCGATTGAAGTTATCTTACAAATAGATGGGCTGATGGGTTGTATATAAAAAGATTTTTCTTCTTTAAAAATATACCCGTAAAAAACATCCTCTCGGAAAGCAACCTTAAGAACTTTTGTCATCTCGTGTCTGAGGTTCATCATTCTTGTTAGCTCTCCAATGTCAGAATACTGTTTCAGCACTAAATCAGATCTAACTTTTTGGATGTCTTTGATTGGTGACAGAATGTGAGAAAATAACGCCATTCCAGAAAAGTAATTAACTAACCTCTTGTATTGTGGACTTTTTGCGTACAGCAATCTAGATATTTCAACCAGTTTATCTTGGTTCGCTTCTGATCTATAACCTTCAACTATTTCACGAACTTCGCTCTGTTTGTATTTTTTCAGAAAGGCTCTTCCACCTTTATAACTCAATACATCATTGATTATAATTCTAGAAAAATCATGCTTATTAAAGTTCATAATACTCTGTCTTTCTTTTTTCTCTTTTTGCGTCATTCAAATTCACCTCCTGTTAACTGAAAACTTTATTCTTGGCTTTCTTAACAGCCATCATTCCTCTAGCATTAAAAGTTTGTTTCTTTCTTTGTTGATTCTTTTCTTCTTCTAAATAGATGTACCACAATCCATAGGACACTGCTGAATATCTATCCTTGTCCATATTTCTAGAAACCTGTTTAACTTTAGTTCTATTTCCTTCTGCTACATATATCAAATTCATAACTTCATCAACAAAATATCCAGTTTCAATGTGGGGAGCCAATTCTTCTGCAAGCTTCTCCAATTTCTCCATTTTATCTTCTTGAGTCCTACCTTTAATCTTCTCTTTCATAATTGAATCAGAGATGAGTAGTTTTAAATTATGATTTGAAATAACAGCCATGAAATTATTATGGATATCAGATGAATTTGTCTGCTTAGTATTTGACATTACATTAAAAATCAATGGCAATGAATTTGGAAGCTTATACTTGTCATAACTATCATCGTTAACAACTGAATAAGATCTGTATTTATCTTCTTTCACAAGATAATCAATAAGACCTCTACCAAGACCGTTACCATCAACACATACCATTGATGCACCATATTTCTCGACTAAATCTTTTATATATATAGATTGATCTTCAAAATGCATATTTCCTTTATATGTGTGCAGATTTACAAGCTGTTTGTAATAAGTTCCATTACCTCTTGGTGAAATTTTAAATATCGCAATTGCAGTAGTTGCTGATTTTTTTCTTTCAGAACGAGCAACATCTACGGATATGACATATTTATGATCACCTTTTTTAACTGCACTGAACTCTGCTTTTGTAAGGACTCGACACTTCTCTAGATCTTTAAGTTGAACCAAGCTATTCTCACTACTACCTGTCCAGACGGACACGTATTCTCTTGCAAATTGCAGTGGACTCATACTTGGATCATTCTTAACCTCATCTATATAATCTGGATCTAATTGTTCAAACATTACTGGCAATGTGAAGTCGTTTCCGACAACAAATGCGCTTTTACCTCTTGCCATGTCTAGCATGACACTATATAATTGTTCCCACGCATAAGACTGTCGTGAGGAAGCTGTTGTTCATTTATATTCGCACAGTGTCGTTAGCACTGCACCGTTCTCTAAGAACTGCTTATGGTTTCCCATAAGATTAGACTATATCTTCATCTTAAATATGATTTAAGAGTCTTGTGCTTCGGTGTTACTTAACACCTACTTCCATGTCTGGAATAGTCGTTGAACCTGCCCCTTATCTAATAAAACTTAGGGGATTGGATGCTGATTGTCCGATTTTTATATTTTTTAAACATTCACGCCTACTATTTCTAGTTACGTTGTAGTATATAAAACAATAAGGAGTTTTTAGCAATTCACAAGATTTCTAATATATATCACTATATATTGACGCATTTATTTTACGTACATTAATTGTTTATGTATTTCGTGCTTTGAAACTTTACCATCTGCACCTTTGCGATTATTAGCTAGTAATGGTAGTAAAACCTCGCCAATCACTTCTCTATGTTTTTCCATCTGGCAGATTTCTTCGAATGATAATCCGTGCCTACGAAGTCCACGCGAACCTTGTGAGGCAACAACAATGTCAAGGATACTGCCATTTAAAAACTTAAGACGAGTATAATCCTTTGCAAATGTCATTCCTTTTGGTTTGATTTCTTTCTGCAACAGGGGCATAAAGTTCCAAATTTGCTCAATATTTTGCTGAGCAATTTGACTTGCCTGATCCTTTTGTGGAGCAACTAACGACAGTTTTATATTAGGGAAGAATATACATTTCAAATACATTGATAATATATTCAAGAAAGATTTAGAAGTTCCCCGTGTCGCGGTGATGTACTAATAAATCTTCTTGTATCGAGCCATGATTCTTAGAAATACTCGCTGAAAAGGATATAGTTTAAACGTGCTATCCTCTGGGAGTATGTAATCAATAAATCTATCTGGGTAAACTTGAAAATAAGAAAGCATCTCAGCGAACTCTGGAAGCATTTCACTTATATTCTTATTTGAATTTGTACCCTTTATATTTTCTAAATCATCAAAACTTTTCCACTTAGAAGACATATTAGCATCACCACCTTTCAGTCTTGCTATTAGTCAACTATTATGCATCTTCATCTTTGTCTTGATTTTCATCTGGCTCTAAATCTTCTTCCAGTCCGAAGTCTAAATATTCGTATTCTTCATCATTTATCTCGACTGGAGTTTCATCTAGTTCATAAAACTCATCAAGTTCTTCTTTTATTTCATCTGGTATCTCGGCAAGAATCTGCCTGCCAACTATTCTATTGTAGTAATTTCCCAGAGAAACTATCATTGCATCCACAATGTCTCTTTCAATCTCTACCACTGGAGGCATTCTGAATCCTCTTTTTTCAACCTCTTCAAAGATCTGAGAAAAGCTTCTCATTCCAGTGGCATCATCCAAACCCTGTCGGTCAACAGGTCTAAATCCAGATGATTGCTCCATTTTGTCAATGGTAGACGCTAACTTTGTATAATCAGAGATAGCTCTTTCTTTTCTCAATCTTGTTAATTCTATTTGCAGATAAGCTAATTCCATTAACTTTCCTATATGTACTGGTGTATTTATTTCGTGTGTAAATCTCATATCTTGATAGAATTTCTCCATCTTAAGATATTCTTCTTTTTTATATCCGATGCCCCACTTGTCTACTAGTTCATCTGAATAAAATATTTTTTCTCCTTTTAAATTAAGGATCTCATCCTTTGTTTTAGCAGATGATAAATCAATTTTTCCAAAGCCATTGAATCCATCACTGTTATTGAAAGTTTCACCCTTATACTGCACTAAAGAATTGATCTTAGATAAATAAACACCAATAGGATGCCCTTTTGCTTTTAAAGCATTATCCCATTCCTTTTGATGAAAGGGTTTGTCGATCTGTCTAAGGAAACCTATAATTGAATCCATATCTTCTATGTCTACTTGATCTCTCACACAATCTCTACATATGTTGAGCATTCCATCTGGAAATATAGGACTGTCTACTTTATAAAAGAAAGTGTAGCTTCTTACTCTTTCGCAACTCTCGTTGGTACATTTTTTCTTAGGTATTTCTTCTTTAGTCTTTCTTCTTGGGTTCATTATATTCACTTCCTGAAATGTTAAAAAACAAAAAAGAGCATTGTGAAACATCTAACCGAAGGGAGAGTTACGGTTAAATGTCTCATTCAATGCTCTTTTTAAATAATCCTCTTCATAATAAATAGCCTTATGGACTCACTTTTGTAACCTTTTGTATAAAATTATAGTTTTAACCTGTATTTGAATTGATAAAATCCATCAAAATACGATCAATATTTTCGATCTCGTAAAATGGTATAATCAACATAGGTATATCATTATCTCCATATTTCTCTTTTATTCTTTCAGAAAACTCTTTGCAAGTTAATTTTTTTGGCATTTATATCACACCAAAACAATTCTTATTGGAATAATACTTTCTCCCTCTAATATAATTATTGTTTGAGAGGGTAGAGTGTCATATCCAAGTTGCTTACTATAATCAGTTGTGCCCTGTAAGCATCCTGCGCCTATAGACATTCTACCGTGATTTTCTTCCTTGTAGTCTGTATGATGAAAATGTCCATACAATAATAAGTCATAAAACTCATTGTCTGACGATATAAATTTTACTATTTTTTCATTGGATGATTTTCTTAACAAATCTCCATGTACAGCTTTTATTTTTTTGTTATTTAATTCAAATACTATATCATAATTAGTGACCTTCTTATCATCTATAGATATCCTTTTGTTTCCTAATAAATTTATAAATGATTTAACTGTTGCGTCTACAATATTTTCTGCACTATCACCAGATATGGTAGCTCCTTTATCATACATTCTGCTATGATTGCCTAGAACGCTACCCAAATAGACTACATTCAACTCTTCGGATAGCATAATTAGAAAAGCATTAACAATCTCTGTCGCTTTTATTATTTGCTCACTATATGTAAATTCAATGTCAAACGCTTGCTGTGGTCGAAGATAACCACCCTCCACTAAGTCTCCTATACCTAAGACATTCACTTCTGTAATATTGAATAATTTAGCATAGTGTATAATTTTTTGTGCATAGCTTTTCACTCTATCCAATGCTATACTATAGTTGTAGTTAGATGTTCTTAATCCAATGTGCCAATCAGTCATCATAACTGTCATTGCATTCTCTGTCTCTTCTAGTCTGTCGTAGCTAAATGATATATTATCAAAATTCAAGTTGCTCAATTCACTTTTTACTTCTTCTATAAAGAGAGCTGTGTCAATAACTTCTCTTCTCAACTTACTAAGATTTCTATACTCATTTTGCGCATCACGCTTTGCGTATGCCATTTCTCCTACAGCTTCTTTAATTGACTGTAACTTATTATCTGAAACCATTTCAGCATGTTTGGCGACTTCTGGTAGCTCACCAATGGATTTCTGGTGACTTTTAATCATACATCTGTACGACTCATTGTTGCAAGCATCATAAAATCCTTCTGACTCCATCATCCTCACTAGTTTAACCCAAGACGCCTTTCCTGATGGTGACAGTCTTTGAAGTTCTTTTTTGATTTTGATTGCCGTCTTTAAATGATCTTCTGTTACTTCTACCTTTTCTCCATCTTTATTCTTAAAAGACCTCAATTCATTCTCTCCTTTTTTAACACAAACAAGCCAAAGGCTTTAGCCCTTGACTCGTAATGTCTTCCCGACCACTCGCCTAAACGAGAATTAATCTATTATAAAAGCTCTTTGCCTTCTGGTTTCCCAAAGTCTTGATCCAAGTGAGGATTTTCTTTGCCTTCTGTAGCTTTAATCAATTCTTCTAGTTTAATTTCAGCATCTTCTGATACCGATACTTCTACTTCTTTAATAGTTACGTGCTTATCATTGAATCGCTCATAGCCTGCGCCATACATTTCTTCATAAGACTTAGGTTCTCCACCTACTGTATAGGTTTCTCCACCAACAACTTCAAATCCACCATCTTCTTTTTCCTTAACTTCTACTGGAGATTTTCTTGTACCAGAAGAATATTGAGGCTCGAATGGTACTTTGTTTTTTCTTGCTTCTGCTCTTCGTTCTCTACGTGATTTCATTGGATATCCCCTTTTTGCTCTTTGAATCAATATTTTATGTATTACAATTTGTTCCATTTGTGAAGCTAAAAATAAAATTGTTTCACGTGAAACATTTAAACAACTCATTTATATTTATATTTATGGTGTGGGATGAGGTAGTCGAAACCTCATCGCCTGTTTGGAAAACAGGAATCATAGCCATTAGACCAATCCCACATTATAATAGCTAGGCTCATACCAAGAACCAACCTAGCTTGCAAACACCCTCGACTTTTTATCGATTCTTGTCTGGTGTATCACCATATATTAAGTATGGAGGACGCTTGCGGTTGTCAGTTTTCGATCATAGACCAGATACAGGTGGTACTGACGGTATTTTAAAATAATAAGTAAGATATTTGAACCTGTCATGAACTCCATATCTCCAAAATTTTAATCTGCTTTAACATCTCTGTCGATGACACCACGCATGGCTTGCAGAAGGATAGAAAAATTAATTTAGATCACACTCAAACCTTGTATCAAGTGCGATCAGCGTAGGATCTATCTTTCACTTTTACCACCGATCCTACATCAGAAATGGTAAGGCTACACAAGGAATTTATCACAACCCACATTGCAGATGAGATGTGATTAAGTATAAGTCGATGGTTGTATTTCATTGTAGTTATCAACCATCTAACTTCGCTACAATGTGCAATGACTTTCTTGTTGGTCTGTGTCTTTTTATTAGGGTCTAACACACCAGTAAGACCCTGCTGAAAGTCGAAACATCAACCTATCCAGCACTTTTATCGCACTTGAGGTAGCGAGTCGCCTAGTGGGAGAAAATGGTAACGATCCACTCTCTAAGGATTTTCAGTCCTTCGCTAATCCATCTCAGCTACTCTCCCATAAGTATCAATTGATAACAAACGAAGAAATGTCTCCTCGTTGGACTTATGCGTACCTATCTCGCCATCTTCTGTGTCGTTATTTCTCCGAAGTGAGTCTTGCACAAGTTTTTCTGTTGCCTGCCAACTGTCCAGCGCCCAGCGCCCGAAGTCTGAAATGAGTATCTAGGGTTAGTTGCCTAGCCAACATCTCACAGCGCTCCCACAGCGAAGCCCATCTAGTTATCTTTCGACAAGGTAGGTAGAAGTGGATCTTGCTAGATTCGAACTAGCATAAGCTCATTTATGAGATGAGGGCATTAGCCATTATGCTAAAGATCCATTAAGTCAAGATGGAGAGAATCGAACTCTCATTAGTAGATTCACAGTCTACCGCGTTAACCATTACGCCACACCTTGGATAGAACCTACGAATTGAATCCTCACTTTTCTACAGTGCTTTTACCGTTGCAATATCGGTGTGAGGAAAAGGGCTTTAGAATTAACAAGCACTAACCAGAAATTTATCGTAGGCTCTATCCAAGATACCTTGACTTTAGATAAAACTGTCTTTTTATAAAATCAATCGCCAATATCTATAACCACGAAGTCAATATCAGCAGGATAGGCAATGTTACAGGTTCGAATCCTGTGCTACAAAAAGTGACATTCTTTTTTAATGTAGCTTAATCTTTAGCTCACCTATCATTCTTTTAACCCCACTTTTCGACTCACCCATGTCAATAGGTAGGGGTGGTAAGATATATTTTTGACCTTTAGCAAGTTACAATAACTTGACACGCCCACTTGGTCTTTGGCTATGCATTATATTTTCTGTTGTATTATTAGCCAGAGACAACAGCCAAACTCTCTAAAGGTTGAGACATCACATCTCGAATACTATGGGCTTTATTTTTTTAACGTGGAGCAAACCCCTACACCAATACATCTGAGCCAAACAATCACTTATTATGGTGTGAGAACCAATGCGGATGGCAGGATTTGAACCTGCGATTTCTCGACCCCAAACCGAGCGACTTACCACTAGCCTACATCCACTTAATATGATTATAGATTAAGTATTTAACATGTAATCATATTATATCATAATTTGTTACACTTGTCAAATGCCTATCTTACATTCTTTTTAATTTGGGATGATTAGTAGTCAACTAATCATCCCCGCCATTGAAGCGCACCCATTTATTTGTCGGGAGTTTTAGAGGTCTTCCCTAACTCATAAACTAATTATACCATAATATTTTGTTGTTGTCAACAGTTAATGTTATATTTTTAAAAATTCTTCTAATTGTTCTTTTGTATTGTTATGAGTGCCATAAATACTGTGAAATGACTTATCTCCTTTGCTATGGCAATCTTTACACAGAGTTATACCATTGTCTAGATCGTATCTGATATCTATATGATCTGAGAAATTTAAAATATGATGAGCTTCAAGATTCCCACCTTTTTTATCTCCACATTTTTTACAAGTATAATTATCTCTTTTATAAATACCATCTCTCCATTTGTGATACTTGGATGTCGCTCTGGCTCTGTAATTTTCAGAAGTTACACCACCTCTCCAATTGTAGTGGTTTTCTCCTATTCTAAGTTTTAACCCACAGATATCACATTGTTTTTTATCTTCGTGTCTGAATAGCAAGGTAGTAGTAATAAATATCTCTCCGCATATACACTTAAGAGTGATAGATGAATTTGCATCCTTATATTCTTCTTTGTTTCCAATGAAAACACAATTGCTACTCTTCTCTATTTCAAAAATAATATCTTCTACTTTCTTGGGAGGTGTTCTTTTGTTTACTATGTAACTACACTGATTGCAGATGTCACCATTTCTTTTATCTTTCTTTATATAATCTCTATATTTTAAATCAACACTTTTACCACAGTTGTCGCATGTATAGTTAACCCTAATACTACTACCTTTTGTTAGTTCGCTAGGATAGATATATAACTCATCTCCAATAGCAGTAAAAAAGTATCCTGCTAACTCATATAAAGATTTATTTTTATAACTCCACCTTATTTTAACTTTGCAATCATCATTCAGCAACGTTTACTCATCTTGAGTCAACAACTCAGCCATCCTAGCAATCTCACTTCTGTAAATATTTTTAAGTTCTACTTCACCATAATAATCATGACCTTTAAAAACATTACTGACAGCATTCATACCATTGTTGTCGCCTTCAAATAATTCAGAATCTAGTTGAGTTTTATTATCTCCTTCAATAATCATCTTACAATCTTCACCCACACGCTGAATGGCTAACTTCATCAGTTCTCTATCTAAGTTTTGAGCCTCTGTAATAAGTATTACTGCATTCATACCAGTAGTATCAAAGCCACGAATATCACTCATAGGTAAAACCAAAAGCTCTTCCGTTAACATCATAGCTTCAACTTCATCATAACTACCAATTTTACTGGCTAATATATGACCAATAGAAACTTGAAGTAATTTATCTTTAAGACTACCTTTGTTCATGCCTAGAAACACCGCACCTTTTGTTGGTAAACTATTACTAAACACTACAAGCTTATTATGCTTTCCTTTTTCTATTTGTTGCAATGCGTAAGTCATTGCACTTAAAGTTTTTGCTGTTCCAGCCTTACCTCTTATTAGGGTAATCTTATTGTTTATCAAGGAGTCAATAACACAAGCTTGATACAAATCTTTTGCTTTAAATTTTCCAATTCTATATGAGTCAATTACCTTTTCTTTGATTGATATATAAAATTCCCCATCGAACTTGAGAGCTACATATGGATCTTTAGTTTCTGGATCTAGAATTATTAAATACTGATTGACCAATAACTCAAACTCATTTTTATCCAATCGATTATCATGAAATTCTGAAAATTCATCTCTGGACATCTCTACTTCGACATATCCTTTATATTCAAAATCACTATAATCACTAAAATCTGTTTCTAAAATTTCAATACCGTAAAGCCTAGCTTTTTCTCTTAATAATCTATCATTAGAGATTAAGCCAAAATCGTTCTCAAGCATAACCTGTATTAAGATATTATCAACATATTTCCCGTCCCAATCATCTCTTAGATTAAATTCATAATCCTTTAAATCGTAGAGGACATGGTCATGTTTATCTAATATTTTTTTAAATCTTCTAATTTGATATTGTAAAACCCTATCCTGTTTTTTGGTTAACTCTAAATGTTCAACTTCTCTCAATACATGGGATGTAATAACCACATTGTGATCAACAATCACATTAGGATTTCTAAAAAGCTCATTTGTATCAACTAAATACTTCTTGTTATTTTCTCTCATTTTCATTGTCATTCTCCCTTGTCTCATCAAATAGCCATTACTCGAAATTTTTAAGACCACTCTTTACTTTCTCTGATGGTATTATCCCGATTTTGTTATAATCTTTAGAATGCATTTCTTTTCCTGTTTGTGGATTTGTAATTCTTCGACCTTTTGCTCTTCTTATTTCTAAAGTAAATAAGCCTTTAAGTTTGACGCATCCATAAATAAAAAGACCTTCAACAATTTTTTCTATGACTACATCCACAATTATTTTTATCTCACCCTTACGTATTCCCATCTTTCTTACACGTTCATCTTCCCACACACTGTGTTTCAATTCAGACAACTTCAACTAACTCACCATACCTATTAAATCGTTATTTATACATTCACCATATTGGTCGAAGAAGTGAAGTTCACCGAAACTTAACACTGCTAGAATTTGCTCCATGTAAGCCTCATTAGTGTAGTTTTCAACATCTCCTGATTTATTATATACTTTATATTGTTCAACGGTATTATCGATAATGTAAGTGCTTCCTAAAAACTCAAACTCATTTTCTGTATTTACATAACACCATTTGATCTCATTATTGTCGCTTTTTTTAAACTTGCTATATACTTCATTTAATTTTGCATTTGTCATAACTCAGTAAAACCTCTCTCTTTTATCTTCATCGGCTTCAAGATAAGACAGGTTACTATCTCTCTCCAACCCAACCATTTTGTTGTTTTTGCGATTGGAAAGTATCTCGCCATTTCTTTTTCTTATTTCATCTTTGTCGTTGTGCCAGACTAGATAGTTAGCTAAAGAGTCAAGAAAGAAAGTGATTGAATTGCTATTCCAATTCTCAAGTATGACATCATCCCATTGCGCTAAAAGACTCTCAACAATCAACTTCTTCTCTTCAATTGACACATTCTTTATCAATTTATGCTTGTCTCCATTGGGTAGCTTTACTTGATAAAATACATCCTCTTCATTGTAAGTAGCTTTGTGGACTGTGTTTTGTAACTTTTTTTCTCTACTTTTCTTTTTTCTATCTGCCATCATCTCATCATGATTTTTCGATAACTCTATCTGAATAGCTCTGTAATCCTTCATATCACACAATACCATATTATTTATGTTGAGGTTTGTATTGTCTCCATCAAGGAACTTAACTCTGCAATTGTCACTGCCGTTGAATAAATACTTAACTATGAGCATATGTTTATAAATAAATTCACCACTGTCATTTGAAAAATATGTACAAAATCCATTCCTATCAAAGGTGTCTGTTATCAAATTACCATTCTCGTTATACAACGAAACTGTCCCATCTTCATACAGAGATAATTTATAACCAACAAACCCCTCTTCCATTAAAATTTCTGACTTAATTTCTTTCATTTTACTAATCCCTTCTTGACTGTCTGCTTCCATTTGGAATCATTTTCCTGCACAATTTTAGCACATATCGCATTAAATGACTTTACTGCACTTTCTCTTCTCATCTTTGTCGAGTTGTTTTTTCCGATATCAGAGAATGTAAATCCGCACTCCAGTAATTTCAAAATAGCTATCTGTCTTTTTGTTAATTCCAATTTTTTTATGATTTCGTCTAGCGATGCGAACAAAGACATCAGCTCTTGATCAACAATCCCTGTCACACCTGCAACATCAAAGTAATCATTGGATTGTTCGTTGTAGTAATTGTCTAAGCTATATCTGCTTAATAATAAAAATTTAACAACATCAGTATCAGAAAGGTTTACATTGCTATAAATACTTTCACTCATCTCTTTCACCTTTCAAAATAAATTTATCCCCTACAGTTCTTATTTGACTTCTTAAAGTATGGTTGAAGATGAGGTTACCATTTTCTACAGTGGGTCTTAAGTTGTTTTCAATTGCCACTCTTTTATATGTCTTCCACATCAAATCGAACTCTTTTCTTTTTATATATATTGATTTATAAACAAACTCACCTATCGTTAATTGCGATAACATATACAGTCGGGAAAGTAATACTGCATTTTTTTCATTTATGATATTTTTTTTATCAATGTAATCAATGCTAACATTGTCTCTGTAGAGTTTGTCGTAAGTGACGATTAATTCATCATCTAATTTGACTCCAATAATCCCCACTTCCTCTCTAGAAGTCTTACCTTCTAATATTATTATATCATTATTTGTTTCAATTGTCAAAGAACTATGCTACATAAATCCTTTCCAACCCTTGACATTAGCAAAAAATAATGATATAATACAAAAAGGTTTACAGAAAAATGGGGGAGTATGGAATGAGAGAACACTTTGAAAATTTAAAGTATCTATACGGCAGAGAGGCGAATGTGAGGATTCCCAACAGTATCTTCAAAACATTGTCGGGAATGAATAAGGATGAAAACAATAATGTAAATGCTCAGCAAATAGCATTCTCTTACGCTTATATATTAACTGTGTCGTTCCTGTATAAATATTGCCATTTTGTTGACGTAGAGAATCATACCTATGTACAAAATGGTGACATCAAATCAATATTGGGTTATAGCAGAAAAACAAAGAGTGTAGATAAACTTATAAAAAAGGGAGGACTGCTGGATCAACTACAGATCACTAATACCATAAAGAATTATCCAGTAAGATCTTATAGTCGCGAAGATGAGAAAATCAATGGTGTGTCATTGTTGGAGTTTGTTTGTATTGATGATTCAGCTAACGACATAAATTATAATTCATACAGGTCACTTGTCAAGAATCGCAACTATGAAGTTAAAGAGCCTTTATTCATGACGACAGATGCATATGGAGAAAATGACTATGGAACTCTTTACAGTTTCGAAAATACACACAGCATTAACATACATGAATTTTTATCTATTGTATTCAGCGATGACCTCGACAACACTGATCTAATGTTGTACTGCTATATCAAGTCGAAATGCAAAGGGTACAAAAACAATCTAAGAGCCATAACTTTATACAAAATATTGTTAGAGACAGGAATCAGCAACAGAACATTTTATTGTCATTTGAAAAAGTTGAAAAAGAAGAAATATATATCCGTTAACCATTCTGGATGGGTGGCAAACAGAGGGGGTAATACTGATCACCAAATGAGTCCTAACGAATATATTTGGAGGGGTATTTGATAGCAAATTAGGCAGGTAGTCTAGGTATCGTAAATATCAATATACTATACCTATATATAATATATATAATTATAATAAATATAATATATAAAAATATAGTATATATAAATATAATATATATAATCTTAAGTATATTGATATCTACGATACCTAGACTACCTGCTAAAAATAGCATCAATTTTTCATTGACAATTAACAAAAAGTATAGTATAATAAAATTATGATTTATATAATTTGAGGAGGATTGATGTAATGGCTAAACTAGGTGCAGTGAGACAATTGAATCCGAAAACTGAAGGAGAAAATGTTTATGCAACAATTCATACCTACCTTTCACGCAAGGCGCAGAATAGTGAGAACACAAGAGGAACATATGAAAGATCAATACGTGATTTTTTTAAAACAATGAGAGGTAAGGAGTTAAAGGATTTAAACCCAGATGATTTAATATTTACTCCTAGCCAAATTGGATCGTATCAAGTTGCGTTAAAGGAGCAGTACAAAGGTGGGACTGTAAATAATACATTTTCATCACTGAGGGAGTTATACAAAAGGTTTGAGGATGATGGATTCAAAGTTAGAAGAGCTTGGTTCGATGTTGAGAGCTATGGTAAACATGATGTTGAGAGCTATGATACGCTCACACATGAAGAAATATTAGCCATAATTAATCTGGTGTCAACCACTCGTAAAGGCTTGGAGAAATCACTATTGGTGAGAGTTGCTTATGCTACCGCCTTCCGTAAGGATTCTATTCGCACAGCAAAATGGGATCAGATTATAAACATCGATGGTGTGTGGTTTATGAAGGTTTTAGGGAAGGGTAATAAGTGGTCACATAAGAAGATCTCAAACGACCTGTATAAAGCTTTGATGAGCTACAAGGAGGCTAGAACTAAAGATAGCGATAATATATTCGAGTTGACGGATAAAACAATATCTAAGATGATGAAGTATATCAGAGATAACATTGACTTTGGTAACAGGAAGATTGTTTTCCACTCAATCAAGAAGGCATCAATCAACGAAGTAAATATTATCACAGGCGGAGATATTAAAGCCATGCAACAACATGGAGATCACAATAATGTCTCTACTACTCTGAATGATTATATGGCTAAGAAGAATCTAGAGGAGCTTGTAACAGTTGATATTAATACTAAAATACCCGTGGAAGAGTTTGATCGACTGTCAACTGACGACCTTTTAGGGCTAATTAAGAACGTAGATAGAACAACGCAGATTAAGTTGTTGCAAAAGCTAGGGGTTATGTAATACCCCTATATGCCCTTTAAATCGATTCTAAGGGGTCTAGGTTGAATTTTAAATAGATTTGAATACCTAAGTATTAAAACAAAAAATAATGGTTTAAATCGCAAATTTAAGGCACTTAAATGATATTCACTAAGTGCCTTAAGAAATTTACATAATTTTTGTGATAAACACCAAAGCCTTGCAAACCCAATTCTTTACATTTTTGATTGAAGTAGGGTATACGATTGCCATCTTCTGTAACAAGCAGGATTATTGGGAAATAAGGATAATTCTCACTCCATAATTGTGAGTTCTTGTATTTTCTATATTTGATCAATTTATCGTGGATTGTTGGAAAAGTATTTCGATTCCCCATATCTTCCGATCCAGTATCGTACTCTAAGAAAATAAATAATGATTTTTCTTTAACTTTTAACTCCATTAAGACATCTGATATCACAAGTATCTCCTCATCACCATATAAGAATTTTATTCCAATTTCATGTCTCCATTGAACTATTTTATTACCAGATAATATTGTATCTACCTCAATTTGATTGACTCCATTTATGTGTTTATAGTTCAAAGGTAATGTTCTAAGAACATAAGTTCTCCCCTTGTGAGTAACTTTACGCTGTGCTATTCTCTTCCTATGAGAAACATTTAATAGCAGTGAACCCGCCCTGTCCAACGCTACTATGCAAGGACTGTTCCCTTTTCCTATTTCTTGTTTTTCATGAACCTTATCAAGACACATGCAACGATACATTTTCCTTATTGCCCTATTTAATAAAATGCTTCTGTTGTCACCTGTGTTACGGTATTGTTCGCTTATTATTTCCAAATGATCTCTTCTCACTAGCTTGCGGTCATAGACTAATTGCAATAGACTAATCTCTCTCCCTGTCAACCTGCAATTAGTCTTTACCCAATCTAAAGTTATCCTATCCACATGTTCTCTCTCATTCCAAGATGCCCTCTTTTTCATATTATATAGCATCCTTTCTTGACAATCATAAAATATAATGATATAATAAAGAATAAAAAGCTATTTTTTGAAGCCCTCTTTTCCGATACTTTCTAATTGACTTAAATCTTGCTCACTCACATCTTCTGCAAAGCTGTTCACAATAGAATTTTCAATCATAGAATAGCTACGCTCAAGGTTATCATCACGAACTTCTTGTTTTGACAATCCATATTCGGATGAGTATTTGGTTAGGAAGTCAGAATCAGCATTGCTGAATTTTTTAAAGTCTTTGTTTTCCTTTAGATCAGGCAACATTCTTGCTTGAAAAACGTGATTTTTATTTGCCCATCTGAGAGCGAATATTCCACAAAACTCCATGTTCATGAGGTTGTTAAAATCTGCTATAGTCATTGGTTGTAGGAAGTCGGACAGACTGCTAAAAGCCTCTCCTCCACCTTTGAGCATTATCAAGTTGCAACCATTGTCCATGATAGACTGTTTTATATCACCCTCTAAACCTCGACCAGCCTTGGCAAGGGATGACCAGCCGTGCAACGTAAACCAGTATCGTCCAGAGTATTTTCTAGGCTCTTTAAATAAATCAACAAACAGCTTTGCCACAATTGGTATATCGACTATCTGATGAATTTCATCTATTATGATTAATGTTTCTGGTCTGTATTCTCGACCTCCAAATCCTACTTCTCTTGACAATAAGACGTTCCAAACTTTAGTGAAATAATGAGAAAATACGAATTTTCTATACAAATTAGATACTCCTGATTTAGGGATGTAAACGAGTATCATATATGCGCCATCTTCATCTCCATCCATCATTTTTCTAAAATTTAATTTAACTTTGCCATCTTCATCTCTTAATGGTTTCTGGGCTATGCAATCCCACAGTTTTTGATCTCTTTCCAGCTGGCTAAATCTATTTTCTATGGTTTGAATAATTGTTTTTGCTTCTCCCTTTGTGGCTAGTTTATGGTAAGTTTTCATCTCCAGTTTTAACCTTTTATTTTCTAAATATGGTATGATTTCTGTTGCTCTAAAGTCGTCATCTATAAGCGTTCGCATCGCCTCTATATAGCCCCAATCCTTGTTGACTGAGTGTACGGCTTGAAGAGAAGATGTGAACCATCTGTCCATAGCCATAGTCTTGTCTGACTTAAGAATCTCTAACACTAATTTAGCTTCCATTTCGGCAAGTGTATAAGCATAGTCTTCATCATTCATAACATCTGTGTTAAATTCTGCTAAATCAGCATTATTAACACCAATTGGATTGTTAAAGTTAGAATGGTTTAACAGTATAACTCTAGACTTTAAGTGGTCTGGAATGTGGTTGTAAATATTGTTTACCATGCTTCCATCGGCAACATCGAAAACAACTACTGACTTACTTTGTTTTTTCCATTCTTCATAATCTTTTATATGCGCACCAAAAGTATAAAGTGCTTGATTTTCAGATAAAGATGTCTTCCCCGACCCCATTGAACCGAACACCATTGTAGCTGTACTACGATCGTCTAACTTAACAACCTTGTCTTTTACGCATCTACCTTTTGGAGTCCAATCTTCACGTTGATATCCGCCAAATAACAATCTTCTTGACTCTTTCTCTAATGTGTAACCAAATGGAATTGCACCAAATTCATCAATAAAGAAATCGTCACCTATTTCTGTTCGAGTAAAATTATCTTGCATAATAACATTTCCATACTCTCTGAGAGTAGATTTGCTTGGTATTTTAAGAATGTTGCTCATTTCCTTTTCAAAATACACATCGGTAGTTCTATTCAGTATTGGTCTATTTTCTTCTACTGCTTTGATAATTGATTTAATCCCACGCTTTGTTTTGATGTGAGTTATTGAAAATTTATTATCGCCATTGAGTAATGAGAAAGAATTTTCAATATTTCTAAAAGCATATTTTACTTTTTTCTCATCTTCAGATTCACCCAATACTCTGATTTGGACTTTGTATCCGTTGGAGTTTGCATGTACTTTATTGTCACTATATTGCAAGTCAAATAATTGATCTTTCTTTAGCGCTTTTTCATCTTTTGATCCCATGATTTCTTCTATCATCAAAATAAATTCATCAAATATGACATTAAATACATCAAAAACTTTACCTATAACTCCACTTACTGTTAAAGCATCTTCTCTTGCAGGTGTTTTGCCATTTTTAAAATCTCTAATCTTTTTCATTGCCTTGCCTTTCCACACTCCGTTTATTGGTTCTATATTATAATCAATTAGTAACTTGTCGTCATCACCCATAGTAGACGCTAAAGATGCTAAAGAGGAGTAGAGCGAATCTTCTTGTTTTTTCTCATGTTTTAAAGATAAGGCATAATGATGACGCAAATGGATCTCCATTGCTTTTGCTTTTGAAGGATTAAATTCAATAATTTTCTCTTCTACCTCTGTGATATCCACTTGACCCCAATCTCTGATTATTGCAGACTTAAAACTTTTAGACCATTTTTTAGGGACTGTTAAATAAAACTTCATTTGACCATTACTAATGGCAATTTTGTAACTGACGACATCGTTCATTTTTATTCTTACACCATCTCTAGAGAGTCTTACTCTTTCTGGTGCATAGAACTTTGCGAATAAACCATTAATCGTATTCAGTAAGAGGTCTGACTTAGTTTTATCCATGAATATCTCTTCTTCAAAATCAGAATACCTCTTATGCCTAGACCCTCTTTCACGCTGAACTTCAGGTGCGTTATTTGGAGTAATACAAAAAGTGATAACTGGCTCTCTATACATATCCATAAACTCCTTGATTTTAAACGATCTCTTTTTTGGTTGTTTTATAACCATAGGAAGCTGATATTGCGGCAGAGGTTGAATAGTTGTTGTCATACTACTCACCTCTTTCGTTGGCTACAGATAGTTTATAATCTTGAACATATTTCACACCTGTTCTAACAAGGTAGCTCCCCGCCAACAGATAACCGCACTTTACAACACCATCAATAACAAGACCAACCTTAGCTAAAAGAAGCATCTCCATAATTCATAATCCCCTTTCGTATTTAACATATTTATTTTACAAATGCAATAAATTATAGTATAATATAAACATAGGAGGTGGCAGAATGACTAGAAAAAGAAAATATGATTTAACTGGCAAGACATTCAATAATTTTAAGGTATTGAAATTGAGCAATATAAAAAAATAATAGTAATGCCCACTCCTATCCATATATTCTGTAAAGAACCGTACTTACAAAGTATCCGAACCATAAAGGTATAATCCACTTAGTGTATTTATTTCGCCCTATGAGAAAAGTTAAAAACATGATAGCTATAGCTGGGAATAACAAGAATAAATTACCATGAGCCAAAAAGAACATTGAGATTTCATAAAGCAAATCTAGAAAGAAATCCTTTAAAACTTCAGAAAAAGGTTTGTCATACATAGCTTCAAAAAATCCTTCTTTTCTCCAATCGTTAAAAAACTCCCACATACCTTTATCTTTTAACGAGTCATTGGAATATTGGTTTATTTTACCGTTTTCCAAGAATTTCTCAAATAACTTTATTTCCTGATCTACTTCTAGTAGTGAATCTGGGTCAATGAACCCTCCGTTTTCATCCTTCAATCCAAGGTGAAGATGATCTCCTGTAGAGAAGCCCGTATTGCCTGATAGAGCTACGAAATCACCTTGACTAATACTCTGACCTATATTGACCTTAATGTCGCTTAGATGACCCATTATGACGCTCTCACCACTATCTGTTTTTATTATTATTCCTCTACCTATATTCTCATTACCATAATCTACAATTCTCTCTACAATTCCATCAACAGGGCTGAATAATTTTGTCCCTGCCTCCATAATTAAATCAACTCCAGTATGACCTGTGGGATGAATATTACTCACATCTCCAAAGGGAGCAGAAATTTCATAGAAATCATTTCCATTCAATTTAACCTTCATATCATGTCACATCCTTACTTTTGGATTGACAACTCAAATTATTGACTGATATTTATGTGGTCATTCTTTAAATCAATCCACATTTTCTCACCTATCTGATCGATTAACTCAACACCAAATGGCAATATGTGGAAAAGTAACAGCCATTTACCATACGTCACGAAGGCAGAGAAACCTGTTCCTTCATCACGCCCACCTCTTTTTTCTTGGTAAAACGCTTGTGCTATTCTAATTGCACAGTAAACCTTAGCTATGTCAGTGAGCCACGGGAAGATATATTGCATAAATACTTGCCAAAAAACTCCATCTGTTGTTCCTGCACCGACACCTAGAACTAAAAATGGTGCTACAGACATCGCCTTGCCTTTGGTTGATTGCTTAATAGACCTCTTTATAGATGGTATGTCAAAGATATACGCTGTTGATGATGAAGTTGCAGATTTAACCTCATCGATAATACATTTTGTATTTTGCAAAATCAATTGACCATCATTAATTTTGAATTGTAAAGTTGAATTTGCCATTTAGCTATCACTCCTTTATAAGTATAAAGTCGGCAAAATAGAGGTGTGGAGAAACGTTGATATATAAGGGGAAAACAGGGATTTGGGTGTTCAGATTATAATTTGAACACCCTCTTGAACACTTCCTGTCTTAAAATTTAGCTATCTTAGCTTCTTTTCTAATGAAGAATCACTGGTTTTTGAGGGTTTGCCGACTGTTTTAAACCTTTCTTAAAGTTTTCTCATAATTTATATATACTGTTAATATGTTTAAAACATGTCTAAAACTAAATAAAATTCCCAATATTTTTCTTTCCACTATCAAATGATGGGATAATCATGCTGTTATTGGAACTTGAACTACTAAATTGAACAGCTAACATCTCTTTAGTTAAGCCACTGAAGGAGGCAGATGACATTAAAGCCTTCTTCAGTAAGTCCATTTGTCTAGGGCATGTTTTATTGAATGCACAAGCCTGAGTGATGTACCTCCCTTTTGTCCTATCGATCATTCCCTCAATTAACTTATCAACCTCTTCTTCTGTTCTCATAATCCCTACTCCTTTCTTAAGAGATGTCATAAGCGATTCGACCCAAAAGATACATACCTATTGCATTTGCCATTTGAGGATTTTCAATCACTTTAGCTTTATAGAAATAACCTTTAATGAAATCTACAAGTTCATTATCTAATGCTCCGCCACCCATAATGTATACATTATCTCCAGAACCCCACATGGAAAGCAGTCTACCACATATATAATCGGCTAAAGAATTTTGATCATAATCATCGTTCAAAGCTTCCAACCCCTTGCCTTTAAATGTCCCAGATTCACTGTCAATAAATCTTGTTACATCATCTTCATTTAATGTCGTTGCATACCCAATAGTTCTTGATCCTAAATCAATGTAACGCGATTTACCTCTTGGTTCATCGATCCAAAAGGCAACAGCGGTTTCTGGCGCTACTTTTGCCTCCATTATGGTGAATGTTTTTTTATATCCATTAACTGTGATCGTATGAGATCCAACAAGTCTTTCTATCCTGCCGAACTTCTCCTCTTCACTGTGCATTGCGATAGGAACAGATGTTACTAGATAGTTAGTTGAAAAGCCAAATTGATGAATAGCAACAAGAACGGATAAATCAAAGAACAGATTCTGCTTCGAATCACTATGCATCTGTATCGGCAACTTGCAATCGTACTGCGCAAGAGTGCCCATTACAAACTTTTCACCTTCATATTCAACAATGTAATCATACTTTCCTTTAGCATCGATCAAAGTTCTATTCCCATAAGAACCTTTTATTGATGGGAATTTCTCTTGTCTATCCTTAGTTACTACGCAAGTTGAGTAACCACCATCGTCCACCGCTATAACTCCAGTTTTAAGCATCTTTAAAACCCCTTTCAAACTGTTCTTAGTTTTACTATATGTGTTTAAAACCTGTTTGTTGACTATTTTTTAAAATAATTTTATATAGTGTGATATTTTGACGGATACAATAAATTATGATATAATAATACTATATTAAAGGTGACAGAGGAGTTGATGCAATTGGAAATCAGAGTCAGTGCGACAAGAGAGCTTTTCTACAACAGCGAAGATGCATATGGTATATATGGAGCAAGTGTAAATGAAGAAGATTTGGTTAATCCAGAATTTGAAATCAAATTAAATAAATACGGAAATATATCAATTAAAGGCAGTATGCCTAGGTTGGATCTTAACGAAGAGTGGATTGTAAAGCTATCTGTTGATAAAAATTCTCAATATGAAGGAAGTTACATTGTTGATTCAATCAGAAGAGATAAGCCAGTTACAGTAGAACAACAAAAAGACTTCTTGAAATCAATATTAACTGTAAAGCAGATAGAAAATATATTTGAAGTATATAAAGAAGGTCAAGATATCTTAGGAATGATTGAATCGGGAGAGTTCGATTATAGCTTAGTTAAAAATCTTGGAGAAAAAACGTTTGAAAAACTTCGAGATAAAGTATTGTCTAATCTAGAGATGAGTGAGATTTTAATATTTCTTTCTAAATATGGGATAAAATATAACATGATCAAGAAGCTTATTAAAGAATATAAAAGTCCTCAAATAGTAATCCAGAAGATCGAACAGAATCCTTATTTATTAACGGAAATTAAAGGTATAGGGTTTCTCAAAGCGGACGCCATTGCTAAGGCGGTCGGATATGATATGTTGTCGCCTCACAGAATAACTAGTTGCATTCATTATGCCATTAGAGAAGAGAATAAAAATGGTCATTCTTGGGTGGGTGACAAACAGCTTTTAAACAGGTGTATTGCTTTGCTGGCTATAAGCAAAGATAATATAAAAGAAGTTTTAAACAGCAACCCAAAAGGCATTATGAATCTTGACGGTAGGTTTACTCGTGACGATATTTATCTTGCGGAGCAAGGAATAGCGATGAAGATGATTCAATTTAAATTGCAGTCAAAGAAAACATTTGAAACGGAGTGTATAAATGTTTTTCTAGATGATTATTGTGCAAAGAATAATGTTAGCTTAGAAGAAAAACAAAGACAGTTTTTCCATGATTGGAATGAGAACAATATCTCATTATTAATAGGATCTGGTGGAATGGGGAAATCTTGGTTAATAAGAATTTTGCTTGAATTAATCAAAAAGAAAAGCTTAACCACTATTTTACTTTCGCCAACAGGTAAGGCATCTAAAATTCTTGCAAATTATGCCAATCACCCTGCACAAACAATCCATAGAGCAATTGGTGTTTATGATGACGATGAAGGGGCAGTTAAATATATTCATGAAGACGTTATCATTGTAGATGAATCATCTATGTGTGATGTTTTTATTCTTGATAAGTTGTTTAAGGCGATTCAGAACAATAATTCTAAGATTCTATTTGTTGGAGATGATTTTCAATTACCGAGCGTTGGTGTTGGAAGCTTCCTGTACGACTCCATCCGTAGTGGAGTAATTAAAATTTCTCAATTACAAAAAGTATTCAGACAAGAAAAAGGTGGCATCTTGAATGTGGCAACAGACATTCGTAACGGTGTTGTATTTCTAAATAATAATGAAACAGGTCGCAAACGAATTGGAAATGACTGCCTATTCCATCTAGTGAATCAAAATTATATACGTGATGGATATATCCACTACTATAAAAAGCTTTTAGAAAAATTCTCTTCAGATGATATAGTTTTGTTAACTCCTACGAACAAAGGCAAACTAGGAACGGTTGAGATGAATAAAACCATTCAATCAATTGTTAATCCAGAAAATTCATTAAAAAAAGAGAAAAAGTTTGGCAAGAAAGAAAACGAAATTACATATCGAGTTGGAGATTTAGTTATGAACACCTCTAACACATATGGTGTTAAGACGATAAATGGCGGAGAAGCTGATTTATTTAATGGAGATAATGGCAAGATCGTTGATATTGATACAGAAGAAAAATGTTTGGTTATCGATTATGAAGGGATAGTCGTAAGACTTGATTGGGAGATAGTGCTAACAACTCTCATGCACTCTTGGGCAATGACTATTCATAAATGTCAGGGCAGTCAGTATAAAGTTGTCATTGCAATTACAGACAGATCAGCATCGTATCAACTTAATGCCAATCTTATTTACACAGGTGTTTCACGTGCAACGAAATACCTGATCGTATTGGGTCAAGCAGAAACAATTAATGATTCAATTAAGAAATTTGCCAATATGGAGAGAAGAAGCTTCTTATATGAACTGCTTAATAAATTCAATTCAGTAGAAGATAATAAAAAGATTAATGTAAAGACATCTTAATAATGTAATAGAGGCAATTGACAGATACAAAAAATAATGATATACTATAATTAGGCGTAGAGGAACAAAACATGATAAACGCCATAACTTATAATGGAGGAATTACATAATGTTAAATAAACAGGATGCATTAGGATATTCGCATGAATTAAACTTAGTGGGTGAAATTGCTGAAGTAAGCTTTATCAAACATACAGTGACTCTAGTTGATTTTGATGGCAAACATCATGTTGTAAAACGAGACACTGTAACGGTATTGGTGGAACTAGGAGAAATCAATGGCGAGATGGTTTATGATCGCGATGTAGTTCAATCATTAATTAGTGATGATAAATACGAACTTGTATTGCAAGAAGATGGTAAAAATGTACAAGTTCATTTGCTAGACGAAAAGTTCAACAGAGTTGAGGCTGGAGAACTTATTGCCATTGACGAAATCTCAAGTCTAGGAGTTTATGTTGATTTTTATGGAGGCAACATTTTTGAGCTTCTTCAATTACAAGATAAAAAAGAAGACGAAAAATCTAACTTCAATGTCAATATTGTCAAATCTTATAAAGATGGATCTTATGAATACTACTATGCATGCAATGACAAATCTAATGAAGTAGTTGATTTGATTAAAGTTTTATATATGGGTCATCAACTTCTTAAAGAAGAGTCTTATAGTCGTGTCGAGTTGAGCTATGACCAGTATCATTCAATGATTAAAGATAACGAGCTTCAAGAAGTATCTCCTCAAGAATTGCTTAATTACGTAACAGGTGCAACATATAATAGTAAATCAGATGAAGTAGAAGACTTAGGTAAATATTCTTCAGAGTCAGATGAAGAAAAGGGTGAAGACTTAACAGATAACTGTGAAGACTGCCTGCTACAAAATGATGATTGCGATTGTGAGCCTTGGTAAAATAAATGAGGGTGGCTTATCCGCCCTCTAATATAAATTAGAAAAATAAAAGGATGAGTGAAATTATGATCGCAAAAAGCAAACTACAAGTAAATTTGGCAGAGCTTGAAAACTTATTCAATTTACCAAATGGCATTGAGATCTCTGACGTTTCATTTGATAAAGATACTGGAAGAATTGAGTTTGATTTAGCTAGTGCCACTCCAGTAAAAGGATTGACTTTATATCAAGAAAGATTCAATGCAGATTATCGAAAACTCACTCTAACAAAAATCAAAGCATTATCTTTAGAAGAAGATAAATCGTAATGTTAATAGAAGCCTTATCTTTAGTGTTTGGCTATCTGGCATTTTGCTATGTTAGCCTTTACACATATGCCGTGGTAAAGAGTTATGAGATATTAGGATTTTGGAACTTCAAAGCAAAAGATGGTTATGTTGGAGTTTGCAAGCTACCGAAATGGATGCTATTAGGGTGAAGGATTTAGGGAATATAAAAGACACCGTATTTGTGATGAGTCAAGAAACGTATGAATTGCTTAAATCAGATGTGTTTGACTCTGCATTAAAGATGTGCGATACACATAACAGTATTGATCTTATCAGTAATTTTTCGTCTTTGAAGTTTAGTATAGACAATTCTTTAGGGGCTGGGATGATAGAGGCTTATGATGAAGAAATCTATGCTGAGATAAAAAGGAGATTAGATGATGAATGATAAGGTTTTAAGGATTAAAACAGGTGAGTTTTTGTTTGATATGAATGATAAAAGTATTGCTACATGCAGAAAGATCCAAGACGCAATGGATATTAGCGGATGGACTTTCGAGCAATTAGAGTACATAATGAGCAACCTGCACAAAGTGGGATATACATCTGTAGAAGTTGTTGAGAGAAAAAAGGAGATTAAATGATGAAAAAAGGATTGACCGAGATTGTCTTTGTGTTAGATAAGAGCGGATCTATGAATGGTATTAAATCGGATGCAATTGGAGGATTTAATGCTTTTGTTGAGGATCAAAAGAAGCAAGAAGGAGAAGTACGACTAACCTTGGTTTTGTTTGATTCAGGTGTTGTAACTACTTATGAAAGTGCAGATATTGAAACAGTTGAGGATCTTAATGGTCAAACCTACACTCCATATGGAGGAACTGCTTTACTTGACGCTATTGGCGTTGCGGTGGATGGTCTTGGATCACGCTTAAACACATTTTCAGAAGCTGACAAACCAGAGAATGTTGTTGTAGTTATCATGACTGATGGAGAAGAAAATTCATCTAAAGAATACAATAAAAAAGTTATTCAAGAGAAAGTTAAACACCAGACAGAGAAGTATGATTGGCAATTTATCTTCTTAGGTGCTAATATTGATGCTGTAAAGACTGCTGAAAGTTATGGCATTAGCGGAGCATTTGCTGGTGACTTCAAAGCTACAGAAGACGGTGCAAGTAAAGCTATGACACTTGCGTCTGGTATGATTTCTTCTTATCGTATTACTGGAGATATGCTTAAATATAATGATGTAGATGTTAAAAAAGCTGGTCAAAATATTGGTAAAAAGTTGAGCAATGTTGCAGAAGAAATTGTTAAAAAACCAGACACTAATACAATTGTAGAAGATAAACAGGAAGTTAAGACTCCTGCTAAGAAGAAAGATACACCTAAAAAAGCTCCTGCTAAAAAATCAACTAAAAAAGAAAATAAATAAACTATAGGGTTAAGGCTTTGCCTTTCCCTTATTTTGTTAGGGGAGAGGTAAAAATGGGAATCGACTTGTCAAAACTTTGTAGTGGTTGCTATGGTTTAATCAAAGAGGGCGAAGAGGTTTTTGCGTTTCAAATAATTGACGATTATGGTGAAGAGATCACATTCAAAGGACATAGGAATTGTATGCTTGAGCTTAATAAAAAGTTGATGGATACTTTTGAGGTGGATAATGATGAGTAATTTGGATTTAAGGAAGATGTGCGACAGATGCCTTCGTATCTTAGGAGACAATGAAGAACTTGTAGGTTTTAAGATGGAGGATGGCTTAGGAAATGTAAGAGCCTTCAAGGGGCATAAGGATTGTGTAGAGGAAATTATAGAAATCCTTAAACAGTTATATGGAGGGGCAAGCAATGACTAATAGAGAATCTGCTATTCGAAAAGGCGAAAGAGTTATTGTTTTAGATGTGAAACACTATGACATTGCTGTGTTTAATGGTTTAGTAGGATTTGTAGAGAGCATTGAAGAATGTTATTACTTTGTTCGTTTTGATAATGGCTATACTGAGTTTTTTGTTGATGGTGAGATTCAATTGCTTAGTGAATATGAGCAAGAACAGGCAGTTAATATCAACTTAGATAAATCTGCTCAAACAAGTATAAAAAATAATGATAAAACAACTTATAAGTTCCATATTGTTAGTTTTAGCAATGGTGAGTGCGTTGCTTTACTAGACGAGAACAAATGTTTGGTCTTAATGGGTGAACAACAATTAGATAGGATTGCTGAAAATATTGAGGGATTCTTTGATGGAATAAGGCACTGCGGTCATGAAGTAGAGGTTGTTTCAGAAGAAGACGGAATAGGTGATATGTATGAACAATTCGGTTGTTGATAATCTGAGAAAGCGCTTAGGTGAAGGATCTGTCGGTGACAGTAAGTATTATGATATTAAAAACCTGTTAAATGGTTGTCTGGAAGTTTCTAATTGGAATGAAGATCATGGTAGATGGTTTAAATTTTCGGTTGTTTCGTATGAAGTAGAAGATAATGGTCAAAAATATCACTTTGAGTTTTCTGAGGATATTGTTGATGCTGTTGATGCTGATGATGTAATACAAAATGAACATTATTATGAGCTTATTGAATTAGTTGGATAGTGTGAATAGGCTTTTTAAATATAGAAAGAAGGAATAATTGTGGATTATACCAATCAGATTATCGATAAGTTTGATGTCGATGCAATTGAGCATGTAAAAAAATCTACTGGAGACAGCGATCATGTAGTTAGAACATTCTTTTTACATGTGGAAGGACGATCAACCAATTCTGGGATCAATAAGGTTGTTGATAAATGGGATGGGTTGGCTGACAACCAAAAGGTTAGCATGGCGATTAACTATGCTGGAGTTTATTATGTTTCCAAGTTTGTTGTGTTAATGAATTACTTATCCAAGAGGGAAAAAGGTGGAAAATAATGAGTAAAAAGCAAAAGGTAGAGATTATTTATTATTTAAAGTTGGGAGATAAATACCTATCTTCATATGATCATATGAAAATGTCCTTTAACGATAGTGAATTTAATGCCTTTGTATTTGAGAATAATCCATATGCTCGTGGATTTGAAAATATAGGGTATGTCAAAGAAATGTTGAGAAAAATGGGCTTAGAATTGACTATTGTAGAGAAGAAGTTAGTAACTACATATAAGGAAGTAGATTCTATATTGGCTTTAAAACAATTAGATTGCGAAGTTGATCATTCAACAGATAAATATGGCTTATACATTGATGATAATAATCATGGTGAAAATAATGTTTAATGATACGGACAACTTAGATAGCAATAAATTTGCAAGTCGAGATACATTTGATTTAGAAATTTTACATCCTAATGGCGATACTTTCATCAATATTAGAAGCGCTGGATCAATTGAGTTGACATTTTCTGGAGTATATGGTAAACTGTTAGTTCGGGATGCGTATATTGACTTTGATATTATTGATTTGGTTTCGAATGGTAAAATGGATAAAGAGTTTAGTATTAAGGGAAAGTCCATTGCTAGAAATGTGGATAGTGGTTTTGATTATGATGTTTCTCTTGAGATTAAATCATGCATGTTAAGTAAGTACAAATTACCTATGGTCTATGGAGAGAGCCATCCCACAGAGTTAGTATTTTCTTTTGATCTTTTGCGTTATGGCAAGAATTTAAGTTTGACTAAAACTAGATTGTAAAAGTTTAAAAAAGAAAGAAATATATAAAAAGAAAGAATAGAAAGAATAGATGATTATGTAAAAATATGCCAATATATTTTTCAGTAAAAAGCTGATAATATATTGGCATATTTTTGTTAGGTCTAGATGAAAATTGGATTGTGATTGGATGAATGCTGAATGTATATTTATATTGTATAATGAATGTGTGAATGATTAATGGATGATGAATAATGATCGGATGATTATCGAGTTATTGACAAGTGATGAAAAGTGGTGAAAAATTGAAAATCAAGAGTAAGAGTAATATTGGAAAATTATGGTATAAATATGGTAAAAATCGTGTGTACGGTAAGGGTTTTTTGGTTGCTCTAAAAAATATGCGTTAACAAACGGGGTTTGTGTATGATTATATGCAAAGGTGTTAAGGTATGCCCCATAGGTGTTCTTGATTGGAGGGGTTAATTAGGTTTGTTAACGGGATTTCTTGATGATTTAGAGGGTGTTTGTTTTAGAGGTGATAAATATAGATGTTTAAAATAGTACGTTTGGTAACGGGATTTAGACGAATGTTGAGTGGTCTTTAGCATAGTTGTATGAAAGATGAGTGAAGAGTTTGTAAGAGGTTGATGAGAAAGTAGAGGTTTGAGAATTTTGAAAGATGATTATTTTTCTATGGTTTTATTATGGTTTTATTTATGGTTCTGTTGTGATTTTTTATGATTTTGTTGTGATTTTATTCAAATGTAAAAACAGGTGTTTTCTTAGGGTAAAACGTGTGAAATTAGAGTGAAAAGGTGGATAGAGTGTGGTTGTTTGAGTGCTATATGCGATATCAAAAAAAAGCCGAACAAAAAAGGTTGAAAAGTACCCCCATAATTATAGTTATAGTATACTTAGATATCAAATGAATTTCCTTTTCTATTTTGGATTAAGAACCAAATATATCGACCAACATGATTTTATAATGACTCTTTACAAAGACCGTACATGAACATGTTTTTGATCACTTATTTAGAGAATTACTAGCAGAACAAACGTTCCTATTAACTTAACAGGCTGGATAATGTCAAGTTTACTCCCCTCATGTTAAGTCAACTCAACATCACCATTCTCCACTCTATCTCATACAAACCTTACACAAACATTGTACAAACCTCACACAAAAACCACTCACCCAACACACAAGCCAATACAACCTTTATACAATATTTATGTATACTCCATACAAATCCACACACAATCATCACTCAATAATTACACAATCTATCACACCAAAACAACATATATTTATCTCTATTCTCACCCTATCATCACCCAATCACCAACCAACAGCCTTTATCATTTCTTTCTTTTTTCTTTCTTTTTTCTTCATTTTATTTCTTTCTTTTCTTAAACATTCTTCATTTAACACCATCCTATATCACTAAAAAAGTACACAAAAAAAGGGTGTACCAATTAAGGCACACCCTTTTAACCACACCTTTAGTCTTACTCACTCACACACAACACACAACCTTACGCACTCACACTCACACCATCCACACTCACAACATCAACATCATTACCATGATCTCCTCTAATATCATCCAGCTTATCCTTATCAATGTACATAGTCACACTATGTCCACTATGAGTATACGCCTCAACATAAGGCTTGACACTCATTTCATCTTCGACCGTTACATACTCATCAATGTAAACCATAACGGTTGTCTCAACCTCTCCACTACCATCACATGCAGGACAATCAACATTCACATATCTGTCCCACTTATCGCTATAAACCTCCATTTTCCCACTACCATCACATGCAGGACAATCAACAGTTCTCTCTTCTTCATATTCTCTTTCAATGTATATCTCATCAGTTACCATCATTTCAAAACCTCCATTAGCATCTTCACACACTCTATCACGACCATCTAGTATGCTCTTATCATATATATCCATCTCATGTAGCTGTTCCATTGCACAATGTAATAGGCTCTTTGTCTCATTATTACCATAATAAACCGTAGGCAACAGACACGCCTCACCGTCAATCGTCATATAGCGCATTAGCACTCTAGCTCTTAACTTTTCCTCCATGTCCTCTATGTCATCATGGCTATAATGAAGCATAGCAGTAAACAACTTATCATCATGTAAAGCACCGCCAAGAGTTAAACAATATTCTCCACCATTTTTAGGGTCTTGGCATGAACTTCCGTTCATTCCGTCCCAATCCATAGGACTGTAAAAAGACATTCCAGCGATATGCTGAACTCTATCACTGATAGTTAAAAAGACCTCTCTTTCTGTTTTCACTTGCGTGGAATAAAAATCCACAATTTCCTGCCCGTATTTATTTTTCCCTAACAATTTACCCAATTTAATGACTGATTTTTCAGTCTTGTAATATTTTCCCGTTTTCCATTCTTCATACCTTGGACGGCGAAAATTACATGCGTCACACTCACACCAAGACGCATCACGTGCCTTGTCTTCTTCTACTGATATTTTATTTAATTCTTCTTGATAAAATTTTCTTTTCTCAAATCTTCCGTCAGCATCCAAGGATTCGTATTCAGCATAAATCTTTTTACGTCTCTCCTCAAATCCTTCGACATCAACATCTTTTCTATGTTCCTGTTTTTTTCTGTAAACATCACCATCTAACATTCTAATAAATCTATCGTAATCACTTTTTCTATCTACTTTAACGCTATAAGTTCCGACAAAATCATTGTCAACGCGCTCATTGTAAGCTGAATATGCGTCAATATCAGATGTCGTTTCATTGTGATCCAGCATACTTTGAGCCTCATTGAAATCGTTGTCAATGTTTAACGAATATTTATTAACTCCATTTTTTAGCGTTTTTTCGATAGAATAAGTCATTTCTTCATTCTCCCCTTTTGTGTTTTTTATGTCGTTATTTTTTGCTTTTATGGCATTTCTTTTCAGGTATAAATCACGTGGAATAATTTTTTCTATGTGAAAAGCATTTACTCTTTGATTAAACATCACAATTCCGCCATTCATGCCTATAAAATAATCATAAGTATTTTTTGGGAAATCCACCTGATAAATACCCTCAAAGCCATCGATTTTTGCAAATATAACATTTTCCAATCCTAGTTCATGAAGATCTTTTCTTACCTCTAAATCGACCGCATTCAACATGCCCAAACCGCCCAATTTTCTCACCCCTTATTTTTTATATGAAATAAAGTTTGCCGTTAATTTCCATTGATATACATTCTTGCAACATCTGTTTTTTCAGCCATTCTGATAAATCTAACAACATAGTGTTTTACTTTTTCTTTTTCATCAATCACAATTTTATAATCATCATTAGTGATTTTTTTAACCATTGAAAAATCTTTTTTATCTAGATACATGTCAATTAAAGAATTTTTGAGCAATTCATCGACTGTCATTTCTTCTGATAATGTTTTCATTTTTCCTACCTCCTTTAAAATGTTAGAAAAATCAGCATCATAACCGTCATGACGATAAAAAATAAAACAAAGGAATATTTCTCAAAACACTCCTTTAATACGTCCATTGCCCACAACCTTCTAAACCGTACATTTCCCATCCGTCTGAATCAAAAACACCGATATACTTTTCACCGATAACCAAGTCACAATTTTCAACAGCGACATGATCAACAAATATTCTTGGTTCAAATTCCGCACCGTGATCAAGAAAAATAAATCCTTCTTCATTTTCTTCAATCAATTCAATTTCAATGTTTTGCGTAAATGTTTCACGTGGAACATTATCCAGTGTAACTGTTTCTGCGACATTTTGTGTATTTGAATTTGCAACCTGTACCGCAACACTTTCAATTTCTTCACCGCTACAAGCAACCAAAAGAACTGACAAACCAGCAATTGAAATAAATTTCTTTACATTTTCATTCATATTAAAACCTCCTCAAATTTTATAAATCAATTAAAACCTTGTTAAGCTAAAACAAGGTTTTACATCATTTATAAAATTTATTCTTTTTCAATTCATGAATTAAAGTTCCATGTAGTAATGCACTCTATTTCCTAGTTCACTGTTGCAATTATAATATGCAAATTCATTTATAAATTTATCAAAGTGAGCGTCTAATTCCTTGTAAGTTATTGAATAGTTAGAAGGATTATATTCTACACCTTTATATTCTAAGCCTTTAAACCATGTTGTATTAGACGGTGAACAATTAGACGTAAACAATAATACTGTTTTATTAAGTGATTTTCTAAACTCTTTTCTTACTTGTGTTTTAGTTAATTTTTTCATTTTTCATCATCCTTTTATTTTTATTTGTTTCACGTGAAACAATTTAATAAAAATCAATAAATTCTTTTGCTTCCTTAATGCTACCAGCTTCATGTTCTGAATATCGGAAACCTTCTCCAAGTTTCCATTCATCATTAGTATAGATAATGTAAAATTCATCTTCTAAACGAATAGTAAAGCCTTTATAAGTAAACATCTTTCCCATTTTACGCATTGTACACATTCCCATTTTCAAGAAGATGATAAGCAATGATTGAATGTTTGTAAGTATCTCGAAATTTTGTTAATTCAGCTTGATTTTTAAACGTTTTACTTTTCATTTCTAATTCTCCATTATTACGGTAAATCAAGGTGACTTTATTCATTTGTCATTCTCCTTTTAAATGTTTCACGTGGAACAATGAAACATTTTATTTTTTTACCTCATTTCAAGGAATGAAGAGTAAAAACTTCTATCCCTGAATGAAATAAAAAATTTAAACCGTTATTTTTTGCATTTATAATGAAGTGTTTTCTCTCACAAAAGAGTTTCACGTTCATCAGCATCATAAAGGATTATTTACCCTCCAAACTCGTTCATCGCTCCGTATGAGCATGTTAGGCACGTTTGACGACTTAGCAAGTCGTTTTCCGTATACCAAGGAAATGAAGTCCGTTTAAAGGTGATACCATCCAAAAGCTATTCTGTTTTCATAGAACAGATGTTCGTGTGTTTTGTTTCTTTTTAGCTTATAACTTATTATAGCATTCATAAGAATCTTTTGTCAACAGACTTTGTTAATATTTTTAAAAAGTTTTTTTCCGCCTGCCAAGCCGTGTGTTGGTTTACCTCAACCGCTTCTTACTCCTTATTATACGCTCATCTATTGTAATTACAACACTTATTTTTAAAAAATACGATTATTTTTTATTGTCGTGTTTCTTCTATTATATGGTTAAAAAAATCTCAAAACCACACTGGCAAGCCAATAAATACACTATTTAAAGTCATTTGTCAATACTTTTTTCAATAATAATCATGATTATTGTACGCAAATTATTGCATGGCTCTAAATGGCTCATATTTGCGTTATGAGCGGTTTTTACGTTTTCCCTTGTCTAGGTATTGTTTAGATATTAAAACTTAAATCATTATTTGTTTCATTTGTCAAATATGCACTATTTCTTCTATATGTCACAAGAATAATTAAATATTTATATAAACTCAAACACATAAACAAATCTTGATTTACTTTTTATTCCATTATTTTATTATATTAAAATAATTTATTGTTGTGTGAAATTTCCAAACAATTTACCTGATAAACATTTCATTTTCATTATAAATAATTAATCATAATATTATCCATACTACCTTCTTAACAGAACCTCTGAATTATTGCTAATGATATGTATAGTGGCTATATTATAGCCTTTATTTTATTTTATATACCTTAACAGACATCATGAATTATTGCTAATTAAGTATAAGGTATATACCTTAACACAAACCTATTTTTATTGCTAAATAAGTATATAATAAGTATAAGGTACTTAACAGAAACTCTAAATTATTGCTAATGATATATGGCTATAGCATGTATTTTATATAAGCATAGCCGAAAACAAAAATTAAATCCTACATATAATAAGAAGAGATCATTAATTTAAAAATCAAGAAAACTTGTTGACAAAAGCAATAAATAATGGTAATATTAAGTCAATTAGAAAAGAATGGAGTTGTTTAATATGACAAAATCGAATAGAACATGCTTGGCTATAGATCTTGTGAAGATTCATAAAGAGGAATACGGTGATTTATGGCAGATAAAAATGCTCAGCAACCACTTTGAAAATGGATTTATCACCAACCATCTTGAGATTAACAGTTTTTTTGCAGAACACGGATGTCATGTTACTCTTTCAGAATTAACATCAAGATTTTACTCTATCATTACGGAAGGAGAGCTTTTATTTAGGTCGGAACGTAGTGCAAAATGTGTTAAGGTGGCTCTGGAGTCAAAATTCACAACTAGTCTATTGCATCAAAAATTTAATCTTGTTTTAGGGTTGGACACATTCAAAAACCTAAAAGCACAGAAGTTAGATCAGGATTGGATTAATATGATTAGAGAAGGTGTGATTTATGGGAATTTAAACTAGCTCAATAACGATTACGGGAAAATAAGAAATTACTAAAATTATTAAGATCAGAAAATCAGACAGGTGTTCCATCCTCTCATTTTTGACTTTTATTACGATCCATAAGACAGAGCTTCTTTCATTAGATACACCTGCTATTTTAACAAGTGTAGAGAGGCGAAGGAGACTTTACGCAATGTTCCTAAGCAAGAAGTTTAAAGTGTTAACAAAACCTACTGTAGGACGATTGCTGAACGATCACAGCCATAAGAAAGTAGATCATTATATGAAATTATATATGTTGTTTTGCTTTTTAAGTCAATTAAACATCTAACCATCTTACAATCACCATGACAGAAAACTGGATCAGTTTTTAGGTATTGTCTGAATTATCTCTAATCAAATTGATCCTATCTCTTTATAGCTATTCACCAATCAACATTAAAAACAAAATCACAATAACAACGATTACATCTTAATCAACTTTAATCACCATGATAGAAATGTGAATCAATATTTAAACAGACTGTGAAAAGCAAAATAATTTAATTATGTAAACAAATTTCATCTTTATTCTCTCATGCCACATTTCTTCTATCCTTATGACTGAAAACTAGATCAATATCTATTCAATATCCCTCTCACTTATCAATTTATTATCCAATCATCATTTTCTAATGCTTATTATAGAATTGACTCAAAAGTGGATCAATATTCATGTAGCGTTCTAAAATCTACCCTTCATATCCCTTATATAAAATTGACTCAAAACTGGATCAACATTATAAACAAACTCAAAAAATATATCTGCAATACCCCTATATTGGACTTCAAAAATTTAAAGGGCGTAAGTCCTTTTTTTGTTGTTTAAAAAATCTTACAAGTGGGTATAATAATTATATAATAGCTATATTAATCAGATATGAAAATCAAAAGGGGTTGCTTGTATGAGTGAAATCATGGAACGTAAATACATAAAGAAAATATCCAGCTTTGGGATTCCAAAATTAAAAGCTAAAGAAATTGTACAGTTAGCCAATGAAACAGGCAAAGGAAAGAATATCGAAAATTATATTGTTTATGCTATTGAATTACAGTATGGTTTAGGGATCTTTAATAATAACAAATTCATCCTTTAACTTATTTACAAATGCAAAATATTATGGTATACTTATATCAGAGTCAATTTCTCTTTAAATTTCTACATTTCCTATACTCTCTATATATACCACTATATATTTATAGTGGTTATCCAAACCTACAATGCTCTTATTTAGCATAAAAATTGTTTATTTAGTTCTTTATGCTCTTGACTTTTAGGTTTACCCCTTCTGAAAATGGGTTGCGAACTGGAAACGGCTGGAAAAAAGATTTTGACCCTATGTTGGCAACAAAATACAATTAAATGTAAAATGATGTCAACATAGAGTCAAAATCTTTATACTGTTCCTCATCTGAAAATCGGGAGCATTAACAGGTATCCGTATGTATAAACCTATTCGACTTTTCAACTTCCGTTGAGCCTTATCCCATTCTAAAAACGCCCCTAGAATGATAACAGATAAGACGACCTGTGACCTTGATCACAACGTCTACCGCCCTCGCCTTTAATGGTAGCGACCACCACCGCCCTCATATGAATAGGAATAATCAGGCGGGTGGAAGATATTTTAAACGCCTACTAAGGACATTATGCACGATTTCTTCCAAATCAAACAGTTTTTTACATGGTGTACAGGCAATTCCATGTGGAAGAAACACAAATATCCCTTCCGTATAGGAAAGGATTCGCCTGTTTCACTCACCACCATGAAAATTATGTAAATGCTAATTTTAGTGTTGCAATTTCTTATATAAGCATTTATAATAAAGTCATATATTTGGTTTTGATTTTGGTTTTTGTGGTGTTTTTTTGTGGATTTGCGTGAGTGCGAATCACATCCACTTTTGGTGGTGAGCGAAAGGAGTGCGAATCCTTTCGTTTTTTTTTATTTATTTTTTTATTTGTCTTTCATTCTACACATAACTACATGGATTGACAATATATTTTTAAATTAATCTATCATATAACCTTTTTATCGCTTATTTCTAACATTTATGAGTGGACAAGTACAAATTTTTATGGTATATTGTAGATATAAAGCAGATCAAAGAGGTGAACGCATATGAGCAAAGAAGAAATGTTGAGCAATCTGGTGAGATTCTTCTATAAACAACTGCAATCAGCTAGAGCATGTAAAGAGATGGGATGCGGTGAACTATCCAATCAGACATATCAACAAGCTCTAGGAGTTCAGTTGTCAGCAGAGACGTTGGGAATTAGCACACAAGAGTTTCTAGCGGCTTATAAAGCTTATTCTGATATAAAGAATGGGGAGTGAACAATGAGGCTTATAGAGGCAATAAATGACGCTAACAGTGCTTTGAGCAAAAAGTTCTTAAATAAAAGAATTGATGTTTCAGAAAGTCATAATGATTTTAAAGATATTATCGATGAAAAGCTTGGCGGTTTGGGATTGTATTACCACATTTGGAGTATTTCACTAAAGAAGAATAAGACGATAACACTGTTTAAATTAGATGTTTCTTTAAAAGAAGACAAGAGGTATCTTTATAAAAGAATCGGAAAAGTTGAAAATATAATCATCAAACCTACATTGCAGAATATAAATATTGAAGAGAATACAATTGAAGATATGGTTAAGATGATTGAAATCAACAATATCAAAAACCATATTAAGAAGATCAATGAGGATATTTCAATTCAAGAGAAAGCATTGAAGCAAAGAAATGAAGATCTTGAAGAGTACAAGTATAGACTGGAGAAGCTGTATGAGGGATGAAATTTATTTTTAATTATTGTTCTTTTGACAAAAGATAATGCATATCATAAACCATAACCCAAAACAAAACAAGGAGTGAGGGCATATGAAGGTGATGAAATTGCACAACATAAAAGCAAGAGTTAATGGCAAACTGCATGATGTTATAGATATTAGTCATAAGATTTATTATGATGAGTGTGGAAACAAAAAAGGTGAATCAACTGTTACGGTATTCACTAAAGATGGATTTTTAGCTTGTTACAATAGTGATGCTGTCACATTGGTGAATATGGAGTAAAACATTTCAATATCTCTTGACAAAAGAAATTAGGTGTGATATAATGATATTAGTAAAACAAATAGGAGGGTGATAGGAGTGAAAACAGTAGGTTATATTAATCAGTTTTCAACAAATTTAATGGAAGTTGTTGAAGTTAGAGGCTCACATTATGTTTTGAATGGTTGGAATGGTGAGAAGTATAATGATTGTTGGAAAGTTGATAAAGAAGATATTAATAATCACATCGACAAACAAGATTCCTACGCATTGACTCCTCAATATGATAATGAAGGTGAAATCATCGCTTATAGAGTTACTGAAATATTTTAAAGAACTTTTAAACAGGAGGAATTTAAATGGCAAAATATAAAACAGCTAACAATTTAAAAGAAATATGGAAGCATTTAGATGATGCAAGTGGCAGTATCTATAACGCAATTGAATTGATTGGGGATATTAAATCAATCGACTCTCGCCTTAAGGAAGAATTGGAAAGATTAGACCCAACTGCAATTGACAGTTTAAAAAATGATGTTGAGGAAGCAATCAACAAAAAAGGTGTCAAGATTTTCTTTTAACAGAGAGGTGAAAACTTCTCTTTTTTCTTCAATAATCTGTTGACAAAAGATAATTTACTTGTTATAATATTGTTAAGAGTTAAAATAAATCTTGATACAGAAAATGGAGGAATTAAAATGAGCAAACTTAACGAAAAATTAATTCAAGAGATTGTAGAGGATTCAAATTATACAAGCCATGAAGATGTAAGAATAGATATTGAAAATGGGGATATAGAAATTTATGAAAACAAAGAAGAATATGAGGAAGTTGATTATAGTCTGGAATTTGAAAATAAATATACTGTTTTGAGTAACGGAAATATTGCTCACTATGTTCATGGATAAAAGTAATATTTTAAAAAAATGTTATAAATGCAATATAACCGTATAATAAAAATATAAGAAAAGAAGGGAATTGATAATTATGTCACACACCGTTAAAATTGCAAAAAATGATACTCATGTTCTTAAAATCATGCAAGATACTGATGTTGAATCACCAAGAAAAGACTTTGATAATCTTGGAACAATGATTTGTTTTCATAGCAAATATAATTTAGGTGATAATCATAATTATTCAGATCCCAGAGATCTGTTAGAAGATTTAGTGAATCAGATTGATCCTGATATTGATTTAAATGTGATGAATATGGAAAGCTTGATGGAGATTATTGAGAAAAAATATATCATTAAACCTCTTTATCTTTATGATCATTCTGGACTTAGTATGAATACAACGGGTTTTTCTTGTAATTGGGATAGTGGTCAGATCGGTTGGACTCACGTAAGCAATGAGAAGGCTTTGAAAGAATGTGATGGATTGGAAGTAGCTGAAAAATGTCTAGTATCTGAAGTTGAAACTTATGATCAATATTTAAGAGGTGATGTTTTTGGATTCTTCTTTGAAGATAGTGAAGGTGATATTATTGAAAGTTGTTTTGGGTTTTATGGACTAGAGAATATTGAAAGTGAATTGCAATTTTATATAGGAACGGATCATCAAAAGTTAATTGAAAATTTGGAATGGTGCGAGAGATAAAAATGGATAGAATTTGGATTGTTAAAAGACAGGAAGAAATGGATTCATACGATTCAATATTAAATGATATCGCATATTTATCAGAAGAAAAAGCAAAGAAGGTTGCAGATGACTTTAATAAAGGTAGTGTTGATAAGTATTATGTAGATTATTTAGATGTAGATAAAGATTAATTTGATAGCGCAAAATATCTTTTGACAAAAGATAAATCATGTGTTATAATGGTATTACAGACAGGAAAGGAATGATGATAATGAAAAAAACTACATTGCATGAACTTGCTAATGATAAAACTTGGGAAGAAGCGGTAATTGTCTTTACCGAAGATACTTTTGATAAGCCTTATACAGAGCTGGAAAGAAGTTATAAGGTTAATCATGATTGTAGATATTTTGATCCTAGTAAAATTGCAAACTCTATTTTTGGCAACTGCTTAGATGGCATTGATATAGGTGTGAGGTTAGATCATTACATTTATCAGGGTTGGGAAATTGATTACTGTTATATCACTAAACATAAGGAAGGGGTTTGATAGTTATGAGAAAAGTTATTGGTTGCGTTATTTATAAAAGACAAATGATCTGGACAGTTGAGGAAAATGGTGAGATAGGATTTTCTGTAGAGCATTCTAATGGTAGATTATTACCAACTATTGAAAAAGCAAAGCGACTTGCTGATTATCAAAAGAGAGTAAATCTTATTGGAATCATACAATAAAAATATTTTACAAATTCACATTTATATCTTTTGACAAAAGATATAAATGTATGATATAATGGTATTAGAAAACAGATCGGAGCGTGATTGAGATGATGATGACAATAGAAGATTATATAAATCAAGTGGCAACAATGAATGATGTGATTGTTCTGGCTCAACAATTAAAGAAACAAAAAATGAATAACTATAGAGTAAATGGATTTGTAAGTTTGGCACTTATAAAATTAAATGAGGTTAATCCAGATGATCACGCCCGATATGTAGAATATGTCGGCTGTCACAAAGGGATTAAAGAGGGTTATGATTGCATAGAATATAAAATAAACTGTAATCATGGTGGCACTATAAAAGTATGTGATTGGATTGGCGTTGAAAATACAAACTCATTAGCAACAATTCACACGTCAAATGGCTGGGGTTTAGGATCTAGTGAATATATAAACAATCTTGAAGATGTTGATGAGCATATTTCCAATGCTGATAAAATAACATGGATAGATGATGAGGAACGTGAGTTTTTAGTTAGTGCATTACAAAACCTAAAAAGAACGAATGGAGCGTGATTGATATGGCTTATCCACAAGCTTACTCACCAGAAGAAGGATATAAGTATCAGATCTTAGTTAAAACGCCTTATGACAGAGCATATGAGCATTGTGACTATGCTGTAGACAAACCAGAATTAAATGATCTTCTTGATAATTACAGAAGCGCTTATGGTGTTGGTCACTCATTTAAAACAATTCCACTACCACAAAAATATTGGAAGAAAGATTAAAAATCTTTTGACAAAAGATACAAATGTATGATATAATGGTATTAAGCTAAAGGAGAGTGGTAACATGGAAAACTTAAAATCATTGTTCAAGATGGTTGATATGCAGTTGAGTCATTTAAGTGAAAAAGATAGGAGAACCATAAAGGGTTTTATTACTTTCGGTTATGAGCGTGGAGAAACAAGTGTTCTGAAAACTCTGAAGAAGAGAGGAAAATGATAATTATGACTACTTTAGAAAATGTAAAAGAGGTTATGGGAAATTTAGTACAAGATGCAACAGTCACTAAGTTGAAAGAAGATATTGCATTTCTTTTGACGGTCGCAGAACAATATGATGGCTATGTAATGATAAATGAAGAAGAAGGAGAAGAAAGTTGCAATCTTGAAAACTACACGATTGATAAAATTGAATGGTGGGAAGAAAATGTATGAGCAAGCAAGTTAATAGTTTTTTATTAAAAAATTAATGATAAAATCTTTTGACAAAAGAATTAATTTAGTGTATACTTAATATAAGATAAAAAGAGGAGGAAACCAAAATGAAATCCTATCTAATCAAATATCAAAGCGCTAACAGTAAAGATTATGCCGAGGTGGTAAGCGCAAGAAATGAGGCAGAAGCGTGGAAGCAAGCGAATAAGATGGTTTACAAACATGACGATAGAGACAGAGTTCTCTCTGTATCAGAATACAGAGAAGAGTATTAATTGATAATATTCTAATTTTATACAGGGAGATGATTAAAGTGGTAAAAACTAAAAATAGTGAATTTGTTGAAAATGCAGGGCACTTCAAAATAACTCTTGAAAACAATGATAAGTTACTTTTGACTAGGATTGAATATGGAAATCTAAAACAAGTAGAAAATCATGAAGGATTATTATTCGAATCGACATCTGGGAACTTCTATAAACCTGTTGTGAATGATGGCAATATTGATTTCAAATATGCATAAAATGTTCATTTTCTACAAAATAAAAAGGAGATGATAATATGGAAAAGAGAGAAAAAGTAATCTGTCGTGTTGAAAATTATTATACTGTTGAAGTTGTGTTAGAGCAATTGAATTATAAGGTTGTCGAACAAACGCAATCAGATGATGGATATTATTACACTTATATTGTAGTTAAAAATGTATAAAATGGTGATATTCTATACTTAATTTAAAAATGGAGGATGATAATTATGACTACATTAAATAATGTGAAAAAAATTATGGATAACTTAGTGCAAGATGCGATTGTCATTGAGTTGAAAAAGGATGATAAATTTATTCAAACGGTTGCAGAACAATATGACGAATACGTAGAAATAAATGAGGGAGAAGGAGAGGAAAGTTGCAGTCTTGAAGATTATACAATAGATAAAATTGAATGGTTGGAAGAAAATAAATAAAATGCGACTTTTATCAAAATAACGGAGGGCGATAATATGGATAAGCAAATCAAAGCAATTATTGAAAAGATGAAAAGTGATGAAGGTACTAATTATCATGGCGTAAATTACTATCGTGGCAAATTCTATATTTCAAGTATTGGAGCAGTACAAAAAATAACTCAAAAGAAAGCAATTGAAATCATTAAACAGTCTATATAAAAAGCTGATATTATAAAAGGAGTGGTTTAAATGAGTGAAAATGAATTAGTGATGGTATGGAAAGATGAACCTGATGAAGTTTATTTTGAATACAAAGGACACAAGTGCGCTATCTATAGACATCAATCACTAGGGCATCTATGCGGATATGTAGGAATGAAAAAAATTGAAGATTTTGATGAGCATAGTGTTGGTGTGCATGGTGGAGTAACTTATTTTGTAGAAGCCGAGAATGTTTTTGATGAAATGAAGGAATATTTCAGTGATGATGACTATGTTATTGGATTTGATACAGCTCATTTTGATGATCTAGTTCCAAGCATGGCAAATATGGGATTAGGAATATTAAGCGGAGGAACTTATAAAGATGTTTTCTATGTAAAAAAAGAGATTGAAGGAATGGTTGATCAATTACAAAATAGAATCATGGAGAATGAGTGGAAATGAAGATATCTTAAGTTTTAAATGCTCAAATTGTGGTTAATATGCAGAGTATAATTATAAATAGTATATTATACCTATTCTATTCCTTCTCACAATTGCATATAATAATGATATAAGATAATAGGGGTTGATTGTATGTATGAACAGGTTGAGCATAAAATAGGAGAGCATTTAATTGTTATATCCAATAAGGAATCCAAGTTTGGTTATGGACACTCATTTGAGATATTAGAAGAGGTTTGCGTGGAGACTTATTTCCCTTCACGCGATGGCACTAATTACGGTGTTAAAGATAAAATGGGGAAGCGTGGATGGGTTACAGATAGAGAGCTTATAAAAATAAGCGGTGGAAAATCTAACTGGTAAAGAAGTAAAATTTTTCTTTTAATGTCTCTTGACAAAAGATAATGTGCGTGTTATAATTAAATTAAGATAAGAGATGCACAATAAATAATATAAGTCTTTAATATATTTTAAACTATAAGGAGGAAAAGAAAATGAAAACTATTGAGCAACCAGAGGAAGTTATGTACATTTTTGATAATGAAGGTGAAACAATTGACAGATATACTATATGTATACTTTATGAGAATGGAGATAGTTTTACAGTTGCAACTAGTTATAACCCATCTCATCCTTTAGGTGTTTGGTCTTTGGATGAAAATGGTTACATTGATTTAGATGAACTAGAAAACGATGAGGAATATAATAAAAATATCGGCAAACAGATGGAATGGGGTAGCCTTCCTTATGAAGTAAAGGAAGCAGTGCTTAGGGTGATTTAATAAGAATAATATTTCAGCTTAGATGGAGGGATGAAAATGAACAAATATTATTTTACATTTAGCAAAAACAGCCCGCAAAAAAATGAAGTTGCAGAGGTATTGGCAAGCACCATTAAGGAAGCGATTGGTTTTGTAGAAGAATTATATGGAAATGATTGGTATTCTGCATATACAGAATATGAATGGCAAATTAAAAACAGCAATGTTAAACAATGATCAACTGACACTGGCGCAGTCACTTAATAAGTTCACAATTTAAACTTAAAAGGAGAGGGTGTTTATTAATGGATAATAAACAACAATTATTGTACATTCAATCTTTATTCGGTTCTTTTCATGGTTTAAGTCAGTTCGTCAATGTTACTGACAGGGTTGATGGCAGAGAGTATAAATTGGAGATATACCCTAGTAATGGTTTAGTAGCGTATAGGCTTCATATTAATGAAGACTCCACCACCCTGTGGTCTACTTGGGATGATCCAGACCATGTTGAAACCTATTTTAATACAGCCTCTTTCTTGTAAGAGGCTGTATTAAAATAGGACTTTACAATAACAATAAATAATGGTATACTTAAATAAAGGAGGCGTTAGCTGTGTGTTTTCTAAACAATATCTTTAAAAGGTTATTCAATAAAAGTGAGGATCGAGCTGTTGAAGATATTAAATTCAATACATTAAAATATTTACAGATGATTCTAGAGAATATAGACTCAGGTGCGATCGATCCAATTGAGTTTTCTCATTTCAGAATTTACAAAAGTAAAAACATTATAGCATTCTATCACCGTGACGATAACTTCATTTATGAACATGTGCCATTAAAATCCTTAGTTAGTGAAGTTTTTAAAAATCATCTAATCACAGGTGGGTATACCGCTTGTCTTGACGAATATAATCAATTTTATCATAGTGGTGATTACGTAGTTATAAATCATGCTAAAAATATTCACACCATGTTATCGACCCATGAAGACATTGAGCCGTACTCCTATACGATGATTAGATACGAGATAACACTTATAACTATATATAAGACACTTATTGAATCAATAAGTTATAATGGTGAAATCTTAAGTGAGATTAAAGAAGCAACTATTGAGTTGTTGAAAAGCTTCAATAGTGAAATAGAAGAAGTGAAAATGAGGATAGAAGAAATCGAAGATGCACAGTTAAGCGCTATGAATCAAAATTTATTAGAACGATTACATATGGAGAAAGAATATGTAAAAAGAAATTAGAGAAAGCTTTAAATAATCTCTTGACAAAAGCAATAAATTATAGTATACTTAATATAATAAGAAAAACAATTAAAGGGGCAGATGCTAATGAAACTAATGAGAGAACAACTGATTGACCTACTTAACATATATGGAGTGAGTGGAATGGAGGCTCCAGTTAGAGAGCATTTAATTCCTGTTTTAACTCCACTAGTAGACATGGTTAAGGTGGATCATTATGGCAATCTTTTAGCAGAGAAGAAAATGGGAAATGGAAAAGGTGCAACGGTTTTACTATCGGCTCACATGGACACGGTTAGTGGAGTGATGAGAGATAAGGTGTTGGTTGAAGTAGATGGGATGATCAATGCGGAACTTCCATCTGGTAAGCCTGCTATTTTAGGAGCGGATGACCGAGCAGGGATTGCAATTGTACTGACTGTTCTTAGAAATCTTAAACAACTTGAAGGATTTAATGGCACTGTGAAAGTTGCTTTCTCTAGAGAAGAAGAGGTAGGTTGTGTTGGATCGGAAAAAATTGACCCGAGATTCTATGAAGATGCTGATTTGGCAATTGTTGTTGATCGTAGAGGCAATCGAGATATCGTTGTAGGCTGTGGAATGGCATTCTGTAGTGATTCTGTAGGTGAGTTCATGGAGAATGTTTCTGGTTTGATTGAGCAGGATTGGGCATGTGTTGGAGGTGGCATCTCAGATGCAATGACTTTTGCACAAAATGGAGTAAATTCAATCAACTTAAGCGCTGGCTACATGAACGAACATACAGACAGAGAGTTTGTATCACTAAGCGACATGGGAGACACGGTTCGGCTTATTATGCAAACATTTGCAATCATCAATTTACACTGTGAAAAGTTCAACGAAGTACCCAACGAAAACAAGTGGGTTAAAGCTTGGTATCCAAAAGATAGACATAACGATTTTGGTTACAGCAGTTCAGCTTACAACTATGCAAGTGATTGGGCAGAAGAAGAAATCTGGGCAGAAGTAAACGATGAAAACGGAGATGTGTGGGCTTATGAGGTAGGAGATCATGCAGTAATTCAACAAGGTGACAATGAAGTAGTATTAAGCAGAGAATCATTAAGGGATCTAATGTTTCAATTGAGACGTATTTAACAAGGGAGATTTTTCTCCCTTTTACCAAAAGGAGTGTTAATATGATTAATACAGTTATTTAAGCACATTTTTGAGTGACAAATAAAAATAAAATCCTAGTCATTGATAAGTATAAAATCCTCAATAAGTGCATATAATAATCGTATAAAGCAACTATACGAGAGGATTGATACAACATGAGAAAACCTATGAGAAACAAAAGAGTAAATGTGATCTTTAATAATGAGGACAACTTCGAAGTAGTGAAAGATGATAAGGTGATTTTTAGTTCTGAACAAGATTTCTACATCTATCTTACAAATGTTAATCTTATGACAGATGGAACTATCAATGGTCGATTTATGGGTGAAACAAGCGATGTGATACTTGACTCTGAATGCATACCAATAACCTTTAATGAAGGTGTGGGATGGATAATGAAAACAGGTAGAAGATTGACTACTTGTAGAATGTTGGCGATCAGAAACAACTATCACTCAACGATCATTATTAAGTAATTGCCCAATGGTTTGTCAGACGTAATAAATCATAACATAAGGGAGTGCTTGTTTATGACAACAGAGATTATTGTTAAAGATGATTATAAGCTTTTACAAAATTTAAAAAATGAGGAAGACGCTTTAAATTCTTTTGTTTCAGACTACAATGATGATGTCTACCTTTGTGATGCAATCTCAGAAATTGCAGACAATTTCATACCCATTTACACCCATGATCTGTGGGAGAACGCAAAAGATATCAGAGAGTATATAGAAGAAGCTGTTAGCGAAGGTTTGACAGAAGGTTGCACTAATATTGAAGACTTCATGAAAGCTGGCTACTACCAATACTACACACGATCTCTTTATGATAATCTAGATATAATGGTTTTTAATATAATGGTTGATAAAATGAATGCATTTCTCTCTGAATGTGATTTAGATATTGACTCATTAGATATGTCTTATATAAAAAGCGGAATTAGAAACATATCTGAATCTTATGATAACAATAATACCTTCAGTAATATACATGACGACATAAATGATTTTATTGAAGAAATCAAAAATAATTAATAAGAGACTAAAATCAATAAAAGACCACATCTTATAAGGTGTGGTTATATGTTTAATATAATTAAAACAGGAGGATGATGAGGATTGGGTAGAGAAGTAAGCATAAAAGACTATGTCGGAAAGAAATTGAGAGTACAAGTGTATCGTATGTCTCATGAAGTTGAAGTTGAAGTGCAGAGATTGGGATTTAAAGGAATTAGTAGAAGAGACAGAGACATTGTTTTAGTTTGCAATGATTTAAACACTGGAGAAGAGATTCGTATTGTTTTTAATTATATACAAAAGATTAAAGTGTTATGATTTAAAGATGTAAAACATTTTTACATATGATAAAATTGGCTGATAATTTTATTGGAGGGATAAGAATGGGACTCAAACGCAAAGCTAATCAAACTAAAGCTGAATTTGAAAAAGAACGAGAAGAATATTGGGAGCTAAGAAATAGATTAAAAATGGCTCAAACCTATACACCTGTTAAGAGGCAGAAGAAAAGAGTCAAAGGCAAGAATGGAAAAGTTACTACTTATCACATTAGCGAACTGGAGGGAGACGGTGTAGATGAAACTAAAACCTTATAAATGGTATGAAGCCAATGAAAATGAAGATGGGATATCGACTATTGCGTTGGAGCAATGTGAATTTCCTCATATAATTGGTTATAATGGGATTCTAAAAGGTGATAAGGTCAAGTTTCAAGGTGTAGATTTCACAGTAGTGGTGGTTTCAAGGATGGGTTATTTTGGATTATCAAAGACAGGTGGTCTTCCCTATACGTTGACCGTCACACCAGCTCAACTTGATACTATCGAATAAGGTGGTTGCATCGTGGTAGAAAAACCGTTGGCTAGGCGAATTGATGATCTTGAAAAAGAAATGAGTCTCATCAAAAAGCAGAATGAGAAAATTATAACACTGTTAGAAAAACACAATCCAGAAAACATTGAATCAGCAGTCAATAATGTTTTAATGAAAGTGGAAAAATCGATAGAGCAATCATTAAATTTAGAAAGCATTGAAAAAGCTGTATTAAAAAGAATCAATAAGGAATTTCTAAAATCATCAAGCATAAGTAAAGAATGGATCAAGGTTTTTGAATATGCACAGGAAAGAGAAGGAAAGGGTGCATGGAAATTAGATCCAGATACTTTGTATGAAATATTAAAATCATTGACAAAAGAGAAAGACGAGTAAACAATCGCCACAAAAACAAAATATAATTATTTTTTTAATCAATTATCGCTTGACGAAAGATAAAAATTATGATATAATTAACTTATAGAAAAGGATAAAAAAATTAAATAAAGAGAGGTTGATGTTTTATGAAGGCAATTAAATTCTTATCTGTTATGATGATGGTGGTACTTTTGACAGCGTGTTCTTCTGTAAGTGATGACAAGGTGTTTGATGATGCAGTACAAATTTTAACTGAGAATATGGATTTAGGATATCAAGAGAAAATGGAATTATCTTCAAAGTCAATGACGGAAATTGTTGAAGTTAAGGATAATCTATATGAAATTAGTGGAACCGCCTTCTTTACACAAGGATTTGATGAATACTCTAAAACCTATGTGTTAAAAGTCATGTATGTTGACGGAGAAGTTACTGATTGGGAGTACAGACTGAAATAATTAAATCATATAACAGAAACGTTAAAATATTGCTAAAATAGGAGTGATTGATATGTTGGAATTTGGTAGCGAAATCGTGGGAATTGCGGTTGTCGAAAAAGAACTAAGCGCAAACGATATATCAAACATTATAATTAGTGCAATAGAGGGTGGAATTGGTTATTGGGCTAGATTAGAAAATATAGGCGAAGATTGGATTGATAAGCCAAGTGATGAGCCTGCATCTTTGTGGGCGACAAAACTATTATTAGAAGGAAAATCGGTTGAATTTTCTGACTCAGAAGACGAAGATGAGATTTGGGAATTAACATTAGATAAATTAATCGATGGCTATGCAATGAACTATAAAAGAAGACCTCATGACTCAAATATTGAAAACGGGGATGCGACAACTGCCGACTGTATTGTACAATACGCATTGTTCAATGAACTTGTTTACGGATAGAAGGTGATAGTAAGATGAAGAAAGAATTTAACTTTAAAGATAGTCTTAAAAGCAATATTAAAATAACTGATGAGTGTACTATATGTGGTGAAAGAGACACTATAAACAGTAAATACAGTGACGTTTGTGATGAATGCCAAACGAGTATGGTGAAGAAGTTGAATCTCATACTTTCTAAATAAAAAAAGAAAAGGTGATAGTCTATGTTAAATAAAAAGCTAATTAAACAAACTATCGTTGAAATGATTCGCGACAATGAACTGGCAATTGAAGTAAATATTTATGAAGGTGACTACCGAACGACTCTAGAAACAACAGTTCTATACCATAACTCAGAAGACTACAATCCATTTCACAGTGAAGAGATTCAATCGAGGAAGCAAATTATAAAAACCAAGCATTGTTGATCTGTTCAACTGCATAGAAAGCAAGATGGTTGTTGGGGTTGAATTACAAATCGGATACTCCATTTAACGAACCGAGCTATAGAACCAAATAGGAGAGGATTGAGATGGAGAAAAAAGACCTTATTGATATTTTGAACCACCTTTTTGACCATTACATTACTGGTGATTTAGAGGATGAACAAAGAGAGGGTATTGAACAAGGTTACAAAGAAATAAAAGCAATTATCGAGAAGGAGACACAGTAAATGAAATATACATTAAAGACTAAAATAAGGTTCGCTGTAGCATTAGGTAGAGAGGTAGAAGAAGAAATTTCAACGTTGGAAGAACTAGGATTCACACAAGAGGATTTAAATTCCCAAAGTGAAGAGGAACTGGAAAAAGCTATTCAAGAAATGTATGAAGATTGGGAAGGGAACTATTTAGATTCGGGTTGGGCTGCTATAGAAAATTAACCGTTCGAGTAAACTGTCGGTTAAGGAATGTATTTTTTGCAAAAAAGAAACACTACCAACCGACAAATTTAATTACGACTTTATCATGGACGAGGAAGGTCAAATGTGGTGTATGCCATGCGCTGAACAAGAGTCTGATACTGGTGAAGTTTATTAATTCCGTTAGAATAAATTGCGTCGTGATCTAACCGCACGATATAGGAGGGGTAATATGTGTTTAGGAACAAGATATAGTGGTGGAGTAATCATGAAAAGAGAGAATTTTCATCCTTCTATCCAGCATCTTTACGAGAAAGAGAGCTTTTGTGTAGATGATTGTATTGCAAAAGAGTTGTCCTCACTCTTAGCAAGTGGATTAGCGACAATGGGACTCAGTTGTTGCGGACATGGAAAAGAACGTGCTCACGCTTACATTTATGATGAAATGGTTCTAAAGGCATTAGAAATGGGATATGAAGTGGCTGAATTTGAGCTAATGCAAGGGAAAAAGGTTAAGGGGATCTTCTTGAACACGGGAACAAAAATTTCATCCTATTAATAAATGGTGCGGTACAATTACAAAAGAGGAGATTATCAATATGTACGAGCTAGAATTTGAAATTAAGGACTATTGCAATTTAAGTGAAAGTGATGTAGAAGCACTTAAACGAGAATATAAAGATATATTGGAAGAACTAAATAAAGCTGCAAAAATAGGAAAAAACCACGAATATTATTCGGCTAAAACCATCTTTTATGCTATGAATGGCGTGAGTATTGCGATAGGTGTTCGTCCAATATTAAAGGAAATAAAGTAGGGCATAACCAAAATTACATGTCACATAGTACGAATAAACAGCAGGACTGTTGAAACAAACTAGGAGGGGAAATAGATGTTTTGTATTAAATGCAAAAATAACGATACAAAATGCGTTGATGATATGCTTCAAGTTGGTTATATAGCTGAAATATACAAATGTAATCAATGTAAAGGAATGATAAAAGTTAGCTACTATCACCAAATTAGCCACGAAAGAATCAAAGAGTATAAGTATCATACAGCGTAGTACGAACAAATAGGAGGGATGGAATTGACTAAACAATCAGATGAAGAAAAAGAAATGTATGATTGGCTAAACAAAGATCATTGCCCTAAATGCGGAGTTGTGGAATTATCGAAAGGCTATCCATTTAAACATTGTGAAAAATGTATGAAGTGAGCCGTTCGATCAAACGGTCGGTCAGTGGAACCAAATACTGAACTGAAAACCTAATGTGCGAAAGGAGGATTTTTATGTCTGAAGAATTGGAAGATAGGATTTCAGAACTTGAAGGTTTTGTCAAAACTTATTATAGCGTATATCTTGAATCCAGAAGTACCAATGAAAATATGCGTATTTCACACAATGACCAATACTTTTTATATTGCAAAGCAAATAGGCTTCTTGGAGAACCTAATGGAAAAAGACTCAATGCGTAGTTCGAGTAGATGGGGAGAGTAAAAGGAGGTGTCGTTTCGGTAGGTAGGATTTCTGAAATCTTGCATAAAAAGAGCAATGTTTAAGTGATTTTCTGTTGAGTGTAATTGGTGAAGATGAGTAGAAAAGCACAACACGAATTAGAATCAAAGGGGGAAAATAAAATGACTGTAGAGGAATTAATTGCAGAGTTGAAAAAATTACCGAAAAACAAAGTAGTTGAAATTGGCGGCATGACAAAAACATATGGTGAGGCTATCAGAGTGATTGAATACGAAAACTATGTGGAAATTGAAAGTAATCATGAAGAAATGTAGGTGGCTCACATGAAAGATTATGATATCTGGTGCGAAGGTTATAGAGCCACAGGTCAAAGTAGCGGTGCTGTCCTTTTAGGTCATTGTGTAGGAATAGACTTAAAAGATGCTTGTAGAAATCTTGCTAAGAAAGATCAAAATTTTGCAAGACATTTTAATGAAGAAAATATGAGTTTCTGGGGATGTTCTATATACGATAATGGAGCTGATGCAAGAAAATCATTTGGGTAAAAATTCTTTAAAAAACAGAGAAAAGGAGATGGTTAAAATGAAGGATTTAAAAACAGTTTTAATTATTTGTGAGGAATTACTTAATAAAGGCTATGTCGATGCAACTAAAGAAATCTTAAAAGAAGTTAATCACAAAAAACAGCAAGACTCATAAATTGTTGAGCGATTCGATGCTCAACAATTTCACACAAAGAATAATGAACAAGGTATAGAAGTGGACACATATGCCACAAATCTTTCTTAGCATCATAGAGTGTAGCAAAATTAAAACATATAACAGAACACCCGAATTATTGCTAATATAAAGTAAAATAATTATATACAAAGACAATAAATAATGATATAATAATATTTATAAAAGTATCAATAAATACAGTTGATTATTGAAACACCGTTCGAGTGGAAAATAAATATTAGAGAGGAGGTTCTGAATGGATATTGTTTTTCTTGTAGAAGGTAAACTTTCAACCAGTAGCAAAGAAAAAGCTATAGTGCAAACCCTATTGAAAAATAATACACAACTTTGCAATTGAACCAAACAATAAAAATAAGGAGTGTTAAAAATGAATTTAAGAGAAGCTATGGAAACTATTGTTAAGGATGGATTGCAAAATAATCAAGGGAATTTAGCTTTTGAAGTCCCACAAGAAAAAATCGAGGAGATCGTATTATCTGTAACAAACAATGATGATTTTCTAATTAGATTTTCAGAGCGTTTAGAGGATCATTTGAATGATTTTTTAGAAGATCACGCAGATGAATTTGATATATATGAAGATTAGCCGTTCGAATAAACTATCGCACACTTGAACCAAAAAGGAGGGAATTACGATGCCTAAATTTAAAAAGAAAGCTGTAGTAATCGAAGCCATTGAATTTACAGGAAGCAATTGGGTTGATTTAGAAGAATTTATTGAAGATTTGTATGAAACATACCCATCACAAGGTTTTATTGTCATACAAACTTTAAAGGGACTTATGACAGCTAATATTGGCGACTATATTATCAAAGGTGTAAACGGTGAGTTTTACCCTTGTAAACCAGATATTTTTGAAAAGACTTACAGCAAGTTTGAAGATTAGTTAGAACTAATAGTCCGACAGTTGAACCAAACGGTAGAAAGGAGATAAGAAATGGAACTTTACAAGGCAATAGAGAAAGTTCAAAGACTAAAAAGCGAAACAGAGAAAATTAATAATTGGTTTTTGGATTTAAAAGTGAATAGTAAACCTGTATATGGTGTGACCTGGAGAAAGTTTGAAAAAGCAATAGAAAATACATTAGATGATCTATATGAAGAACTTCATTCTCTTGAAGATAAGGTGAAAGAGGCAACGAAAGATATTGAAATAGATTAACCGTCCGAATAAATAGCCTGACAGTTGAACCAAATAGGAGGAGATATAAATGGAGTTCAAAGCAATAGTATCAGGGCATATATATCTTGATGAAAAAGGTGAAAAAGATATTGAAATCCTCACTCAAGTTGACAATGATCATAAAGGCACAGAAATATTTTGCGATTTAGATCACACCTTAATTGATAACATTAAAACTGGCAAGAGTGAGGACTATTACTTCTTAGCAATTATCGAATCAGAATTTGAACGAACAAATACTTTTGAAGGAATCGAGTATGATGTAAATCATTGTGTGAAAGAGATAAAAGAGGTAAGTGATTTCATTCACTGTTCGAATAAACAATGAAAGAGAGTGAAATATGATGGAAAATTTAAAACCATGTCCTTTTTGTGGCGGTAAAGCAAAAATTCAAGTTAGTGACGATGAAGGAAATTTAAGGGACGAAGATTATAAGTTAAACCCTTGGAGTGGCTTGTCTTATTCTATTGTACACGACAATAAAGAGAATAAAGATTGCCCTATTGCAAACCATTATGAGGATGGTGGGATAGTTGGGACTTTTCTTTTTGACAGTGAAGAAGAATTAATTACATCATGGAATAAACGAATTTAACAAACCGTTCGAATAAACTGTCGGACAGTAGAATAAAACAGGAGGGATAAAATGAAAATTCATGATTTAAAACAGTTAATGGATCGATACGGAGATTTAAAAATAAGTGAAATCATTGATTTGAAAAACAAACCTTTCGCTTGCCCGAAATGCAAAGGCTTAGGCGCAATGTTTGTTAGTTATAACACATACCCACAAGGATTGCTACATAGCGAATGGGTTCAAGACATAAAGCACAAAGAAGTCAAATGCGAAGTTTGCGATGGTGAAGGTTATACAGCAAAGGAACTTAAACCGAAAACAAGAACAAGAACCGAAATTATTGGATACGAGTAGCTAAACGGTTCGAACATATAGTGCAGTTGAACTAAATAGGAGGGAGTAAATACATGAAATTAAAGTGTATTTTATTAGGGCATTATTGGGTTTGGAGTATGACAAGGACATCAGATTATAAGTGCAAGGAATGTGGTAAGAGAAAACCAAGATAAAAGGAGAGATATAGGATGGTCTTATTTATGGTTGGATTAACTATTGGAGTCATACTTGCGTTTACAAGTCAGTGTAGCTTTAATCATTACATGGTGAAAGAGATACAGAAACTAAGAAATAATACTAATTAAAATAAAATAGCTCGACTAAACTGTTATACAATAAACCCATAGATGAAGAATTGGTTAAAAAGTTAATTTTATACAGGGAGATGATAATATGGAAGGGTTCAAAATAATCTGTAATGATTGTGGGAGAGAAGTTACAGTAAGAGATGACACTACAAATAGAGATTATAAAGATAGTGGATTTACATTCAGCCATGTACAGAGTGATGGAATAACTATTGGTTGCAGTTGTAATAATGATGTTTATATATATGAACAATAAAGTGCCTATTGGATAAAAATCTTGTTTTAAACAGGTGGTGATATTTATGAAGCCAACATTTAGAATTAGAAAAGAATTTGAGCGTGAAAACTCTTTATATTATCACATTGATGAAGTCAAAATATCTGAAACAGATGGAGAAATGGTTAGGGTTTATGATATTCATGATGGAAACGAATTTTGGATTGAAAAACGAAAGCTTGAATTAACTTTATAAAAGTCTCGTTTTATAAAAGGAGTGGTATTAATGGAAATTAAAGGATTTGCACTGATAGATGAAAATGAACAATATTTATATATGGAGCAAGTTGGAAGTAATGATGTGGATGTTTACTCTACGCCAACTCCTACACAGGCACATCTATTTGAATCAAAATCAAAAGCAGAACACGAAGCTAGAAGTATGGTAACAGGTAATGGTAGTTGGAATTATATATTATGTTGTGATGAGCCTGTGGCGATTGTAGAACTGACGATAGTTACACATCAAGAAGTAGTACAAAAACTAATTGGATAAAATGTTACTTTTCTACAATGTCCATAATATTAAATAAGTGAGGTGAAGATTAATGAGTAAATGGAATCCATATAAAATCAAAGTTGATGATGAGTGGGTTAGTGATTTTGCAATAAAGGAAAAAATATCAAAATTCGAAGCAAGAATATGCCTTCATATTGGATTGATTTGGACAAATATTCAGTGTTTTTTAGCAAAAAAAGATCTTGACTAATGCAAAAAATAATGATATACTTAACACAACAAAGGAGATGATGGCAATGACTCAAATAATTCTTACAGACGAACTTTTAAACCACTTCGGACACAGGTATTTATTATATGTTGAATGTCTCAGAGAAAGCAATGCTATCCCAATACCATCTTTTGATCATTATGTAAATTATCATTTAGCAAGTTGGAATAGAAGAAAAGATGAGCAATATGGCTAAGAAGAAAAAGAAAACAATCGGTTCTATTACTAATTCACGGAATAATTGGGGAACTATTAGTCCTGTTACAAAAATCAAAGAAGATAAAAAGAAAAAGAATAATAGAAAAGAAGTGAAAGATAAATTGCGAAGAGGTGATTTTAATGAGTAGGATTAAAACCCTTATGATTGTGTTAATTTTAACATCGGTACTTGCCTTAACTGGTTGCGATCAATGGAAGTCTAGAAATTTTGGTGGTAGTTACACACATGAATTACCTATTGGTGAAAAACTCGTTAATGTCACGTGGAAAGATGATACTCTCTGGTATCTTACAAGACCGATGACTGAAAATGATAAAGCAGAAACATACATATTCCAAGCTGACACCGTATTTGGTGTATTTGAAGGTACAGTAACGATCGTTGAGAGCATTGAATAACAACTATAAGGGAGTGATTTGAATGGAGAGCAAAAATGATAACCTTCAATTTAAAGTAGGTCAGTCTGTAGTCGTGAAAAATTCTCTAGTGGTCAATGCGAAATACTCAAATAATCAAAGCGATGTTTCAGAGGTATTCTCTCACAGAATGAAAGAGTATCGTGGACTGACTGCCACAATTGTAGATATTGAGGATGGAAAGTATTACAAGTTGGGAATTGACAGCAACAGACTACATAGGTTTACGGATGCAATGTTAGAACCATATCTTGGAGTGGAAAATGAATATGTTTTAAATGAGGATGTTGAAAGCCTGCTAAATCATGTGCTTAAAGAAGTTCCTCAACAAAGAATTAATCAAGCTTTAACAGATAGAGATGAGAAGAAGTTTAAAGAGCTATGCAATGAACAGAATCAAGGCGAAAAAGAGTTAAGCTAAACACAGAGGGAGATTGCATCAACCATTCGTAATCTCCCTTAAATACAAAAAATAATGATATAGGAGGTATTGTAATGATTGTGAAGCAATACGATCTTGCTAAATATGCAGGAAAAAGAAAGCATGGATCGCAGATGACAAGGGAAGAAGCTTCATCTATTTGGAGCAGATTAAAAAAAGTGAAAGAGGATGAATGGATCTTTACAGATCATACATTCATCAGATCATTGGAAAAGGGAATTAAAATAACGAAAAAAGATTTAACCTCAGCAATTCACAATTCAGAACTTATTGAATATAAAATTGATAAATTGAAATTTGAGGATACATATCAAGAAAGAGTAGTTCTTAGATCGAAGTCTATAGTGAACAGATGTTATAATATTCACGTTGTTTACAGTTTAAGCAACAATAAAGTTATTACGGTATGGATGAACCATATAAAAGATCGTCATAAAACACTTGACTGGTCAATTTATGATGAAAATTTAAAGGTTTTCGGACTATAGGCTATTGACTTATACTATTATTTGTGATAAAATATATACAAGGAACGTTGTAAGTATAATAATATCAACAAAGGTGATTTAAAACCAAAACACACATAGTTACTGATGCTGTTATCTTAAAGATTTGACGATCTTTTAAGATTCTCCCTGTGGACGCAGAAGTGTTTTATAAAATTGTCGATTACCCATAATTTCTCAATAGACATATTTCGACAAGTCAATTTTGACTAATAAAAAAAAATATGCTATTATTTTTTATATAAGAGGAATAAATGTATTAAATAATGGGTATAATATATTTAGGCAATAAAAAAACGCAAAGCAGGAGAGTGGTTATAGTGACGATGACAATTGTAGAGAAAAACAACCCTTTGTACAGAGAAGAAAGAAAAATGGACTTTATAAGCTACATGATCGGTTCTAATGTCATATCAGAGGAAACATCTAGAAGCTACTTGAGAATATTTGGCTTAACATATGCCAATGAGTCTTTATTGGAGAAAGACCTCTCAGAATTTACATTAGAGGAAATTGAAGTAATTCTTTTTGGATTTAAAGCGAATAACCGAAACACAATTGAAAGTTATAGCAGAATAATTTCAAGTTATATCAACTGGAGTGTTCAAAGTGGCTATGTAATGTTTAACCCACTTTATAACTTAAAACCCAATGATTTCCAAAAATATCTAACTAATAGTGAAATTTATTTTACAAATGAAGACTTGATAAGATATGAAGAATCATGTGTAAATTATCAAGATTCAGTAATTATCCGTCTGCTATTTATGGGTGTTGGTGGTAAGCAAATGAGTGAAATAAGAAACTTAACTAAGAATGATATTGATTGGGATAAAAAGGAATTACACTTATTCAACACTTTAAAATACGATGACAATGGCAAGCCTCTTAGATTTACTGAAAGAATTGTAAAAGTGGATGACAGAACGCTATCATTGATTGCAGGAGCTATTGAAAAGAGTATATACGTTAAGAAAAATGGAGATATGGAAGAAATATCTAATATCAGAAATTTTAACGACTTAGTCAAGAATGAATATGTAGTCAGAGCGTCCATAACAAAGACAATTAATCATAATGCACCTGTGGATAAATTCGTAGTATATAGAAGAATACAAACAATTGCAGATAGTTTGAAAATTGACAACCTAACTGCAAAGTATATTCAACGTAGTGGTATGATTCATCAGGCAAGAGAATTTATAACAGATGGTAAACCAGAAATTTCAATTGTAGAATTAAAAATAATTGCAGACAGATTTAATATTGCTTCTTATCATAATTTAAAAGGCATCGTGACTGTTGAAAACATCGAGAAGACATATGGGACGAAGGGATGATATTAAATGGAGGAGAAAAAGATCAGAACACCAACAATCCATAAGAAGGATATGGTGCTGGACAAGGTGAAATTAAAGCAGTTCATGGATCAGCAAGGAGTAGATTATACAGAGCTACACAGGAGGATTACAGACCGTTACGGATTAGATTTGACATATAAGGGTTTCATGAACCTCCTATCTAATCGGGCGACATGGAAACTTCTGTACGCTCATGCTATAGCCGAAGTGTTAAGATTAAATTATAACGATTTTTTCCAAATTATCGATGTTGATGTGGATAAAGTTAAAAAAGAAAAGGAAATATTCAAAAAAAAATATCCATTAAAAAAGTAGTAGACAGATATTATTGCCTATGTTACTATAATATTACATTGATAGGGGAGAGATGCATTAATGGAAAAAATCGTCCAGTTAATTGAGCAATTTGAATTACCAAGAAAGTTTGCTTTAAGTGTGATTAGAACACTCGAAGAGTTTAGAGTGTTTTACATACAGTTTTACAATAAGAATGATTTCGCTTTTGACGATCTTCACGATTACGCAATGCATAAGATGATGACCGTAGATATGGGGCTATCTGCTTTCATCATCATGTGTGAGACAGAAGGTTACAAGGCAAGCTTTGAGAACGCTTTCCAAAGAGGATTTAGTGTAAGTGAGATGAGTATGGTTAAAATGGCGGTAGAAGAGGGAAAGGTTAATCTGGACAGTATTTTCAATGATCTTAGGATCAACCCTTTGACGAATGTTGTAAAGTATGTAATATAACGATTTGACAAAAACCAATAATTATGGTATAATTTAATATATTGAGTGAGGGAAAAGGTGAGACTCTTTTTCCTCCAATTTTTTATGCAAGTGTTATAAATAATAGTATAATGGGGGAGAATTTAGTAATATGGCAAAAGAAAAAGCAAAATTAGTACAATCAAAAAGCAAATTTAAAGTAATTGGTAAGGTTGCTGGTATTGATCAGCAAGGTGCTTATAAAGAAGAGGAACAAACCAAGGAAGGCAATCGGCAAGGTCAGACATATCGTAGCATTCGCTTTGGAGTAAAGACTTCTGATACAAATAGAATCAATGTCACACGCTTTGAATACGAGCCAACAGAAGTGTTCATGTGGAATAGTGAGCTTAGGAAGAAAGATGAAAACTTTAAAGGAAAAAAAATTCCTTTTGGAACTTGGGAAGAAACTGAAGACGATCTTCGTGAGGATGGTTGGGCTGTTATTCAGTCACGAATCGGGTTTGATCTTGATGATAAAGGAAAATTGATTACTAGAGGATTGCCACATTATGTAGCGATTCAAGAGATATATGAAAACCTGACTAATGACGACAGTGTTGTTATTGAGGGCGAGATTCGTTATAGCCGTTGGACTAATCAACAAGGTCAAGAAGTAGAACAAAAACAATACGTTATTGAACGATGCTTCAAGATTAAAGATATCGATTTTGAAGATGAGAAATTTGAAGAGGTTTCATACTTTGAGCAAGATATTGTTTATCTAGGAATCGATATTGATAAAAAAGAATCAGTTGCTTATCTGTCTGGTCGAATTATTGACTTTAAAGAAGATTGGCATGATACGACAATGGTTATCCGTTGGGTTGATGAAAATGGCGAGACGGACAAAGGCATGGTGAAAATGGTGTCGACCATCAAGGATAAGGTTAAGTTTGGTGATGTCTTAACTTTGCATGGAGAAACTTGGAATAAAGCTTTGAAAACAGAGGTTGAGTCAGATGAAGATGATGACGATGATCTGTTTAAGGATTTCGGTGGTAAGCAAAAACCAAAACATGCAGAGACATACACTGTGACGAATTATATCAATGAGATGCAGGTTAATGGTGTCGAAGGATGGGATAAAGCAGTTTATACAGAAGACGACTTTGTAAAAGATGAATTAGTAGAAGATGATTCCAATGAATTTGGTGGCAAGAATAAAAAGTCTTCTAACCCATTTGAAGTAGATGATGATGAAGAAGATGAAGACGACCTTCCGTTTTGATTCATAAGCTGAATTTATGAGATGTTGTAAAAAACATATAACAGAACACCCGAATTATTGCTAATACATGTAACAATTACATAAAATAACGGTATAACACATATAAAACATAGGGTATTAAAAAACAGCAGGAAATCCCCCTGCTCCATAAATAATGGAGAAAAAGGGGAAAATTAAATAAATGAGTAGATTGTCTAAGGTAAAAGGTCATAAAGTTGTCGCAGACGTTTTTCAATATAAATACATTATTGCTGGACGTCCAAAAAGTGGAAAAACATCTTTAATTCATGGAATCATCAAAGAAAAGTTCGATGGTGATTTATCAAAATTGCTTCTTATCGCTTTTGAAAAAGGATATAGCGCACTAGATGGAGTTCATGCAGATGATATTAATGATTGGAATGACTTTATTGAGCTGGTAGATGAACTAGTAGAAAGCAAAGATGACATTACGTATAAAGTCTTAGCTCTAGATACAGTTGACGTAATGGGTAAGATGGCTACAGATTATGTATTAAAAACTCAATCACGTAAAGATGGAAAGCGATATACGGCAATTAATGACTTGGCATATGGCAAAGGATACGAATTGTTAGAACGTGAGATGGGCGATCAGATTTCAAAGTTAGATCGAGCAGGATTTTCTTTGTTTTTTCTAACACATGATAAGGATAAGCAGTTTGAAACACGTGAAGGGTTAAAATATGACAAGACAATACTCTCTCTAAGCGGTCGTGTGAGAGATCTTGTATTAAACATGGTTGACTTCATTGTTTTTATTGAATTGACTAAAGAACTAATCAAAGGTGTTCCAGTAGACAAACGATATATGTATTTCCGTGGAGAATCTGGTCTTGAAGCTGGAAGTCGGTTCAACCATGTTCCAAATAGAATTGAATATGGTTTTAAGCTTTTCATCGATACTGTAGAAGAGGCTATTCTAGCAGAGTATGGTGGAGATAAAAAAGCTGTAGAAAAGGCTAAAAAAGAACAAAAGGTTGAACAAGATAAAAAAGTTGAATCTTATGTTGACAGTGTTAAAAATGTTAAGACAGCAGATGAGCTTATCGAGGAAATTGGACTGATCGTTAAAGATTTAAAAGTTGCAGATAAGAAAGAGTGCGGCGCTTATTTCAAAGAACATCTAGGAAGTGTTGACTATAGAAAATCAGATGATGAAGTTGAATTATCCAAAGCATTAGAATTTGTAAAAAGTAAAGCTTAATACATAAAAACATAGGTTGGGAGATTTTTCTCCTAACCTATAATATTTTATAATCCTCTCAATAAAACTCTAGAGTAACGATTCTAGGAGTGATAGTTATGAAAAATAACAAAACAATAAAAAAGGTTAGCACAGCATTGGCATTGACTTTAACAGTTTGCGTAGTATCTGCCTTACTCTACACACAACACTTATATAGTGAGTCAATTAATGAAAACATTGAACTACAGGATGACATAAAAAATAAGTCAACCGAGATAGCCAACCTAGAGGTTTTTATTGAGGATAAGGATAATGATTTGAATGCCAAGACAGAGGTTATCGATGAGCAGGAACTTCAAATCAATGAGCAGAAAGATAGTATTGACACATTAGTCAGTCAAGTTGAGCAGTTAGAGTCAGAATTGGTATCGGAAAAAGAAAAGTCAAGTCAGTTACAATTGGAATTGGAAAAACAAGAGGTTGCAGAAGTAAATTTTAAGATTGATGACGAAGGAAGTGTTGTGGACGCAATTGACATTGTAGAAACTGAAGCTCAAGTTGCAAGTGGTCGTCAAATAAATGCAGAGATGACAGCCTATATCGGTATGTGCGCTGAAGGATGCACAGGCGTAACAGCTACAGGCGTTGATGTAAGGGATACCATTTACTATGAAGGTAGAAGAATTATCGCAACTGATCCCAATGTAATACCAATGCACTCCATTGTCAGTGTGGAGCTGAATAATGGTGAAGTATTTGAAGCCGTCAGCCTTGACACTGGAGGAGCTATTAATGGAAATATAGTCGATTTCCTAGTGGGTAGCACAGATGAGGCATTAAATTTTGGAAGGCAGAGCGCAACAATAACTGTATTGAGAGAAGGAAAGTGAATAGATGTCTATAATTATCATTGAAGGCTGTGATTGTGCTGGAAAATCAACAATAGCAGAGTTGCTTTCTAAAAAAACAGGCTATAAAATTGTAAAAGGGTCTTCATTTCAAATCTCTGAGCTTGGCGGAGATGGAATGTACGATCATATGTCTAAGTTGTTGGATCGTGAGAATATAATCATTGATAGATTTTATATGTCTAATTTGGTATATGGAACATTATTTGACTATCCTCTAATGAATTATCTACAGTTTGATGAATTGGCAGATAAAACCAGTAAAAATGCACTGATGGTATATGTTACTGCATCGGAAGAAAAAATAAAAAATAGAATGATGGCGCGCGGCGATGATATGATTAAGTCAGAAAATGTAAGATCTATTTTAGAAAAGTACGATGAGGTACTGTCTAGTAATTTAGGTCAATCGTTAGCCTTAAACATTAACACCAGCAATATCAGCAAAGAAGAAATGCCTCTAGCTGTATCTATGATATTAGAATTTTCAAATAATGTAGAGACAAAGATGTTTTTAAAGAGAAAGCTTTGATAAGTAAATGGACACTCCAAAAGGGTGTCCATTTATCATATAGCCTTGACAATAGCAATAAATAATGGTATAATTAATATACGTTAGGAGGTTGTTGATTTGGCAAAAAAAACAAGAAAATGTGCAAGGTGTAAGATCGATGATACAAATAAAGATGATATGATCATTGAAGTTGTTGGGGTTAAGAAGCCTGTAAACAAATTTTATCACAAAAAATGTCACATTCACCATTTGAAAGAGAAAAAGTTTAAAGCAAAAGAGAAAGAAGAATTAGATATTCTTATTGAAGTGATAAAGAAGATATATGGAGCAAAAACCATCCCTAATGGCATATACCCTTTTCTTCAAGATTTACGTAATGGGACTAAATTTTTTGGCAGAGATGATTATAAATATAAAAAAGGCTACAGCTATATCCTAATAGCAAAAACTTTTGAATATTGCTCAGAGACAATACAATACTGGAACTCAAAAAAAGATTTTGGCGGATTAACTAATGCTTTGAGATACGCACTTGCTATTGTCTGTGATAAATTATCACTCGTTGAAAGTAGAATTAAAGAAAATGAGATGAGAGAATCTATTGCTGAGAGAAAAGTAGCCGCACAAAATATTGATAATGAGATTATAAAAACAGTTGAAACTAAGAGTGGCAAAGGTAAAAAGACAGATGAAATGGATATATCAGATTTATTGAATTAGAGGTGTTTTATTTGGCAGAATTGATAGACAGCAAAGAGAAATTTATAGTACCAAGTGAAATTCATGAACAATTATTTGTGGGTTATCTATGGAAAACACCTTCTCTTTATCAAAAATATAGAAGTCATAATATAGAAAAAGAAACTTTTACAAACAATAAGTGGTTTTTTTATTTTTGGCTAGGCAAAGAGATGTATGATAATGGCGTTAGAACATTTGACGATGTTACAGCGTATTCATTTGTTTCTTCTAGAAAAGAAAAGAAAGGGAAAAAAGGTATTCAATATTATTATGAAGAGTTTGGGGAGTATAATAGCATAAAAATATTGAAGGAAGAATGCCACGTAGATAAAGAAAATGATGAATATCACTTCAGTGAAGTGCAGAAGTATGAAACACTAAGGAAATTCGCAAAAAACGGATTAATCAATACATATAATACTAATTTGGTGAACAAATTGGCACAAATGAACCTTCAACAGTTAAAAATGTACTTTCAATTCAAACATAAGGAAGCATTCATGAATGTAAACAGCGGTGAGGTTAAAGAACATAATCTTATTGACGATCTAGATGAGACAATAGCAATGATGGATGCTGGAGAGACAATGGGTCTTCTTTTTCATGACACGCCTAGATTAAACAAGAAGATAAAAGGGTGGAAAGAAGGCACGTTGATGTATCTAGTTTTATCTTCTGGAATGGGTAAGACTTCATTCGGCATGCACGCAGGGGTAATGAGCTTGCTACATGATAATGAGAAAGGCATTATATTTGCTAATGAGGAAGGTGTTTTAAAGTGGAGAATACTTCTGCTTGCAACAGTATCTTCAAGCATCTTAAATAAGCCTATCTCCAGAACTAAGTTGGCAGAAGGTAAATTTGACAAAGAGACAAAAGATAGGCTCATAGAAGCTAAAGAATGGCTTTACACACATCGAAAAGACATGATCAAATTTGTTGAACTAACTAAATATAGAATCGATGATGTGATCAGCAGGATTGAATTGTATCGCCCTCTTGGTTATAAATACGTATTCTTTGACACATTTAAACCAGAAGTAGGAACTGGAGAAAATGCACGTTGGCAAGAATTTAGTGATTCAGCACAAAAACTTTATGACTCAATAAAGTCAGATGCTAATAATTGCGCCACCTTAGCAACGGTTCAACTGAAAATAGGTAAGGAATACAGAGCTTTAGACCTATCATCAGTTGGTAAATCATTAGAAATAGTTGAAGTTGCTGGAGTAGTCTTAATGGGTAGATTAATTTACCATGACGAATTTGAAGGTGGTAAAAACCCAATCCACGCCTATAATTGGGACGAGGAACTACATAAGCTTTCTGGCAAATGGAGTAGGAAGCCATATGAATTAAAACCAGAAAGGCAATACATGTTGCTGTTTATTGCTAAGAATCGAGAAGGTGAATCAGATATTGGTATTGTCTATGATGTAAATTATAATTTCAATACATGGAGAGAAGTGGCTTATTTTGATGTTACAAGAATGGCGAAAGTGTAAGCTTCCGTATTAAAAAGGTGGTTTCAACGTGAATGTATTCAAAATCATAAAAAAACATCTCCTAGATAATACGGAAAAAATCGAAAAGTTATTAGAGGAAATTGATTGTGAATATGTAAAATATGAACAGAATGGAAACCTCATCACGTGCCAACTGCCATTTGGCAAATTTAACAGTAAAAACAAAAGGGCAGTACAGGTGAAATTGAATGATTCATTATCATCTACTATTAGAAATCAGTCAGACTTTCCTTCTTCTGATCTATTTGATTTAATCAGTTATGTCCACTTTGACAAGCGTGGAGAGGAAATAAAGAGCAACCTAAACAATTCAAAGAATTTTATCAGTGACATTTGTGGGTTAAAGCATTTAGCTAATGATGCTTTTAAAGAAGATCAAAAAGATTCAAGTTTAAATTGGTTATTAGGAATAAGAAATAAGAGAAAGAACGATGTGAATATACAGCCTAACCCTATATTACCTGAAACAGTATTGAACGACTTTATCCCATACCCTTCATACGATTGGCTAATGGAAGGTATTTCATATAGAACTCAAAAATATTATGGAGTTGGATTTGATCTTGAGTCCAAAAGAATCACAATACCTATGAGGAATCGATTTGGCAAATTAGTAGGAATTAAAGGTAGAATATTAAGAGATGAAGATGATGATAGAAAATATCTTTACTTACACAGATTTCAAAATAGGATGGAATGGTTTAATCTCCATATGGCTCATCCGTATATTTTAAGTGAAAAAAGGGTTTATATTTTTGAGGCAGAAAAATCATGCATGAAAGCTTTCAGCAACAAAGTATACAACACGCTTGGCATTGGATCATCAGAAATTTCTATTGAACAGGCTCACATTATTAAACAGTTAGGTTTAGATGTAGAGATTGTACTGTGCTATGACAAAGGCATCAATCTTGATGATATCAGGAATCAATCAAAGATCTTTGACGGTCGAAAGGTTTTTGCTATGTACGACAATAATGATCTATTGGGAAATAAAGATTCGCCCATTGATAGAGGATTGCAAGTTTGGAATAGACTTGTTAATGAATGTATATTCGAAATTAAAAACACAAAGCCCATTGACAACAACAAAAAATAATGGTATACTAATAATATATTAAACATAAGGAGTTGTGGCGAATGTCAAAATTAGATTTTGTTAAAAACGAAAAGATTCATCAAATTGACTACAGAGAGAATTTGGCAATAGCAATGAAAGCAATGGAAGAGATTTCAATGGATCTAAGTAGTGATGATGAAATAAGAAAAGAGCTTCAGAGATTAGATTTAATGCAAGAAGATATTTTACATATGATTGAGTTTCACAAATTCAACGCTTCTGAAGGATACAATCTTTCTGCAATGATTAAAGAGGTGCGTCTAGAGAGACGTAAGATCAAAAATAGAATGCAAGAAAGACAGAGGCTACAGTCGTTTATTCAACAATACAATAGAACAATTAAAACGCCAGTAGATAGTAGCCTAAAAATGTTTGAGACTCTGAAGAAACAGAGGGTTCACACACAATACAAACTTAAAGCATTTCACGAATTAGAAGGATTTAATAATTACAAATACAAAAAATAATCATTTAACGGAGGAATTTAACAATGCGTGTAGACAAAAATATTCTAAAAGGTAATCGATTTGCAGATCTTAAAACAGTTAAGAAGCGTAATTTCTATGTAGTTATGACAATCGACAAGAAAGATGTGGTCGTGACGTTTGAAGGCACTCGAATTGATGCTAAAAATTATTTTGATGCAGTAGCTAAAGCTAATAAAGGTAAGATCACTACGCCAGTTTTAAGTTTGCGAAAATAATAACCTAATAAAACATTAGGTTATATGGCTTAAAGATAAGGGGAGTTGCAGAGATGGGTAGAGATCTAGATAAAACAGTAGCAAAAATGACTTCATCATTATATCTCATTGACACTTTGGGTAAGAGAGAAAGATTGGTTTTTGTTTTGAATGAACTAGGATATTCAGATGAAAAATTAAAAGATATTTCAAAATTTATCAACAGTTTATATAAAGATCAAAAAGATTACGCTACAAAATTAGAGCATGAAGCTTTTTATCAATACATTAAATGTATTGAATCTTTAGATAAAATTATGAGCATGGCAAAGGGATATGATGAAATGGGTGAAATTAACAAAACCATCTCTTATGAAGACCTGCATTCACAGCCAGAGGAGGGCATTGCTGAAGATGAAGTGGGTAGAAAAGAGGCATAAAGCCAGACTTAACGTTGAGGATACAGTAAAACAGAAAATTGCCAAAATAAGAGGAATTTCAGATGTAGACACCTTTTTAAATCCAACACAGGAGCATCTAGTAGACCCTTATTTTCTTAAAAATATCGAAGAAGCCATTAATAGGATCATCATGGCGATAAGCAACGGTGAGAAGATTGTAGTTTCATATGATTGCGATGCAGATGGAATATCCTCAGCAACAATCATGAGAAGATATTTATCAAATTACACAGAAAGTGTAGATTATATTTTCGGTGAACGTAGCAACGGTCATGGTATCAAAGAAATGCTAACTCTAAAAGGGTTAAATGAAGTAAAAGATGAAAAAAGGATAGCTCTAAATAAAAGCAATATACAAAAAGTGAAAGATGCCGATCTATTGATTCTAATTGACTCATCATCTAACGATGCAGATGTTTGTGGGTATATAAAAGAACAGTGGGGAACAGAAATTGTTATTATTGATCACCATGAGATAGAAAGAGAAAATCCTCATGTACTTATGGTTAACCCTCAGCAAAAAGACTGTGAATATCCTAATAAATTTATTAGCGGTGCTGGACTTGTTTTCAAGGTGGTTCAAGTTATGGAGGACACTCTTAACACAGTAGATCCGTTCCAATACATGGATCTTGTGGCATTGGGAATGTATGCAGATGTTATGAGGGTTGATGTTTTAGAGAACAGATTTATGATTCTTCATGGATTGAGAAATATCAAAAATGCTGGTCTTATTAGAATCTTAAAAGGTGCAAAAATTGATACCTACAACATCAATTGTAATGCGATAGGATTTGGGATTGCACCACTAATAAATGGCACGACACGAATGGATGAGATTGAATTAGCTATTGATCTTCTTATGGCTGATGACGATAAAGAGTGTAAAAGATTACGCCTTAAAATGCACAAATTAAATGATGCACGAAAAGAAAGACAAAAAGAAATCACAGAGCAGTATCAAACTAAGATTAATTCAGATGATAAAGTTTTGATTGTGCTGGATGATCATTCTTCTAAAGGATTTAATGGCTTAATTGCTCAACAATTATCTGATAAGTATCAAAGACCTGCTATTGTGGGTCGATTACATAAAGGTGAAGTAAGTGGAAGCTTCAGAAGTTATGCGGGATTCAACTTCAAAAACTTCTTGATGGAATCTGGTTTGGTTAAAGAGGCTATGGGTCATAATCAAGCTGGAGGATTCGTAATCAAAGAAAGAAATCTTGAAGCTCTGAAAGAGTACATTCAATTAAATCTTCCAAATATGGAGGATAGTGAACCCACTGTTATTTATGATCTAGAGTTAAAAGTGGATGAAGTTGCAGAGTTTATACCAGTAATTGAAGAATTTAACACGCTGGTTGGTAATGGGTTTCCGAAAGTATTAGTAAAAGTAACTGGAATAACCGTTTATGAACCAGAATGCATAGGTAAAACTTTGGAGACAGTAAAAATTCAGACATTAGATGATTTGGAACTGATTAAATTCAGAGTGAATCCAAAATATGCTTCTGAATTATCATTATACGACACAATTGATGTGGTTGGTCAGCTACAATTAAATATATGGTTCAATTTTAAAATCAAAAAAAGAGTAGTTATGCCACAAATACTTATTGATGATTATAAAGTAGTCTGATGCAAATTAAAGATGGGAAGTTAATTCTCATCTTTTTCTTTTACCCTGTTGACAAAAGCAATAAATAATGATATACTTAATATACATTAAAGAGGAGGCGTTTAAATTGGAAAAACGATTAATGACGACTATCACTAATGAAGAATTGATGAAATTAATTGAAAACTATGCGAACGAACAAGGATACACTGTGAAAAATGCATTCTTTGAAGATGATATTTGGCACAAAACGATGGTCACATTGGAAGTTGTAGAGAGCGATTTAAAAATTAAAAATTCTAAAGTTAAAGAAGAAGAGCAATGTCAAAGTTCGAACAAACCATTTTAAAGAGGTGTCGAATATGGCTATAGAGGCTAGAGTAGATCATTTAAGAAGAGACTTACAGAGGTTCGGCTATATAGATGCATTGAAAGCATTAGAGTTAATGATATCTATAATGAATAGAGAAAATGGATTCGAACGCAATGATGGAAGTCACTATTATTATCATTTAGTTGATGGTTGTCAAGATTTAATAAATCATGGAATAAGAGATGAAATCACTTTAACATCATACATATTGCATGATTCAATTGAAGATATTGACTATGTTGATTATACATTTGTAAAAGACATGTTTGGGGATGAAGTTGCAGAGGTAGTAGAAGGGGTTACGAAGAAAGATGGAGTGGATTATGATAATTCGCTATATAAGATTGCATATTTAAGAGATATGATTCCAAGCTTCAGAAAATGCTTAGTCAAAACAGCAGACAGAAAACATAATTTCAGCACTTTAGACTCTGTAACTCCAGAAAAAGAAATTCGTCAGGCACGTGATACTGAAATGTATTTCTTACCATTCTTCAAATACGCACGGAGAGAACATCCAGAATACTCTGCATATTTTCATAGTGCAAAAACAACTATCGTGCCTCATTTAAAAAGAATAATTAAATCTCATGAGACAGAAAGAGAATTGAGGGCAAGAATAGAACAATTAGAAAATGGAGAGATTTAATATGTCAGAAATAATCGTATACACAGACGGTGGAAGCCGCGGGAATGGAAGCCTTGATAGCATTGGAGGTTGGGGTGCGTTGCTCCAATATGGTGAAATAAAAAAAGAGCTGTATGGCGGTGAAAAAGGTGCTTCCAATAATCAAATGGAATTAACAGGAGTTATAAAAGCGCTTGAAGCTGTACATACGAGAGATACACCTATACGCATCTATGCAGACTCAGCATATGTAGTAAATGGAATTAATCAGTGGGTTGCAGGATGGAAGAAAAAAGGATGGAGAAAGGCTGACAAGAAACCTATTTTAAATTTAGATTTATGGAAAAGGCTAGATGAACTTGTATCGTTACAAAGTGATATTGAAATCTTAAAAATAAAAGGTCATGCGGGTCACGAAGGGAACGAGCGCGCAGATGCACTTGCCAATTTAGGGATGGATGAGGTGATTTAATGATAAAGCTTATCTATGGAGACATTCTAGAGGCTAAGGAAGATATCATTGCACATCAAGTAAATTGCAGAGGAGTTTTTGGAGCAGGTTTAGCTTTACAGATCAAAAAGAAATATCCACAAGTCTTTTACGATTACAAAGACTTAACACAAGATCTAAGTGATGAAAAAAGAAAGAATCTTCTGGGGTATATCCAAGGAGTCAAAGTTGAGGATAAAATGATATTTAATATGTTTGGTCAAAATTATTATGGCAGAGATAAACAATACACTGATACAGACGCATTGTTACAATGTTTCAATACTGTAAGGAAGTTTGCTGAACTGAACAGCCTCTCAGTGGCAATGCCTTACAGGGTTGGCTGTGGTCTTGGTGGCGCAAAATGGAGCGTAGTTGACAATCATTTAATGGATGCCTTTGATGGATATTCAGTAACATTATACAAACTAATGTAGAGAGGTGATAATATGACTTTTATTATCGGAATGATCCTTATATCATCGTTATGGTTAGGAGTATATTCAGGAGATTTTTTTAAATCACGCAACAAGTGCGATCATGAATATGAAGAGATAGATACAATAACCAAGCCCTACATTGACGAAGTAGGAAAAGTTCGGCTTTACAAATCACTTATCTTATATTGCCCTAAATGTAATAAAGAGAAAAAAGTAAATAAAGATGACTACTATAGGAAGCTGAAAAAAGAGAAGCTACGAGAAAACTACAAGAGAAGGAATAGTGGTTTAAATGAAAAATCATAACACTAGAGATCCAAAAAGAATTAAAGTGGTCATGAGCTTGTTGGAAGAAATTTGGGAAAAACAACCAGACACAAGGTTTAATCAATTAATAAGCAATTTAACTTGGGAATATAACAGTCTCAACAATCGCAAATACGAGTATAGAGTTTTGAGAGAAAGTTATGACAGGTATATTATTGAAGACATCGAAATAGAACTCTACAATGTTGAAGACGATGACTTTATTGAGTTCCTAAAAAATAAGTTAAATTAAAGGGTTAGGTAATTGTAGCATATGGGAGTATTCGGTAGCATATGGGAGTATTCGGGAGATAATATTTGGATAATAGAAGAATTTTATCTAATTGTTTCACGTGGAACAATTACCACGTAATAGAACCATATAGGGAGGAATGAAAGTAATGAGTAAAAGATTGTATCAAGATAATGATATAAAGCTATGGAAGAATCAATATCCGATTTGTCCTCATTGTGGAGAAGAACAAGAGGTAACTGATTTAAACAGGTGCTTTGAAATATTTGAAGATGAAGAGGTTATTGAAACGGAATGCGATCATTGCGAAAAAGACTTTTATGTACAATTAAATATTCCTACTAATTACAACACATTTGTTGGTCAAGAATAGCCGAACCGTTCGATTAAACTGTCGGACAGTTGAACGATATAGGAGGGGAGGTAATGTTTTTCAGACCTGCAACAAAAGATGATTTTACTGGATATGACATACAGTATGACCATTTTAGGTATATGAGTGACGAAGTAAAGGCTTTGATTGAAAAAGATGATGATAGAAGTGCGTTACAGCAATTCAGAAGTGAGACAGGAAGAGGATTCAATGAACTTAAAAAATACTGCGAGGAATATAAAAAATATATTTCTGCTAAGAGAGATTTTGAAGATGGGAAACAGGTATTTGTTTCTTATTAACTAAACCTTTGTCCACAAAAAGGGTGGTAAGGGTGGTTGTTATATGAAAAATGTAAAACCAAAACGAAATTGCGACCATTGTGGAGATGAATTTTTATCAAATGAGATGGTTAAGACTTATTGGGAGGAAATAGACTTAAGTATATACCACTGCAAGAGATGTTACGAAGGAAATTTCATGCCTATGTCTGAAATTTCAAAAGGAGGGATTTTTAATGAGAAAAAATAATCCAATTGAACTTATAGTAAGAATCTTGTTTCGTCCGTTTCAACAGATTAACAGTAGCCTATCAGTTGAAAAGCCAAGTCACGAAATTAACCCAAAGATGCCACCTGTTACTCCTATATACCATGAGGAAAAGCATGACTAGCAAAGCCATTTCAAAAGAGTTTAAATGTAATTCATCGAAAATAGGAATAGATAAAAATCCTTATATTCAAGTCGATATAGATCGCCTAATTGGATTTATGAATGATGGAGTAGAACGGTCAAAGGAATTATTGAAGCATCACGAAGGTACGATCTATGAGGAGCAACCTCAACTTTTAATAGAAATTGAAAGAGAAGTACATATATATGAAGGGTTACTAGGAATGATTAAAGCCAACAGTTTCAAGTAACCCATCTGAACATAACAAGGAGGAGATTAATCTAGTGGAAAATTATGAAAAATTAACACAAGAAATGATTGACAGATTAATTCATGAGGTCAATGTTGCACATAGTATTCATTTGAATGATCAAGCACGTTTTCATATTCAGAAAATATGTAATACATATAAAAATAAGCAGGCAATAAGATGGAATGAATTGGGTCACTGGCTAAACAGAAATCCAGACGCAACGGTGGATCAAATTAAAGTAATTAGAGAAATGTTAGATAATAATGAATATATTCGCAACTATAAATTTTGTCACATGTGCGAAAGCACAAGTGAAGACTACATTGCAGAGTGTGAGTCTTGCGGTAAAGATTTTTGTGTCGATTGTTGTGTAGAAATGACTATTCACAATCTGGTTGATTTTCCACTTTGTAAAGACTGTGGAAAAAGGGATTATTAAATGTTTCACGTGAAACATAAGGAGTGATTCATATGAAAAAAATATATTTCACTAAAATAGATGATTATAAAAGAGATCGTGTAGTAATTGATAATGAAGAAGCAAATTCTGATTTATTTTTTATTGAAGTAATTAACTATGATGAGGAGTTTGAAGCTGAATTTAGTGCAGTAGTGGCAATAACAAAAGAGGAAGCATTAGATTTAGCAAATGAGATTATAAAAAATGTTTCATGTGAAACATAAGGGAAAGAGTAATGTTGTGGAGAGCGGAATTTACAAATTAGAAAATGTTATTAATGGAAAAATGTATATTGGTAGCTCTGTTAATATAAAACTTAGATTTTCCGATCATAGGAGAAATCTAAGGGGAAATAAGCACAGAAATAAATATTTACAAAATGCTTGGAATAAATACGAAGAAAAGGCTTTTGAATTTTTAATAATCGAAATAGTGGAGGTAGATGCTATACTTATCAGAGAACAATATTGGCTTGATTATTTGCAGTCATACAATAGAGAGATTGGATACAATATACTTAAGAACGCAGGTTCTACATTAGGTTTCAAACATTCAGAAGAAACAAAGGAAAATTTTAAAAATCGTAGTGGTGAAAAACATTATAATTATGGTAAGAAATTATCAGAAGAAACAAAAAAGAAGATAAGCGAATCTCATATGGGTTTAGACTATAGTAATAGAAAATTACCAGATGAAGCCTATATAAAGATCAGTAAAACTAGAAAAGACAAGTTTGCAAATGGAGAATGGGATGATTTAAAAAATCATTTGAGTGATTTAAATACTGGAGAAAAACATCCAAGATCAAAGATGGCAGAAGGATCGGTTATCTGCATGATAAAAGAATATAGGAAAGGTAAAATTACACAAAAAGAATTATCTAAAAAATATAGTATTTCCATATCCCAAGTGAGGTCTATACTTAAAGGTGTAAGTTGGAGCTACTTAAAAGATAAATATCCAGAATTATATAGTAAGGAGTAAATTTGATGAAAATTGAAGACAGAGAAATTTTACTAAAAGCCCTTGTTGGTTCATGGAATTATAACCTTGCAACAGAAGAATCTGATAAAGATTATAAATTATTTGTTGCTCCAACATTTGAAGATCTATATACAGGAAAACAGTATTCAAAAATGACGGTAACTGAAACAGAAGATCATGATATCCATGATGTCAGAAAATTATCTCAATTGTTTTTTAAATCAAATATAAATTTTCTTGAAGTGTTAGCATCAAATGAATTGACCATTCCACAAGGGAATCCAGAACTAGAAGAGATTTTTTCACTAAGAAAAGATATTTTTAAAATGAATCTGCCCTACTTATTTAATGCTTGTGGTGGCATGCACAATCGAAAGATGTCTTTGTTACATAAAGGTACAGAAGGAACACAACATCTGGTGGAGAGATACTCCTATGATACAAAACAAGCCCAACATGCATATAGATGTCTTAAGGTGATCGTTGATTTTGAAGCAACTAATTTTGAAGATTTTAAAGGCGCAATCACATATGAAGGTGAAGACTTAGAGTTCATGCAATCAATCAGAGAGGGTTTTTTTACAAAAGATGTTTTCGTAAATTTTATCAAGCATTATCACGACTCTAAATTTGTTAATTTAAAGCAGAAATATCACTCATTTGAACCTAATGAGGAATTAAAAAAGAAGATCGAAAACTTAATCATGGAGCTTGTTAAAAGAAGTGTTCTTGACAAGTGCAATAATTAATGATATAATAAACATATAGATAAAAGGACGGTGATTCAATGTCAGAGAATATAAAGCAGTTAACTGAAAAAGAGAAAGTTAGAAAAAAGATTTCGGTATGGTTAGGTGCGTCCAATCACATTGCCGTCATTCACACCGTGAAGGAATTGGTTGGAAATAGTGCAGATGAGATCAATAAGGGCAATGGAGATAAGATAAAAATCACTTTACATAATGATAAGACTTTAACGATAGAAGATAACTGTCAAGGACTTCCTATAGATGGAGTAAATTCAGAGGGAGTTGAGAATTATAAATTACTATTTGAAACATTGTTTGCAGGGACAAAATATGATAATGGCATAAACAATAGCGATTACACTGTTGGGGTGAATGGCGTTTTCAACACCGTACTAACTTTCTCAGCACAAGATGTAACATTTGAGGTGTCAAGACCTGACAAGAATATTTACTCAATTTCTTATCACAAAGGTGAAAATGTAAAACCTTTAAGTATAATTGGAAAATCAGATAATACATATACAAAGATCAAATACACTTTAGACGATGATATATACGAGGGAAATTACTTCACATTTGAAGAGCTTTGTGAAATAGCATCTCAGCAAGCATCTTTAATTAATGGCTCAGTTGAGGTTTTCGATGAGGTTAATGGAGTAAAAGAATTGTATAGTTATGAAGATACGAAAGAGTTTTTAGAATATAGCACTTCTGATCTGGAGGCAATCCATGAAACAATTCACTTTTCTAAAAATACATCTCATAATTCTAAACAGAATGGTGAAAATGTTGTAGATGATATACAAGCCTCAATTTCCATAAAATACACAAGACAAGATGAAGATTGTACACAGATTGAGTTTTTAAATGGTAGCAATTTAATACACCACGGAACAATTTTTGATGGACTGGTAAACGGATTGCGTAGTATTTTAAATAAATATATTCGTGATAATGGAATGTATAAAAAGAATGAAAAGCAAATAACTAGAGAAGATGTTTTATTGGGTTTAAATTATGTAATTGATTTTAAATCTTATTTTCCTGTGTTCGCAAATCAAACCAAGTTTGCATCTTACGTAAAATATTATGAATCGGTAATGAGGGATATTTTAGATAATTTCTTTGCTTCTTATTCTATTGAGAACAAAAGCGAAATGGATTTAATCGCAAAACATGTATTGGTTAGCAAGAAGGTTAGAGAGCATTCGGAAAAAACAAGATTAGATATCAAAAAGAAGCTCTCTGGAACAGTGAACAATCTTAGCAATAGAGTAGATGGCTTCGTGAACTGTAAATCAAAAGACAATACTAAAACTGAATTATATCTTGTAGAAGGGAAATCAGCATTAGGCTCAACAAAGATGGGAAGAGATGAGAAAATTCAAGCCATCTATGCCTTGCGTGGAAAAATTCTCAACTGTCTAAAGGCTGACTACGATAAGATATTTAAAAACGATATTATAGTTGATATGATTAGGCTTTTTGGATGTGGAGTAGAAGTAAAATCAAAACACGCTAAAGACCTTCATACATTTGATAAGAATAATTTGCGATGGTCAAAAATTGTAATCACAACGGACGCAGACGTTGATGGCTTCCACATTCGTACATTAATATTGACTCTCATTCATCGACTCATGCCAACTCTAATTGAAGATGGTTGTGTTTATATTGTTGAATCACCTCTATATGAAATAGAACAGAATGATGTTTCTGTTTTCGCATACAGTGATAAGGAGAAAGATTTAATTGTTTCAAAAATGAAGGGTAGTTTTACTGTACAAAGATCAAAAGGTTTGGGAGAAAACACAGCAGAAATGATGTGGGAAACAACAATGAATCCAGAAACTAGAAAATTGATTCAAGTTGTACCTGAAGATGTTGAAAAAACCGTTAAAGCATTTAACATGTTTCTTGGTGATAACCTAGAAGAAAGAAAGCAGTTTATTGAAGATAATCTTCACGAATACCTAAAAGAATCGCTTGATTAATGCAATAAATAATGATATATTAACAAGTAAGGAGTGATATAAATTTGCTTAAACAAAACATAACAGAAGCTCTAGAGAAGAATTACATGCCATATTCAGCCTATGTCATTACTGACAGAGCGCTACCAGAAATTGATGGCTTTAAACCATCTCAAAGACGTATTTTATACACCATGATGAAGATGGGATTGTTAAAAGGCTCTAGGAAAAAATCTCAAGGGGTAGTAGGGCAGACTATGTTTCTACATACACATGGCGATATGAGTATTTATGAAACATTAGTGAGAATGTCTGTAGATGCAGAATCGCTCTTGCTACCGTTCATCGATTCTAAAGGGAATTTTGGCAAACAATATTCTAGAGACATGAAATACGCATCAGCGCGCTACACTGAAGTAAGATTATCAGATGTTGCAAAAGAGCTTTTTAAAGACATTGATAAAAATACAGTAGATATGATTGATAATTACGATAATACTTTAAAAGAACCAAAACTGCTTCCAGTTACATTTCCAAATATTCTTGTCAATCCTCAAAGCGGAATGGCAGTAGGTATGGCAAGCAATATTGCATCATTCAATTTGAATGAAATTATCGATCTTACAATTGCCCTCATCATGAATCCGAAAGTTGAAGTATCAGAGCATGTTAAAGCACCAGACTTCCCTACTGGCGGAAGCATTGTCTACAACGAAACTGCATTTAATAATATCTTCAATACTGGTCGCGGCTCTTTTGATATTAGGGCGAAGTATATAATTAAAAAAAATTCAATTATATTTGAGGAAATGCCATATAATACGAATTTCGAAGTAGTTATTGAAAAAATTTCTCAACTTGTTAAAGATGGAAAAATAAAAGATATTGTAGATGTTGAAGATATTTATGGGAAAGACTCTAAAGGCATTGAAGTTACTATAAAAAACAATACCAACAAAGAGCTTTTAGTGGAGAAGTTATTTAAACTCACACCATTGCAATCTTCTTTTGGTTGCAATTTTAATATAATTGTAGATGGAAGACCTAAAGTGTTGGGCGTAAAACAAATTATTAACGAATGGTTAAAATTTCGCTCTGGAGCAATTAAGCGAGGACTCAATTTTGAAATTACAAAGAAAGAAGAGAAGAGGCATTTGTTATTAGCTCTTAAAAAAGTTTTTCTTGATGTTGACAAAGCTATTAAGATTATTCGTGAAACCAAGTCTAATAGTGAGGTTGTAAACAATCTTATTAAGGCTTTTGACATAGATAGATTGCAAGCTGAATTTGTTGCAGAAATTAAATTAAGACATTTAAATAAAGAGTATTTAATTCAACGTACAAATGAAATTGATACTCTTGAAAATGAAATCGCTGATCTTAGAGATCTGATTAACAGCAAAATGAGAATTGCAAAGCTAATAATTAGTCAACTTAAGATTGTCAAAGATCTATACGGACAAGAGCGCAAATCAAATATCATAAATATCTCAGATGTACCTAAAATTGAAAGTGAATCTCTAACCGTAGATAATTATAATGTAAAAATCTTTATAACTAAAGAAGGATATATAAAGAAAATTCCTCTCACATCATTACGTGGTAACTTCGCTATTAACGTTAAAGATGGAGATAGGATCATTAGCGAGTTCGAGACAACTAACAATTCAGATATTTTGGTTTTCACAGACCAGAAAAATGTCTTTAAATATAAATCATATGAAATAAAAGATCATAAACCATCTGTCTTAGGAGAATACCTGCCTACTCTCTTAGAGTTAGAAAATGATGAAAAGATTCTTTACGTAACCGTCACTAATGATTATTCTGGCAATTTACTTATCGGGTTTGATGATGGTAAAGTTGCAAAGATTGAGTTATCAGCCTATCAAACTAAACAGAATAGATCGATGCTTAAGAATGCATATGCGAATAAAAAACCATTAGTTTTCAAACATACACATGAAGACGTTGACATGTTAGCGATCTCCTCTATTGATAAAGCGTTAGTATTCAATACTTCAATGGTCAACTCAAAAACAAGTAAAACGGCTCAAGGAAGTCAAGTGATGAAGTCTAAAAACGGTAGTCATGTAGTTTCTTATTATTTATTAGAAGAAGAATATAAAGAGGCTGGTTATTATAGAGCTTCAAACGCTGGTATTGGAAAGTATCTTAAAAAAGATGATTTTACATCTTTAACACAATAAGGAAGTGTATATGAGTGGAATTTAAAACAGTAAAAGAGGAACTTAGTTATTCAATTAACGAAGTAAAAAAGATCAAAGACAAAATGGAATTTAATCATTCAGATGGGTCGAAATCAACATTTTATTTGAAGGACAAAAACGACTACAGCTTCCATTTGTATAAAATAGAAGAGACTCCAATTAAACAGAAAGAAACACTATCAGAGATGTTTTATGATTTAAGATTCGGAAAATACTACATCAAAAGAAATCTGCATACAGTAACTAGTAGTGTAGATAATTTTGACAGATTCATGGGTAGAGACGAGGAGATCATTGATCTTATTGAAGTTGAAGCAAATAAAGGTATGTATACCCTTTTGCTTAGAGAAATTGGATATATGGGGAGAGAAAGAGTTGCAATGATGGGGAGGGCTTTAAAGCGTCTAATTGAAAATTACAACACTCTGGAGATTCTTTATAAAGCTGGTCTTCCGATTATTGGGGAAGTTGTAGAATTGTCCTACAATAACCCATCAACAAAACCTCATGAGATAGTCGGATGGACAAAAGGTGAATTGAAGATATATAAAGAAATAGTCAGAGAACTTCAAGGATCGGCAAACATGGATGGAAACTATAAAGAAAAAGCTTATAAAGAAGTGTCCAATGCAAAAGCACAGCTATCACGCCTCCGTGTTAATTTTGAAAGAGGAGAGGATAAAGGAGAAGAAATAAAGAGTTTAAGACATTATTATGATAAATTCAACTCTTTGATTGAATACAACAAAGAGTTGGAAGAGTACTATGGTGTCACTATTTATGATACAAGAAGTTTAAGGCTTGGCGCTTTTATATCTGCTCATTACATCACCTTATACGGCAGAAATGAATCATATAGCTTTAGAAATAATGGATTTACAGGTTTGTTTTCAATGTCAAAATATATGAACTTAGATGTCAAGAGGCTGATAGAGTATGTATATGAGTGTGAAGTCTCCCAAGGTTTGAGTAAATCAGCTACGATACAATATCTCTTTGACTATCTTAAGATGCATGCAGATTTAAGAACCCCCAAGTATGTTAAGTATCCAAGGTTTCTACGAACATACCATGATGTTGTAGCAAGAAACTTGAGCTTTGTAAAAGATAAAATACAGAGTGAAAAATATGAATTAGCAATGAATAATCCAGAATACAAAGAATGGGATGGTTGGACAAAAGAAAAATATGTTGTTGTAGTGCCATTCACAAGCTCATTGTTAGTAAATGAAGGATCTCAACAATCACATTGCGTTGGAGGATATGTCAGTCGCGTATCCAATCATAGATCGTTAATCATCTTTTTACGAACTAGAAAGAATCCAGATGAGTCATTGCTCACAGTGGAAATTAATCCTAATACATACGCTATTGTCCAAGCTAGAGGAAAACACAATAGAAGTGCCACACCAGAAGAAAATTCAGCTCTAAGATCATTTGCTAGAAAATTCAATTTAAACTTCCAAGGTGTGAAAAGAACAGTAGAGAACAATACAGAAGAAGCTGTTTAGTGTTATTGAAGTTTGACAATTACAAATAATAATGGTATACTAAGATTAGGTGTAAGAAATATCTGCACACTTACATATAAAAGAGGTGGTTATGATGATTTACCGACATTATAAAGGTGGATTATATTATGTTATTGGATATGTAACCAAGCTGTCAGAAGGATTCATTGGAAGATCATTGATTGAAAATGTTACTGTGGCTATTCATACTGAAGATCCTAATCAAAACGTTACCATTGTTAAAGTAAAAGACAAAAGATCAGGCGCTGAACAGTTTTGTTTTGAAGACAAAAATCTTAATGGTGTATACGTTTTATATAAAGATATCTACGGTGGATTTTGGCTAAGACCAAGAGAGATGTTTGTTGAGAACGTTTTGATCGATAATGAAGAGAAACCAAGATTTTCAAAAGTAAGTGGAGAGTATTTATTCGATACGATTTCTGAAATGGTGTCTGTTGCTAATGAATGTTATCAGATATTCAAAGATGCCAAGTATTGATATAATATTTGACTAATGCAATAAATTATGATATAATTATAGGATACGCATGAAAAGGCACATTGATAATTGTGCCTTTTGTGTCTAACTAAATAGGAGGTATTTTTATGGTAACAGTTTACACAAAGAATGGTTGTCCACAATGCGACATGACGAAGAACGTATTGAAAGGTGAAGGTATTGAATTTACTGCTATTAACGTCAATGAAGATGAAGAGGCTATGCATTATGTCAAAGATGTTTTAGAGCTTACATCAATGCCAGTGGTTGTAGTAGATGGTCAAGAACCATTCACTGGATTTCAACCAGATAAACTATTGAATTTAAAATGATCTTAGTTTATCTTTCTTTAACTGGAAATGTAAAGAGATTTGTCGAATCAACTAATATGGATAGTGTAGAGATCAATTATTCAAATCCTTTTATAGAGGTTGATTCAGATTATTTAATCGTTTGTCCTACATATGATGATGATATAACAGATCTATTTAGTGATTTTATAGATCATAAAAACAATTTAGAAAAACTAAATGGATTCATTGGCAGTGGTAATTTAAATTTTGATCAATCTTTTTGTTTTAATGCTAAGGATTTATCAAAGAAATACAATAAACCACTTATTTTTACTTTTGAATTTAGTGGGACTGAAAAAGATTTAGAAGAATTTATAGAGGAAGTGCATAAGGTTGGAATCACCAGAACTACAAAAGAAATCTAAAGAGAACACATATTTTAAATTAAACAATCTTCTCAATATACCAAAAGATGGAAGGATTCAGATTGAGAAAGATGCAGAAGCAGTAAAGGCTTATTTCTTAGAGCATATCAATCCTAATACAGTATTCTTTCATACACTAGAAGAGAAGCTGGATTATCTTGTCGAAAATGATTACATAAAAGAAGATTTTCTAAATCTTTACACTAAATCATTCGTAAAAAGTTTATTTCAAAATGTTTATGATAAGAAATTCCGCTTCAGAAGCTTCATGGGGGCTTTTAAATTCTACTCTCAGTATGCAATGAAAACGAATGACGGAGAGCGATTCTTAGAAAGATTCGAAGACAGATTAGCTTTTAACGCATTATCATTAGCAAATGGCAATGAATCTTTAGCTTTAAGCATTATGGATGAATTGATCAGTCAGAGATTACAGATGGCAACTCCAACATTCTTGAATATAGGTAAAAAGAGAGCAGGGGCTATGGTATCGTGTTTTCTTTTATCTGTTGGAGATGATATGAACTCTATTGGCAGAAGTATCAATTCAGCTCTTCAATTGTCTAAAATTGGAGGTGGAGTTGGGATAAATCTAACCAATATACGCGCTAATAATGATCCAATTAGAGGTGTTTATGGTTTGGCTGATGGAGTCATACCTGTCATGAAAATGTTTGAAGATGCCTTCTCTTACGCAAATCAAGGGGGATCTAGAGATGGAGCCGGAGTGGTATATTTATCCATTTTCCATCCAGATGTAGTTGATTTTTTATCTGTTAGAAAAGAGAACGCAGATGAAAAAGTACGAATTAAAACATTGTCCTTGGGATTAGTAGTGCCAGATAAGTATTATGAATTGATTAAAAAGAATGAATATATGTATCTTTTCTCTCCTCATGATGTTGAAAAGTTTTATGGAATCCCATTTTCATATGTTGATATTACAAAAGAATATGACAATATGATTAATAATCCAGAAATTAATAAATCAAAAATCAAAGCTCGTGAATTAGAGAATGAAATTAGCAATTTGCAAAATGAAAGTGGCTATCCTTATATCATTAATATTGATACTGCAAATAGAGCTAATCCTGTTGATGGAAAAATTGTAATGTCTAATCTTTGCACCGAGATATTTCAAGTACAAAAAGATTCAGTCATCAACGATGATCAATCATATAGTGTTTTAGGGAACGATATTAGTTGTAATTTAGCCTCTACAAATGCAGATAATTTAATGGCGTCTCCAGATTTAGGTAAATCAGTGAGAACTATGCTCAGAGCTTTAACATATGTGAGTGATTCATCTAGCAACGATGTTGTACCTACAATTAAGAATGGAAATGATATGTATCATTCTGTTGGCTTAGGAGTTATGAATGTACATGGATTTTTAGCTAAAAACAAAATCCATTATGGTAGCCCAGAGGCATTAGAATTTGTAGATGCATACTTTATGTTGTTGAATTATTGGACACTCATGGAGAGCAACAATATCTCTATTGAAACTGGTAGCACCTTTTACGATTTTGAAAAGTCTGCTTATGCTGATGGAAGCTATTTTAACATGTATTTAGATGAGCCAGAGTTTGAGTTTTCACATGATAAAATCAGAGAGTTATTCAAAGGAATTTTTATTCCTAGTAAGTCCGACTGGTTGAAACTGAAGGAATCAGTAATGAAATATGGGGTTTACAACTCCTACAGATTAGCCACGGCTCCTACTGGAAGTATTTCATATGTAAATGAAGCCACAGCGTCTCTTCATCCGATCACCCAAAGAATTGAAGAACGTACAGAGGGCAAAAGAGGCAAGGTTTACTATCCAGCGCCATACCTTTCAGATGAAACGCTACCTTATTATGTCTCAGCGTACGATATTGACCAAAGATTAATTATTGATATGTACTCCAAAGCACAGAGACATGTTGATCAAGGTTTAAGTATGACTTTATTTATGAGGTCGGAACTTCCAGAGGGTATGTATGAGTGGAAAGTTGGTAGCGAATACCCAACAAAGAAAACAACACGCGATTTGAGCATCTTGAGAAATTATGCATGGAAGAAAAATATAAAATCTGTCTACTACATACGGACATTCACTGAAGATGGTGAAGAGGTTGGTGTAAATGGGTGTACTTCGTGTGGTATCTAACAAAGAAGCAAAAGGGATGGCGTTTGAATTATGGAATATAAAGCAATAAATTGGAATCAAATTGAAGATATACTAGATAAGAAAACATACGAACAGCTAACAACTCAGTTTTGGCTGGCTACACGAATGCCTGTGTCAAAAGATCTCCATGATTGGGGTAAGTTGCCAGATAAAGAAAAGAGAATGGTTGAAAAGGTTTTCGGTGGACTTACATTACTTGATACTTTACAGTCTGAGATCGGTGTTGATTCACTAAAAAAATACGCCAGAACCAAGCATGAGATCGCTGTATATAACAATATCGGATTTATGGAGTCAGAACATGCCCGTAGTTATTCATCGATATTCAGCACACTTAATAATATGAAAGAGATTAGAGACATTTTTGAGTGGGTCGAATTATATAAACCTCTTCAAAAGAAGGTTCATATGATAAGTGAAGTATATAAAAACGGGTCGGGGCTACAGATTAAAATAGCGAGTGTTTTTCTAGAATCGTTTATGTTTTATTCGGGATTCTACACACCGTTATACTACCTTGGGACTCAACGATTGATGAACGTGGCAGAAGTAATCAAGTTAATTATCAGAGATGAATCTCAACATGGCGCATATATTGGCTATAAATTCAAACTTGATTTCCAAGAGTTAAGCAATGTTGAGCAAGAAGAAATTAAAGCGTGGGCATACAACTTCCTATATGAACTGTACAATAATGAATGTAAGTATACTGAATATCTATATGATGATATTGGTTGGACAGAAGATGTTAAAACATTCTTAAGATACAATGCAAATAAAGCATTGATGAACCTTGGGTTATCTACGCTGTTCCCAGATACAGCAGATGACGTCAACCCTATTGTATTAAATGGGTTGTCAACAGTTACTACAAACCATGACTTTTTCAGCGCTGTAGGAAATGGTTATCTCATGTCTGTAGTTGAAGATATGAAAGATTCGGATTACGACTATTAAGCCTTCTTGACAATCGCAACAAATAATGATATACTAAGATAACAAACAAGATAAGGGAGAGTTTACTCCCTTATGCAACTTGTACATCCTATATAACTTCTACATAGAATAACACAATGACAAAAGGGGAATTAAATTATGAACAACAACGAACAGAAGAAGAAGAAGAGATTTTATAAAAAAGGTCAGACTATTTGGTCTTTAGATTTAAAAAAGGAAGTTGAAGTAAAGTCAGTTGATACAAAGAAAATTGAAATTACTGTGATTGATAAATCTAATGATCAAGAACACACATTTCCTCTATGGTCAGTAGATGTATTGAAATACAAAGCTAAAGAAGAGTTAGAAAGTAAGAAATCATACTCAAACCATACAGATAATTTGGTAAAATTTTTATCTGATATGCAGGACACATTAAACAATTTACTCTATCCAGAAGTATACTTTGCAAAAGTACGTGAAACAGCTATCATCCCAACTAAGCGTAAAGAGGATGCTGGCTATGATATTTATTCAAACTTAGAAAACTTCAAACAAGAAACAGACGAGGGAACGATATATGAAATTGAGTGTCCACTCCTCAAAACAACTCTCATTCCAACAGGATTGGCAGTGGCAATGCCAGATACGCACTATCTTGATATTCGTCACGAAAGAGGTAGCACGGCAGTTCAATCAATGGGTGTGCTTGCTGGAGTTGTTGATAGCGGTTTTCGTAATGAGATCTTTGTTGCGCTAACGCCTATGTATAAAGCAGTAATTATCACAAGTGAAGTTGATAAAGTAGAAGAAAATGATACACATATTTTATATCCTTTATCAAAAGCTATTTGCCAAGGAACAATTGATATCGTTCCAGAGGCAAAGATTATTGAAAAGACATATGATGAATTGAAGAAAATTAAATCAGATCGTGGTATGACAATGCTTGGTCAAAGTGGTAAGTGATAAGGATGAGAAGAGTTTTCTCTTCCTTATTTTTTTAACCTAAAGGAGGTTTCAATTATGTTAAGTTGGTGGTTATCTACTATTCTTATTATAGCTATTATTGCGGCTGTGTCAGAGTTTAAGTTGATGAAAAAAGAATGTGAGATTAATGAAGCAAATCGTCTTATTCACGATAAAAATGAATTTATCAAAGATATGACCAATAGCGCATTAGATGTACTGGAAGATCAAGTGGTGTTGATGCATATTTTAGAAGATATATATACACAGGAAGAACTTGAAAAGTTATTCGATGAAAAGAAAGAGCAGTTACATGAGGGTTCAGATGATTTTGTTGATGACTACATAAGTATAAATAAAGGGTTTTTGAGAGATGGAGGGAAAGATGACGATGAGCAAGGCAATGAGCAAGACTGATCTAATCGAAGGTATGGAAGAAAAGACAGATGAGGAAATCATCAATGAAGTAGCAGAAGAGTACGGTGTCGATAAGAATGAATTGAAAAAACACTTTGAGTTATTAAAGCTTGATTTGGAAAATAAACCTAAAGAAATGAAGATTAAAAAAGAGAAAGCAAAAAAGAAAAAATCTAAACGAAAATCTGCCAACAAATCTAAGAGAAATAATAGATAAATGAAATAAAGCCATTGACAAAAGCAAAATATAATGGTATAATATTAACATAAGAGGTGATAAACATGACAAACATTATGAAGAAATTAAACGAAAAATCAAAATCTTATGCAAAGTATTTCTTTGTAGAAACAAAATTTGGAATCTGGATAATGGCTTCTATGGCGGTTTTAAATGCTTTAGAAGGAGTCATTCATTTGATTGTAGCTTTAATTGGTACTTGGGGAGCAATAGACATCAGTGTTTATGATTTTCGAATTTGGTTGCCGATCATTGAAAATTTTGTACTAGGCGCTTTTTCTTTATTAACAGGATGGGCATTACAACTTGGGCATAACCATCATCACGGAGGAAATCATGATAATTGATGCTATGAGTAACCCAGAGTATACAATTGGAATAACTTTTGTGGGTTGGTTGATCGCCCTTCTCTTACTTCATGGATTTTCAATAATAAAATCCGCTGAGAGCATCTTAAAAAATGAAACATATAGTGACGAATCAAGAATGGGTGCAGAGCTTATTATTGAACAATATAACAACAAAAATCTTGGAGATAGAGTAATCTTTCTCCTTACTATGTCTGTTGCTATGTTGACTGGAGGGAAACTAAATGGTTAAAAAGCAAGTGGCGGATATGGAGGTAGGGAATGTTTATCCTGCTATTACTAGAGTAAATGAGGATTATTACATAAAAGGGATTGCAAAGTTAGCAGATAAGAATTATGTATGGTTCATGAGTGACAGTGGAGATGATTTCTTATTAAGTAGAAACGAGTTGTTAATACTTCTAAAATAGCTCTCGAATGCTCCGTTATACTCCCAAATGCTCCATAATGCTCGAACATCATTTGGATAAAAGACGGGTATTATCAAAACTCTAAAGAGGTGAAGAATATGAATATTAATGGTGTTAAATTTGATGCGGTATGGAAATATGACACACAAGATAAATATGACTTTGACTTTGTTGTTGTTAAAGTTTTAACAAGATATTGGAGTAGAGATAATACTGCTAAACCTTCAATCTATCTTGGTGATAAAGAGATTGTTGAGTGTGATCATTACATTCAAGGAGAAAATGAATATGAGACAAGATTTCTAACAGAACAATGGATTGAAGAGAACTTAATAAAGATAATAGATAAATTGCAGGAGTGATATGAATGATTGAATATGCTAAACAGAGACTCATATTAGATTTAAATTTCTTTCTAGATTACTGGTGGCTGTATGCTGTTATCTTTGCTGGATTAACTATTTGGTTATTTAAAGAATAATGTTTCACATGAAACATAGGGAGGTTGAAGACTTTGAAAAAATATAAATTATTTACATGGAAAGACAAACTGTTCGACATATGCATGTATATATATACTTTTTATGATAATAGCATGGTCAATAAACTCTATGATGATTTATTGGTTAATTACTGAGTAGGAATTGTTTCACGTGAAACAATTTTGACGTAATAGAACCATAAAGAGAAAGGGTGAATAGCGAAAAATGGTTATCAAAACAGGGGATTTAGATACACGTATATGTGATCTTTGTTATTTGCCCAAAAATACTGAAACCTATAGAGAGTATATAAGGAATACAGAAAAAAAGTTCGATTTACAGTGTAGAGACGTAGACAATATGGATGAAGAAGATCTAAATGATTACCTAGAGTTGTTAGACAGTCTATGGGTGAGTAAGTGACAGTAGAACCAAACGGTTTTAAACAAAAAGGAGGAATTGGAATGAGTAAATTAGCATACCACGTTAAATTTGATGAAAATTGTGAAGCAGAAGGAAGAGTATTTTACAAAGATGAATCCTACCCTGTGTATGAAGAAGAAAGAGGTTCAATGCTTCTATGCGCTGAAAATGGTGAGTTTAGATTTACAAAACCTTTAATGGCAAAACTTATTAAGGAATGGAATTTAGAAGTAGTTGAAAAATAGACCGTTCGAACAAAAAGGGAGGAGAAAAACGAATGGAAAAGCGTGTGGAAGTGACTATATCGTGCGGTACGATCATCGAGAAGAAATATGAACTGGAATACACAAGCTTTGAAGAATTTAAAACACGTCTTTTGAAACGGTTCGGGAATATAAATGGTACCAACAAGGGAGAAAAGCAACGCTTGTATGTTAAGGGTATTATTAAAGAATCTGAATCTATAGAATCTATGAAGAGAAAAATATCTTCTACTACGTGGGATATTAAAATTCGGGAATATTAATTGTTTCCGTTCGATCAAATAGGGGAGAGTATAGGATGAAAAAGCAAAGATGGCGATTTACCAAGATCTCTAAAAAGGATATAGAACGTTACTATTGTAGCGGTTGTGGAAAGCGAATGGATACAAGAGACTCTTATAGTATGCGATATGGCTTTTGTGGCATTTACTGCGGGTATGCAACCTACGGATTGTAACCTAGTGATTTTTACTAATAAAGCATCCTATTAAGCGATGGAGATAATGTTTCACGTGAAACATTCTTCTTTTTGGGGAAGAAGAATGTCTAAATGATTGGTCTACAAGTAAGGTTTGAGTTTTTCGGCTAAATACTTTAACAAAACATAAAGGAGTTGATCTCATATGGCGTGGGAAACCAGAGAGAAAATCGAACATACAATATTAAAATGCTACAGTTACGGATCGAGAGTTTATGGTGTGAATAATCCTGCAAGTGATTATGACTTTATCTTGGTAGTGAAACCTAATGAGAGCGATCCAATTGATTTTGTCTACAGTGTTGAGAATCACAAGGCGAATGTTGACTTCAAAGTTTATAGTGAATCTTTATTTATTAAAAACATAGAAGCTCACACTATTAGTGTTTTGGAATGTATATTTCAAAAGCAAGATGATCCTTATGTTGGTTATTTCAAACTAAATTACAATCAGCTACGACACGCTATTTCATCTGCTTCCTCAGTTAGCTATGTTAAGTGCAAAAAGAAAATGAAAGAAAACTACAACTATAACGGTAAGAAAAGTATGTATCATTCATTACGTATTTTGAACTTTGGTATTCAAATAGCTAAGTATGGAAGAATTGTAAAATATAGTAGCGCCAATCACTTCAATGGCAAACTGTTTGCTATGGGCAATGATTGGGATGAAATAGATAAGCAATTTAAACCGATCTACAATATGTTAAAAACGCACTTCAAAAAGGTCGCACCAATGGAGGTGGAATAATGCTGTTAAGTTTATTAAGAAATAGATTGTGCAAACACCATTATCATTTATTAACATCTGAAAAAAAGAATACAAACAAAGGTGTAGGATATAGTTTGCAGGAGTTTTTCTGTATCTATTGCCCAAAATGTAAAGGTGAGAGAAGTGTTTCTGAAGCTGAATATAAGAAGATAATGGCTAGACAAGAGATAGACAAGGAGTATAAGGATGACCGATTTAAAATCAACAGTGATTGAATCTCTAGACGGTTTGCCAGAGATTGATTGGGGATTAAAAGCTATCAATGCTCATAAAGCTTGGCTCCTTACAAAAGGTGAAGGTGTGAAGATAGCTGTCATAGATAGTGGAATAGATGAGGATCATCCAGACTTAAAAGACAGTATTAAATCCAAGATAAATATGGCTAAGAAAAATGAAGATGTAAAAGATATGCTTGGGCATGGTTCCTCTGTAGCAGGTTTGCTAGTCGGTAAAAAAACTGGAGTAGCACCAAATGCAGATTTATATATAGCTAAAGTTTTAGATGATCAGGGTAGAGGACATTTATCTCATATCATGGATGGGATTACATTTGCAATAAATCATGAAGTAGATATTTTATCGATGAGTCTAGGGGTAGAGAGAGATCTTCCTATCATTCTTCGTGAGCGTATTGCAGAAGCCTATCATAAAGGAATAACCATAGTTTGTGCTACAGGAAACTCTTCACATTATGAACCTCAATACCCCGCATTTATGGATGAAGTAATCGGGGTTGGAGGGTTGGATAGAAGTATGAATTTAGCATCCTTCTCCAATTACGGAAAAGAAATGAATACTGTAGCACCTGCTGAGAATATACTTTCTACATATAAAGATGGAAATTACATAGTACAATCTGGAACTTCTATGGCATCACCTCTAGTTGCGGGCGGCATAGCACTTTTGATTTCTCACGCAAGAAATAAGGGAGTATATCTTAAATCTAAGGATATAAGAATGCTAATTGACAATTTAGGAGAACATAGTCACCATAATGGTAATGGAATATTTGACATAGATTATTTAATTAGTAAAATATAGTATATATCATTGACTTTTATACCTATATGTGATATGATTGTGGCAGGGGTGGAAAGTATGCTGAGTGAACTTTGGAAGTCAGTTTATTATTTTTTCTTATATCCATTGTTTATCATTGTCTCAATCATAGTCGCAGGTAATTGGATTATAAAAGTTTTTAACTTATAGAGCTTAATGCTCTAATTTTTTTATCTTAACAAGTATAATAAATAATAACATAAAAGGGGTTTTCTAATGAGTTATTGCGGTTACATTACCACGGTTAAAGAATTAAGAGGTCACTCTAATGCTGACAAATTACAAGTTGCAACTGTTTTTGGCAATAATGTCATAGTTGGTTTGGATGTAAAGGTCGGAGATTTGGGAGTGTATTTTCCTACTGATGGTAGGTTGGGAGTTGAGTACGCTGAGAAGAATAATTTAGTGCGTATTAGTGGAAGTAACACTGGAGGGTATTTAGATCCTGCAAAAAGACATGTTACCACTATTAAGCTTAGAGGAGAGCAATCGGATGGTTTATTCATGCCAATTGATTCATTGTCTAGATTCTGTAAGGTTTCAAGTCTACAAGAGGGAGATGCAATCACAACGTTAAAAGGCGTTTTGATTTGTGAAAAATATGTACCTAAGAGTAAAAAAGTACAGGAGCCAGTCAAACAACAAAAAGGTAAAAAGAAAAAAGACTCAGAGGCTTTTCCTTTCTTTGAAAGGCATAGTGATACTTCTCAATTAGCCTATAGCACAAACAGCTTTAAAGAGGGAGATTTGTGCTACATCACCTTGAAGCTTCATGGTACTTCCCAACGTACAGCACATACAGTAAAGAAGAAAAATGGAATCATTAATAAGCTATTGAAAGTATTTAAGTCTGAGCACACTTCTTGGCAGTACATAAGCGGTACACGAAGAGTAACATTAAACAACTTTAACGGTGGATTTTATGGTGGAAACGAGTTTAGAAAGAAGTGGCATAACTTCTTTGAAGGAAAACTGAATAAAGGTGAAGAGGTTTTTCTAGAAGTAACTGGATATGTAAATGAAGATCAATTAATTATGCCAGAGTGTGATAATAGAAAAACTAAAGATAAAGAGTTTATTAGAACATATGGTGAAAAGACAAGATTTACATACGGTTGTGAAAATGGTGAGAGTGATATCTATGTTTATAGAATGACAATGACAAATGAAGATGGTCATGTAGTTGAATATCCTTGGGAATTAGTAAAGATCAGATGTGAGCAGATGGGAGTTAAGCACGTGCCAGAACTAGACAAGTTTCTCTTCACAACGGAAGAAAATTTAATGAAACGTGTGAAGCTTCATGAAGATGGGGCAGATCCAATTGGCAGAACACACATTAGAGAGGGTATTATTGCACGAATAGATAACAGAGAAAAATTCACAGCATTAAAACAAAAATCAGTTGACTTCAAAATTTTGGAAGGGTTAATTAAAGCTGACGATATTTTAGATATTGAAGAAGAAGAGTCGATGAAAAATGAAGAAAGTTAAAGATTTAACAGGTGACACAAGAAAGCAGAAGAAATAATACATAAAGATTTTAATGGAGAAATAAATAGAAAAGATTTTTATGGAGGTGAGAACATTGTCTAATAAAAAATTCATAATGATGATCGGCTTGCCCGGCAGTGGCAAATCTACCATTGCTAGAGGTTTAGCAGAAGAGAATGATGTTGTTTATCTATCTTCTGATGATATAAGAAAAGAACTTTCTGGCAATGAAGAAAATCAGAATATTAATACAGAAGTGTTTGAAACAATGAGAAAGCGAACATTGCAAGCACTCAATGATGGTAAACATGTTGTATATGACGCTACAAATATCAACAGCAAGAAAAGAAAAGGTCTTCTTACACAATTACCAAAGAAAGTTGAAAAGATTGCTTATTACATAGCGACATCGTATAAAAATACTCTAGAGCAAAACTCTAAAAGAGAAAGAATCGTCCCAAAGGAAGTAATAGACAGAATGTATAAAACTTTTCAAATCCCTATCTATTCTGAGGGATGGGATAAGATTATCACTCAATACGATATAGATGTTGAAGACGAGTTGAATGAATTACCTAAACAATTCACAGATGCTATCAGAGTAGGCGTGCTTTTCGGTCGAGAAGGGTATGAAGTGATGATGTTTCTATCTCAGTTTTTTGATGAGTTTTTTGACATATACGAGCTATCACAGGATTCAAAATACCATAGTTTCTCTGTTAGCAGACATACCTACTATGTCTATAAGTACATATTGGACAACTACGAAGGTGAAGACAAGGAATTGTTGTTATGGACTGCGATTTTACATGATACAGGTAAAGCATTCTGTAAAAGCTTTGTAAATAGAAAAGGTGAAGAAACAAGATACGCAAACTTCTATGGTCATGAAAATGTAGGCGCTCAACTGGCTGTTAATTTCTTGAGAAAGTTGAATTTCTCAGAAGAGTTTATACAAGAAGCTTCAACACTTATCCAGTTTCACATGGTTTTATTAGATGACAAAGCTAATAAAAATAAATTAAAAGACAAGGTTGGGCAAGGGATTTTTGAAAAGTTAGAAATATTGCGAAACGCTGATACTAAAGCACATTAAAGGAGGAAATTGAAATGGGGAACGAACAAACACCGAAGAATGAAGTTGAAGTTAAGACTACAACCACTATTGAGGAAAAAAGAGATGCGCGTGAATTTATTCTTAATAAGGATGTTAATGCTGAGTCGATTGAGAACATCATCATGAGCATTTTTGAAATCAACAGAATTGACGAAGAGAAAGAGTCAAAAGATGACAAACATGTGCGTGAACCCATTAAGATTATCGTTAATACATATGGAGGATCTATATATGATGGGTTCGCTCTATGTGGTGCTATTGATACAAGTGTAACTCCAATTTATACATATTGTTATGGAAAAGCTATGAGTATGGGTTTTTTGATCTTTGCATTTGGGCATAAGCGATTCGCTCATCCTCTTGCAACTTTTATGTATCATCAAGGCAGTGGCGGCATTCATGATAAGTTTGAAGGCATTGGAGACTATTGCAAGCAAGCAGATGTACTAAATAATATGTACGATGAGTATGTTGTCAGCCTGACTAAAATCGAAAAGAAAAAGCTGAAAAAAGTACAAAGAGAAAAGCGCGACTGGTATATCCGCACAAAAGAAGCAGTAGAATTAGGATTGGTCGATGCTATCTTAGAATCAAAGCGTAAAAAATAATAATATAATAAGAGGTGTCGTGGTTGGATTTACTGAATATATATAATATCTTCAAATCAATTCAAGATACAGGAGTCAGGGCTGTAAAAGAGAAAATTCTTAAAGACAATGAGAACAATGAAGGATTTCGCAAGGTTTTAGAATTTCTCCTCAACCCATACGTAGTGACTGGTATTTCAACTAAGAAAATGAAAAAAGAAATTGAGCCTTTTGATTTGGAAATAGGAAATCACAATTTTGACAATATGGGTAGTTTATTGGCTTATTTAAGACGGAGTAATACAGGCAGTCATTATGATGTCTATGTAGTGCAAAGTTTCATAGAAAAACAGGCATCCGTTGAATTAAGAGAGTTTGTTAGAAAAATTGTTACGAAAGATTTAAAGCTAGGGATTTCTGAAAAAACTGTAAACAAAGTTTACGGCAAAGGTGTTATCCCAACGTTTGCCGTTATGTTAGCAGAATCTTTTGAGAAAAAAGAAAACAAAGTCACAGGTAAATTTTTTGTAACTTTAAAACTAGATGGAAATCGTAGCGTAGCAATTGTAAAGAAAGATGGAGTTAAATTCTTTTCTAGAAAAGGTCAGGCAATTGAAGGAATGTTAGAGCTTGAAGAGCAATTTAGCAAGTTCCCTCACGGTGTCTACGATGGGGAATTGTTGTTGAACAATAAATACAGTCTGCCTTCAGATGAACTATTTAGAGCTACACAGAAGGTTGTAAGAAAAGATGGAGAAAAGAAGAACTTAGAATTTCACATTTTTGATACTTTGACTGTTGCCGAATTTCAAGATGGAGTATCAAAGAGAAATTACTCTATGAGAAGAAACACTTTAGACTCTGTGATCTTAAACTTCGCAAATGAGAGCAAATTCATTCATGTACTTCCTGTCATCTACGAAGGCGATGATAAAGGTGTAATTCCTTTAATCGTGAGAGAAGTCGAATCGCGTGGATTGGAAGGCGTAATGGTTAATACTGCTGAGGGCTTATATCAAACAAAAAGAACCACTGACCTTTTGAAAGTGAAAACGATGAAGACAGCAGATCTTTTAGTTATGAGTGTAGAGAAAGCAATTGATGGTCAATTTGAGGGTTTGCTTTCAAGAGTAAATGTTGAATACAAAGGTGGTCTTTGCGGTGTTGGATCTGGCTTTACACTTGAAGACAGAAAAGCATTCATCGATAACCCAGACTTAATTTGCGGTAAAATAATTGAAGTTTCTTATTTTGAAGAATCTAAGAGCGAAAAAACTGGATTGCCTTCTTTGAGATTTCCAGTATACAAAGGAATCAGAGAAGACAAGGGCGTAGAAGATATCAACTATGGTGAGTAGGTGGATAAATTGAAAGTAAATCATATCCTTTTAGAGATGACAGTTAAGTACAGGCTTAAAAAAGGTGAGCTGATACATGCTCATGACATCATCAACAAGAATAAATTGCTTGCAGATAAAGCGGTAAAAGAAGACCTAGCTATTATTGTAGGAAAGCAATTACAGGCTGATAATTTTCTTAAAATAAATCCTGATATTAAAATTATAAGAGTTGCGCAAAACTTTACTATTGAGTTGAAAAACAACATTGATAATTATCCTAATGGAGTGCTGATTGATGAATCAGTTGACTCAAAGATGATTAGTGAAATTATTGCTCATGGATATGTTGTTCGTGGAGGGTTTGTTAAAGATAAAGAGGTGTAATAATGCGGAAGATAGTTGTTTTATATTGTAATGAAAAGAAGTATAACAATGTGCAAATTGGTGAGAGATTAGTCTATGAGTTAGCTCACAATGTATTGTATTCTGGAGATAGCAATGGAATTGTAAGTTCAGAAAGAATTACTCGTGAAATCTCTAGGGTTCAATTCAAAGATGGCACAGACATTGTGCTATACCCTATTTCTGATTACGGGTTGACAGGAATGAAATTTACAGACGTCTATATTGACGATGATATCAGATACACAGAACCAGATGCACGGATGTATATGCTTACAAAAATCATGCCATCACTTTTAGATGACAGGTTGACCCAAAGTTTGTATGACTACGATAAGCCAATTGAAGAAAGACTCAAGACGTTTAAATTAAATACTCATGGCGGGGATTTTACATTCTTAGAATTTATGAAGCAGTATGGAGATGATAACAATGAGAGCTAAGAAAATTGTAATTCTATATCTTGATAACGGTGATTTCAAAAACATTGCTGTCAGAGAGAAGCTTTTTAATTCAATCGTCAACGAATTGTTAGATGGTGAAAGAGAAGCAAGAAATAGTAGTATGGATAATAAAGGACGATATGTAAGGTTCAGCGATGGGTCTACAGTATCAATGCGACCGTCTCATCAAACTTTTGAAACGGCAAATGCCACTCACTTATATATTGATCACAATCTTGGCGATCAGATCAACAGTTTGGAGACAGTGTTGATAAGTGAGGGTCGATACTCAAACTTAGATACAGATGGAGATCCACATAATCGAATGTTTATCTTTAAAAACAACTGCGAAAACAATGAATTAACGATTGACAAATACAATAAATAATGGTAAAATAAGAGTAGTCAAAAGGCTATTCTTATTTTTTTAGGGGTTGATAAGATTGGATATTAAATTTGAAAAGACAGCTTGTTTCACGGGTCACAGACCAGATAAACTTGGGTTTGGATATGATTATAGAACAGATGGAAATCGAAAGATAATCTTGAAACTAAGAGCAGTCATCGAAAGGCTTATTGTGAAACGTGGTATTGATACTTTTGTTTCTGGAATGGCTTTGGGGATTGATACTTGGTCTGCTCTAACTGTTTTAAAGTTGAAAGAGAAATATCCTCATATCAGACTTGTGTGCGCAGTACCTTGCTCTAATCACTCATCAAAGTGGAAAAATGCAGATAAGGAAACTTGGACTCATATAACAAGGGAGGCAGATCATGTGCATTATGTTTCAGAAGATTCCTATACCGCATGGTGTATGCAGAATAGGAATAAGTGGATGGTTGATAATTCAAGGTTTGTGATTGCTGTTTGGGATGGAGTGGAGAATGGAGGGACTTGGAACTGCATAAAATACACTATTAAAAGACAGAGAAACATTATCCATCTACAACCAAAAACTTTAGAAGTTGTTTTAAAAAGCCATTGACAACTGCAACAAATTATGATATAATTAGATTATAATAAAAGGAGAGATGGGATGAAGATAAAAGTTAAATTAGAATGTTGGGATTGCGATCTTGTCTTGGAGAAATACATAAAGGAATCTGATTTAAAAAGATATCCGACAAACAGAGCAACAGGAAACAGGCTTTTTGTCTGTAAAGACTGTGGCGAAGAAGATCAATAAGGAGTGGGAAAATGCACATTTACTACAAATTTCATGAACAGTACCATCAATTAAACAACTACGCATCAACTGTTTTCGAAGAGATTGCTGGTGGGATTTATTACATTTACAAAGACCGATCTGGTAAACATGAAAACAGGCGATTCGCAAGCCAATCTGATGTAGCAGAAGCACTGAACACATGTGAAAGAGTAGCAGTTAAAAGGCTTAATAGAGACTACATTTCCAACTTTGATGTTTACAAAGAAATTAGAAATGGGGATCACGATGGATAAAGTTTTTATCTCAGTATCCAAAGATCTGTATAAAAAGTTTTTGAAAATCACAAAAGACAATAACTATCTAACTATATCTTTAGCCAAGAGAACAATTGTAAAAAATAATGGAATTACAATTGCATATTCATCATCTGATAGTTGGTATATAAAGAGCGATATGCTTTTGCTATTGACCAATATTCCAACTGAGACAGCATTCAGTATTCAGTATAAATAATTTAAAACAAAATAAAGGGAGATTATAAAAATGACTAAATTTGAACCAGTAATTAATTTATCAGTAGAAAACCTGAGAGAGCGTAGAAGTCAATTAGAAAAAGAGCTTAACAAAGTGGTTGTCGAATTAGTGACTGTAGAATTAAAAGATAGTATTTCAAAAGACTTTAGTGTTGTAGGATTAGACGTTGCACGAATTTCATGGGATTTTCACCCCGAATCAGATGACGAAGGTGGTAGTGATTGGTGGGTCACTGATGTAACTGCTGTGGATAGTAGTGGCGATGAAGTTAATATAGAGGATATTGTAGTCGAACATTCGAGATGGAATGAGAATTTGCGCGATTTAATCACCGAGACTTTATCAGATTATCGAGAAGATTTATATGATCAATACATTACAGAGATTAACTTTTAGGAGGTTATCAATGTCACATCCTCAAATTCACGCTAAGTCGTCAGTCAAATACTTTGGTGGAAAAATGGAAGATTATTTACATATTCATAATTATTTCGATGATAGCAAAGCTCATCTAGGAGATATGAGACATAGAGCATTGAAACATCACACTGCTGGCATATATGAAGCCGAAAGACTATTTGGTGAGTCATTTGTAAATTCAGATGGTAAAAAAGTATACACAAGATACGTAGGTGAACAACATGTAATTGAAGACATGGGTTTCTTGCCTACTCTTGAGGATTGGTTTGAGAATATGGAATTGCAAAACTGGATGATGAACAGAGAGAAACGTGTTAAAGAATTTGGGAAAGAGTTGCCTAAAAGCTTACGACAAAAAATACGTGAATCACAAAAATAATTTATTGAATAAAAACTTACTATTATCAATAAAAACATAGTGAATGTTCCTGTTTGGATGGCGGCTATGACAGCATTTTATAGAGTATTGGATAAGAAGTATTTAAAACATAGAGTTTTAGCATATTTAGTTGATGAAAATTGTAACCATCAAAAACACCTTTACAAAAGCAAAATATAATGGTATACTATATATATTGAGGGAAATTAAAATGACAATAATTATTGCAGATATGGCAAGAGAGCTAGATAGCAAAGAGGCTTATACAAAAGTTACACGTATTTTAGTTGAGGAAGGTCGTATATCCCATCTTAAAAGATTAAGCGGCTCATTTACTTCTCAAGCGCACGATCTACTTGGATTAGTTTTAACAAATAGACCAGAGAAACTATTGATAGATAAAGGTGGAATAGGTCTAGGTCTTTATGAAGCAGTAATCAGTGAGATTGGTAAATATGAAATTGCTTTAAAGCAAGATGGCACTATTCTTTATTAATAGACGCATAACTAAGGAGGAGATTGTAAAATGAAGGAATTAATTTTAGCTAAGATAGCATCGTTAGAGAATGAAGCGGTAGAATACGAAGAAATGTACGGTGAAAATTGGGAAGATTTTAATGCTTGTGATGCTAGCGGTGGTAATTTTGATGACGCATACGAACTAGGAATGGAACACGGGGAGACTTATGGCAAGCTATCTCTATTAAGAGAATTGTTGGAAATTTTAGAGGATTGATAATATTTCCATTTTATCAAGTTTAGGGGTGATTATATGGGTTGGATTGTTGATACGAGTGAAGCAAAAACCAAAGAGGACTATATTAATCTCCTAAATGAGATAAATGCTTACAGAGAATTAGATGGTCAAGATTTTGATTTTGGTATAGGATTAATTGTTAATGAAATGTCTTTTGGTAGCGAAGATGCTTATTATGAGATGGATATATGGTCTATTGAAAGTTGCATAGAATATTGGGATTACTACCCAAAACCAAAAAGGAAATCTAAAAAGAAACGTGAAAATAAATATGCACGAAATCGCAACCACAAAAATAAGCTTTGGAAAATGGTTGAATCAGATTGGTTTCCAGTCTGGATGGATGGAAAGTGGTTTGAAGAAGGTATTTACCCAAAAAGATATTATCGTGGTAAACGCTCTTCTTATTTGAAGAAGCAATCCAATAAAAAAATTAGACAGTACAAAGGCGAGTTTGAACCAAAAGGAAGTAAATTCCATAGAGTGTTTGATTTTTGGTGGGAATTAGACTAGATGAAATGCGAGCTTTATACAGGAGGATAATTATATGATTAAGATTGAAATCGTGCTAAAAACAGATGACAGAAAAGTGGCGCCAGAGATTATGAAAAAGATATCAGAAAAGATTAGCAATAATGACAATCTTACAGGTGAAAACCATCCAGATTATTACTTTAGAACATCGAAAATAGACAACGTTTTAGAGATTTTCGATTGATAGATTTCCATTTTATACAGAGGTGAAATTATGTATGTAGCATTGAAAACAATCATATTGGAAGATACCCTCGGTAGAGATAATCAATTCTTAAAAGGTCATAAATATGATTTAACATATAGTTATTGGACAATTGAAACACAGACTGGCGGCAGAGGTGTTCAAGTATTCCACTTTCACAAGTTGTTGTCAGAAGAAGATATTAAAAAGTATTTTAAATATGAAGAACCACAATTTATTTATGGTGGTCGTGGAGTTAATTGGAGTAAATAAAATATAAGTTTCAAAAAAATAAGAGGTGATAAACATGAATGATGAAATCGTGCAATACATAGTAGTTAATAAAGATTTAGAAATGTCTACAGGTAAAACCTCTGCACAAGTTGCTCATGTGGCTACAGACATTGCTGTAACTTTAACCAATTATGGTGATGATATGAATTTTTGGTTTTGGAGACATAATGGACAAAAGAAAATTATCCTACAAGGCAAACAGAAAGATTTGGAAAAGTTAGCTGAAAAATTTTATGCGATTTATGATAGTGGATTGACTGAAATTCCAAAAGATTCTCTGACAGTGGTTGGGTTGCCACCAATGAAAAGATCAGAAGCAAAGCAATATATCAAGAGGTTACAGCTATACAAAGATCAGGAGGAATAAACATGAGAAGGTATTTTACAGGCATTGCACAAGATACTCTAAAAAATCAAACAATCTGTATTAAAGAAGGAGAGTATATTCGTAACATAATTGATGAAGAAGATGTTGAAACAGGATTACTAGTGTTTGTGAACAATATTGACAAGGTAATGGTAGACATTAATACCCTTGTAAGATATACGATAGTTAATTTAAGTTTTAGATAAAATGAATCTTTTCTACAGAGAGGTGAAAATATGAAAGAAAAATTTAGTTTTAGATTGTCTGATAATATTTTATATAGCGAAATTGATAAAAAAATTACTTTTCACGCAGAATTAAAGAATGACGAATATGAAGTAACATGGGTGAGTGAGGATGATCCAATGTGTGTTCCTGCTAGATACTCACTTAAAGGGGCTGAAGACGCTATTAGTGATGGGTATTGGATAGTGGTAGAATGATTGGTGCGAGGCAAGCATTTGATAAAGATGATGTTGAAATTTTAGAAGATATGAAAAAATCATTAACCGCTGGTATAGAAAAACTAAAAGAAAGAAACGTGAGAACAGTCAACATAGACATAGAATTGAATAGGCATATCAGAAAAGAATTAAAAGGCGAGCAAGAAGATTATTGATCACATGTCTCTTGCAGAGTGAGTCGACAAACAATACGGGAGATGATGTGGTTTGAGTTATTTTGAAGAGCTAATGAATAAGACGCTAACTAAGATAGAAGAGGTTGATTCAGATGAGTTATACTTTTACACATCGTCTGGTGAAGCCTATAGGATGTATCACTATCAAGACTGTTGTGAATCAGTATGGGTTGAAGATATCGCAGGTGATTTAGACGATTTAATCGGAAGTCCTATTACAATGGCTGAGGTGTCTGCTGAGCAAAAAGAGGATGATTGGGGTAGCACCACATGGACTTTCTACAAGCTTGCTACAGTAAAGGGATATGTCACTATTCGCTGGTATGGCTCCTCAAATGGTTATTATTCAGAATCAGTAAGTTTTGAACAAATAGATGAAAATTAAGGGCGTGTAAACAATGGATATTGCAATGTGTAAAAACGAAAAATGCGAATTGAAAGAGCTTTGCTTAAGATTTGTCGGTACTCCGAACAAGTTTTCACAATCTTATTTGTGTGATCCAGAAGAGTATTGTGAAAATAAAAATCATGAACTATTCATTGATGCATATGAATGGACTGAATAGGGGTGGTATTATGTTTGAAAATATAAAAGCTGAAGTCAAATATATAGATATTGTATTTGAGAATGTAGAATCAATAACAATCCCTATTGACAGATTTTACAGTTTTGATGCTGGCACACTAAGGGAAGCCTCTTTTTATGGCAAAAACTACATCGACAAAAATGTGTATGAAACAGATTATATCTCCTTTTCTATCATTTTTGACGATGCAGAAGATCTTAATTATAATCCATCAAAATATGATGAGCCTCTTGGTATGTATGTAGGAAACCCGTTGAGTAATAACGTAGAAGACCGCCCAGAAATATTGGGGAGAATACTTAATTGTAATGATATCGCATCTATTGATATTCTAGATAGTGAAAATAAAAGTTTAGCATCGATATATGTACCTTGGAACGATGAAGATCAATGGAATAATAGTTATATGTCTTATAACGTTTGTTTAGATCAGGGTATTCTCAAGGTAGAGATAAATAAAAATGCAGACCGAGTTTAAATAATACTTTACAAAAGCATAAAATAATGATATAATTAATTTATACAAGAAAGGGGTTTTGATATGTTGGAAGTCGTATTGATAACGGTTTTATTTTAGCTAAAGCGGTGCTGGCTCACACAGATTATGATTTAAACACCTTAAATGCTTCGCAAGTGTCTAGTTGTGAAGAATAGTAATAAATGTTTCACGTGAAACAATAAAAACATTAATCAAAAGGAGAATATAATATGCTGTCATTTGCAATCTTGATCACCTTATTAACACTGTCTACTGTCGCTTCTTATGTATGGATGGAACGCAATGATCTTAGCAATTTAGCAATTTTATCGTTTACTATCTCAACGCTTGCTCTTCTAAGCTTATTGATGCCATTACCATTTATGTATTATGGCGGCTTGGCAGAAGTAGAAAGATATCATGCACTCAAAGAAAGTTATGAAGAAAGTAGATCGCAAGATCTCAGTGAGTACGAAAGAGCAACGATTGCTCAGAAAATAGCTGAGTACAATGCTGATATTGCTAGTAAGAGATATTGGAATGATACGATTTTTGATATTTATATTCCAGACGAACTAGCAGAGCTAGAATATTTAAAATAAGAAGATTAAATTGTTTCACGTGAAACATTGAAGTTTAAGTGAAAACATGAAAGAAAGTAGAATTTAACAAATACAAAATATTATAGTATAAAACAGAAAGGAGATTATGTATTGAAGGAAGAAATTCTAGAGGCGTACATGGATGGTAAAGAATTAACTACAATTACAGAAAAATTCAACACAACATATACAAACGTTAAAAATATTCTCATTACATATAAAGAAGATAATCGCAATAAAAGAACGTTCACAGATGATTTCAAGAAGACTATTGCAGAGAGAGATATCAATGGAGTGCCGAGAAGTGCAATTGCAAGTGAACTAGACATCAACGTGAACACAGTTAAGAAGGCTTGTGAGAAATTTGGTCAATCACTGAAGGACAGAGCTACTTCTGCTAATGAATTTACTAGGATTGACGGATCATTTAATTTAGGGGAGTGTCCATCTTGCAGTAGTAAAAAAGTAAATGAAGTAGATGACGACACAATATATTGTAAGGATTGTGGAAATGAACACATTATAAAAGATTCTCATGTGTTGAAAGTAAATTGGGAATACTTACCAGAAGATTAGGAGATGATTGAGTGGATATTACTAAGGTTTTGCCAAGATTTAAATTTTCTCAAGTTGAGGAAAAAGAAGAAAAGGTAGTAGCTAAAAAGAGCGAAGTTAAGCAGGAGAAAATTGTTAGCACTGAAGATGAGCGTATTATTGCTGGTCTTGGAGAGCGACAGAAGTTGGTTTACTTAACTCTTTCAACATATAACGGTGGTAATGGTTCAACAGCAAAAGAGCTTTCAGTGTATTTGTATAGAATGGGTCAGGTTGCAACTCCAGAACGAAACAGCGTACATCCACGATTGAAAGAATTGTTTGAACGTGGATTAGTTAAAGTCGTAGGGAAAAAGACCTGTGAATTTACAAATAGAAAAGTGAGTATTTACGCAGTGCGGGATAGAGGAGGTAAAGTATAATGTTAGCAATTACTCTTTCATTATTAGGTGGATTGATTTTGAGTCTCTTTGGATTTGACGCTGTGGTTATGCAGGGAATGTTAGAAGTTTTTAACAAAGAGCTTTCTACATCGGGATACTATTTCTTATTTGGTGTTTTCGGTGCTTTAAAGCAACTTGCATTACTTTTAAGTTCACGTAAAGACAAGACTTTTGATGTTTTAGATTCATTGAGCAAGAATTTAGATTCATTTAATGATAAATTAGAAAAAAGAATTAAGGATAAAAAATAATGAGTCAAGCAGATTTGCAATACAATCAGATTATTTCTGACATTCTACAAAATGGAATATCAGATGAAAATGAAAAAGTCAGAACAGTATGGACAGATGGAACTCCTGCTCATACAAAGTCGATTATCTCACAGCAATTTAGATTTGATAACTCAGAAGTACCTATACTAACAACAAAGTTTGTGGCATGGAAAACAGCTATTAAAGAACTTCTTTGGATTTGGCAAATGAAATCTAATAAGGTTCAAGACCTTCGTGATATGGGAGTAAATATCTGGAATCAGTGGGAGTTTCCAGATGGAACAATTGGCAAGGCTTACGGCTATCAACTCGGTAAGAAAAATAGAAAGTTAGTGTGGACTAAAGATACTGTTTGGGATTCAGATTCAATGCCAAATGGGAAATTTCATTTACGTTGGAGAAAATCATATTTCACAGTTGATCAAGTTGATTATCTTCTATATCAACTTAAACATAATCCTGCTTCTCGCAGACACATCAGCACTCTCTGGAATCCAGATGATTTAGATCACATGGCTCTGACCCCTTGCGTATATGAGACTCAATGGTATGTCAAACAAAACAAACTAAGCCTAGAAGTGCGTTGTCGCTCGAATGATATGGCATTAGGAAATCCATTTAATGTATTTCAGTATAATGTTTTGCAGAGAATGATCGCACAAGTGACAGGATATGAGCTTGGCGAATACATATTTAACATTGGTGATGCACATGTTTATGATCGTCACTTCGAACCTTTGCAAGAACAAACATCAAGGAATACATATGAAGCTCCTACCCTTTGGATTAATCCAGATGTGAAAGATTTTTATGATTTTACAATTGATGATTTTAAATTGATTAATTACAAATATGGAGAAAAGATAAATATGGAGGTAGCTATCTAATATGACTCATAAAGCAGTATTTTTTGGTGAAGAGGTCGAAATTCGCCACGTTGTTTCATTTTACCCCAATTATTACCATAGAAAAAATCCTTATGATAAACCCTTCATTAATAAAACTTTTGACGAAACAACACGCAGGGAAATCAAGTTGCATGTTTGTGACTTTGACAATCCTCCTTTTAAAATTAATGAGATTGTTTTTATAGAAGATTTAGAAATAACAACCAGAGTTAAAAAAGTCGTAAGAAGTACAAGCGGTGAGTATCTGTATTATACCGATTACCTTAAAGAGCTTGAAACGCAAAAAACCATTGAATCAAAAGTTTCAGCCGAAAAAAGATTTAAAGAAAAAATGCACGATTATAAATGTGCTGAAGAAGAATTAAAAGAAGAAAGAAAACAAAGAGAGAAAGAAAACTCAGAACCTAATAAAAAGTGGTATCAATTTTGGAAATAGAAAGGAAAATTAGATGATTATTATGGTTGCTGTGACAGATATGAATTGGGGAATTGGTAATGCCAGAGGCGAATTACTATTCGATTTACCAAAAGATTTAAAGCATTTCAAAAGCACAACAAGTGGAAAGCATGTTGTCATGGGTAGAAAAACTTGGGAGTCTTTACCAGTGAAACCTCTACCTAAAAGAAAGAACTATGTATTATCTAATGATAGAGACTATGCAATTACAGGACGGACAAAAGTTTTACATTCTATAGATGAAGTCTTGGAACTCTCAAAAGATAAAGATGTTTACATTATTGGTGGAGGAGAAATTTATAAGCAGTTCATGCCAATTGCTGATAAGTTAATTATTACTCATGTTCACGCAATTGAGATAAGCGCAAGAACATTTTTCCCAGAAATAGACATTAGGGAATGGAAATTAGTCAATGCACAAAAAAATGAAGAAGATAAAAAACATAAGCATTCTTTTACATTTGCTACATATGAGAGATCTCTATCTAGAGAACAATTGGCTAAACAAGAGCAAGAAAAACAGCAAACACAAGAAGAAAAAGTGGATATTTCAGAGGAATAGGAGTGTTTGTTGAATGAAGGATTTTAGCAGAAGTATTATTATTTCGACAGAGATCAATCATGATGTTGCTGGTGCGGTTATCAGTCACATCATGGATATCAACCAGTATGATTTTGATAGAAAAAATGCATTGGTAGGGTATGAGCCAGAACCCATTGAGCTGATCATTAATTCTAATGGAGGGAGTGTCACAGATGGGTTTGCAATTATCGGGGCAATGGAAGCATCTGACACGCCTATTATCACATATGGAATGGGTCAAGTTGCTTCAATGGCTCTAGCCATTTTCATTGCTGGTGACATTAGAATTTCCGCACGACATACTAGATATATGTATCATTCTATTTCTTATGGGATGATGGGTCATATTACTGAGCATGAAGATGCACAAGTTGAATGTGATCTGCTACAACGTATGTATGACAGTTTGATGTATGAAAGAACTCAACTTTCTGAATTTCAACTAGCTGAAATTCGCAAAATGAAAAAGAATTTCTTTATGTCTGCAAAGCAAGCTAAGAAGTTGGGTATTGTAGATGAAGTATTGAAAAAACCAGAGAAGAAATTAGATATTGTGTCTGCTGAAGAATACGAGCAAGTGTTGGCAGAAATTTCAGAATCAGCAAATTAAATACAAATTAAAACAAAATTAGTGGCAGGATATTATTATCTGTCACTTTTATTAGGAGTGGATTCAATGTTAGTGACATACAAAGGGAATAAAATTAGCTACTACAATTTAACAAAAGAAGACATTGATCTAGATGATATTTTGCAATCCATCTCTAGAATAAGCAGATTTCTAGGGCATTCATCACGTGCATATAGTGTTGGAGAGCATACTTTGATTGGTTTGATTATTGCTGAAGAAATGAACTACAGTGCAAGACATAAAATGTATTGGCTTGTACATGATTTCACAGAAGCTTATGTAGGAGATTGCCCAACACCTCTTAAAAAGATTATCCCAGATTTTAGAAATATCGAAGCGCAAGTAGAAGGAGCTGTCATGGATCATTTTGGCTTAGAGCCTATGACGGCAAATGATTATGACGCAATCAAAAGAATCGATAGAACAATGCTTGTTATGGAAATGAGAGATCTTACACTTCATACATATCAAGATTTCATTAATGACATGGTATTCGAAAACATTATTGAGGATGATTATTTTACGATTGGCAAAAATGAGCAAAGTGCTGATTTAATACACAAAGAATTATTATCGGCATTTCACAAGATTAAAAAAGAATATGAAAAAGAGAATAGTGAGGTGAAAGATATGGAATTAAAATTAAAAACTTTTGAAATCTATGTATCATTCAAAGATGAGAATTTTAGCTATACCGATGTATTAGAGTTTAAAGATGAGAAAAGTGCGCTTGACTATGCACGTGAGTCTGCATATGAGTATTACTATCTATCTCCAAGGCGTGATGTGATGGATATTATTAAAGAAGATAACGTGTCTGATGACATTGCATTTTTAACATTCGAAGATGAGATGAAAGAAGTGGTAAATTATTCGGTAAAAGAGGTAGAGTAGAATGGCAAATAATAATAAATTATATTTTTACCATAGTGTTATGAACTCTGGAAAATCTGCTCACATTATCATGCAAGTATATAATTTAAGAGAACAAGGTAATAGGGTGTTGGTTTTAAAACCTAGACTAGACACAAGGGATACGGGTGTAGTTAAATCAAGAGCATTAAACACAAGACTTGAATCGATCCTTATAGATGATTCATTCAGCATATTTGAATACATTAAGAATGAACGCCCAGACTTTGTATTTGTAGATGAGGTTAATTTCTTATCTGACAATAATGTTGAGGAGTTATCTAGGGTTGTTGATGAATTAGGTATATCAGTATTTGCCTATGGTCTTCTATTGGATTATCTTGGCTTTCAGTTTGAAGGGTCGAAAAGAATGGTTGAGATGGCAGATAGCATAAGAGAGCTTAAATCCCCTTGTGTTAAATGTGGAAAGAAGGCTACTCATCACCTTAGAAAGTCAAATAAAAAATACGTATTTGAAGGCAATCCTATTCATATTGGGGATACTGATATATATGAAAGCGTGTGTAGATCTTGCTACAATACAGAAAAAATCAACTCTTCTAACGCAAAATATAATGATATAAATTGATTTTTTAATGAAAACCTGTTATAATTATATATAACAGGTTGTTTCTACTTTAAGGAGGAGAAAGTTAAATTTTGGAAAAGAAAAAATTTAGGATAGGAGATATCGTAGCGATTGGAAGTGGTGAAGCCATCTTTATTGTTGCAGATATTAGTGAATGGTATTTAAAAAATGACGTTGAATATGAGTATGAATTAATTCAGATATATCCAATCACAAAGGACACAGTATATAAATCTTCATACCATAATAATATGCTTCTAAAAGCAAAAAGATTTAGCCTACAAAATACAAACACATTGGCATACATACAGAAAGAAAGAGAATTTAAAGGAATGATTGGGAAGCCCGACTACATGACTATCTGTGAAGAGAATATGAAGTACGAGAAAGAAAAAATAGTTGATAAGGCTTTTAATCAGAAACCTGTCAAAACTATTTTATATTCTCATATTGAAACCGTAGATAAATGTTTAGATGCAATGAATGACTTGAAAGAAATGCATGATCTTTGGAAAGATGAAAGATATCTAGAAGACAGACAAATTGTGTTAAAAAGATTAGAAGAGTTAGTACAGTAAAGGAGAAATATATGAATGAACAATGATAATTACACTATTTACCATCTTCACTCTGACATATCGAATCTTACCGCTGGAACCAGTGCAGACTCAATTACAAAATACCAAGACTACGTGGAACGAGCAGAAGAGCTTGGTATGAGGTCTATGGCTATATCTGAGCACGGAAATGTTATAAATTGGATAAGGAAGAAACAGACGATTGAAAAAGCAGGAATGAAATACATACACGCTAATGAGATCTATCTTACCAAAAACATCTCGAAAGATCATGACTCTGGAAAGCTGATTCTGGGACGAGACAATTTTCACTATATGCTGATAGGCAAAAATTATGATGGAGTAAAAGAAATAAACCAACTAACTTCAAACTCATACAAAAAAGAAGATGGTCACTTTTATTACAACCCCAGAATTACATTTGATGAGCTGAAATCAACATCTGACAATATTATTATGACTTCTGCATGTTTAGCGTCTCCAATATGGAGGCTTTACAACAAAGCGTACAACCAAACAACACTAAACACTGTAGACGTATATGCAAAAAGAGAGCTGGAAGATCTTTTAAATTGGATGGAGAGCAATAAGCATAGAATGTTTTTTGAGATTCAGTATCATAATCATCCGCAACAAATAGCCTTCAATCAATTATTACTTAACCTTTCCTCAGATTTAAAAATACCTCTAATAGCTGGAACTGATACTCACTCTTTAAATGATGATCACGCAAGAGCTAGGAGTGTATTTTTAAAATCTAAAGGAGCAAATTATGGTGATGAAGGCGTATTCGATCTGACAATGAAATCATATGATGAACTTGTGGAAAAATTCAAGGATCAGAATGCATTGCCAAGAAACATTTACCTTGAGGCTATCCACAATACAAATGTTATGGCTGATATGGTTGAAGAGTTTGAACTTGATAAAACTCCTAAGTATCCTAAGATGTATGATAAACCTATAGAAGTGTTTCAAAAACTTATTAATGAAGGTGTTAAGAAGCGCGGGATTGATAAGTTTGAGAAAAAAAAGAGAAAAGAATACTTCTCAAGAATCAAAGAAGAGTTTGATACATATGTTAAATTAGACACCATAGATTATATGCTACTACAGAAAAACATTATTGATTGGTGTCACACTCAAGAAATTTATCAAGGCTACGGAAGAGGTAGTGTAAATGGTTCATTGATCGCCTATGTATTAGGTATAACCGAAATGGACTCAATTAAACATAAACTCAACTTCTTCCGATTTCTAAACCCAGATCGTATTTCACTTCCTGATATTGATATAGATTTTCCAGTCACTAGAAGGCAAGAGGTTATAGATTATTTAGCATCACTAGATGGTATTGATTTTGCTGAAATTATAACACTCAACACAAAGGCTTTAAAAGGCAGTATCAGGCTTGTTGGAAAAGGCTTAGATATGCCATTAAATGTAGTGGATGAAATTTCAAAAGCAGTTGAATCATTCGATGGGAAGGATCGTATCGATGATAAGTGGAGAAAAAAATATCCAGAACTATTCGAGTATGTAGACTTAATGAATGGCGTAGTTGAAAGCATGGGTAGTCATCCATCTGGATTCGTTGTTTCCCCTATAGATTTAGACACTCACGTTTCTACAGTCTACACAAAAGAGAGCAAATATCGTGTGACTGCTGTTAACATGAAGGAGCTTGACGGTGAGAACTATGTTAAATTAGACATTCTTGGTGTAATGAATGTTGAGATTGTAAACGAAGCATGCAGACTATCTGGAATACAAAGGCTGACTCCAGACAACATGGATACCACTGATATTGATGTATGGAAATCTCTTCGGGAATCCACTTTAGGGATCTTCCAGATAGAGAGTGAAAGCGCTCACGCATATGTAAAACAGCTTTTTAGCGATGATACACTTGCTAATATTGAGAGAAACGTTGGGAAAGTTGATTATATTGATTTACTATCAATGGCTAATGGAGCAATCAGACCATCTGGAAAATCATATCGGGATCAATTAGCTAGAGGCGCAACCAAAGACAATGGACATGTAGCCCTAGATAAATTGTTAAGCCCAACTTTAGGATATTTGGTTTTCCAAGAGCAAATAATGAATTTCTTAACTGAATTTTGTGAGCATGGTGGAGCAGAGGCGGACAGCGTAAGGCGTGGTTTATCTAAGAAAGAAGGCACTGAACAATTCCTTCCTAAGATTCGTGATGGCTTCATTAAGTTTATGAAAGAGAACCACAATGAAACAGAAGAACATGCAGAACTTATTTTAGAATCCTTCTTAGAGGTCATACATGATGCTTCTAAATATGCATTTTCTGTTAATCATTCTTCTCCATATAGCTATATTGGATATGCGGGAGCTTGGCTAAGATATTATTATCCATTAGAATTTTTAACCGTTGCACTTAATCTGCAAGATGATAAAAAAGAAAAAACAACATCTATAATGGCTTATATAAAAAGTAAAGGATATAAAGTTAACCCTATATCATTTGGAAACTCTAGAGCGACTTATAGCTTCAACAAAGAAGAGGGGAGCATATATAAAGGTATCGCTTCTATTGCCTATCTGAGCGCTAAAGTGGCAGAGGAGCTTTATGACCTTTCACAATCTAAAGATTATGATAAAGATGATTTCGTTGGTCTTCTTATAGATATATTTGAGACTTCAATAAATCGAAACCAAATGGAAATATTAATTCGATTAGATTTCTTTAAAAAATTTGGGACGAAAGAAGCTCTTTTAGAAATTTATATGACCATGTCTGACAACAAAAAAGCTGACACAGATAAATATCCTCAATTCAAAGAACAAACTGTTGAGGTGAGAGAAGTTGTTAGGAAAAAGGTTAGAAGCAAAAAGAAAAAAGACAAGAAGACTAAGCACTTCACTTGGAAATATTATAAATCAAAAAAGAAAAAAGTGTTGAAAAGAGTAAAAAAGGCTAAATCAATTACTAAATGTCTGAAGATAAAACGCAAAGAAAAGATTGATAAAAAACTTATGAAATACAGCCTGTCCCTCAAAAAGGATACAAGAGATGAAAGAATTAAAAACATTCGTGCTTATGAAAAAGCAGTGAGAGCTAATCCACCAAAGAAGATTGAGTTATATGATCAGATCAACTTTGAAAAAATCAATCTAGGATATGCGATATCAACATTTCCAGAAGTTGATAATAGCTATGCAATCGTACTTGATGTGAATCAGAAATACACTCCACTGCTCACTCTATACAGAATCAACAATGGAGAAGAAATTAAAGTAAAAGTGGCTAAAAAGAAGTTTTACACAAATGATGATGGTCAATTTTTATATGTTGGAGATGTAATCAAGATTGCAAGCATAGAGGAGAAAAGTGGTTGGAAATATGTTGATGGCGATTATGAGAAAGATGAGAGTAAAAAAGAATTACACCTCAATAAATGTAAAGTAGTAAGACCTAGTTCAAGACGGCAAATATCTTGACAAATAACATAGTTTATGATATAATTAATACAGGTGACAATAGTTGCCTGTATTTTTAAAGGGAGAGCATTACAGATTTAGGAGTTGGAGATTTTGGTTAGAATATTTAATAATGTTTTCGGAAAGGGTGCTTTGAGTATGAAGCATGTATTTGTAAATCGAGATAAGATTGGCAGATGCCCATTCTGCAACGACATTGTTTATGCGGATCATTTATTCGTTGAGGAAGATAGTGAAGTATTTCATTACTCATGTCACAACGAAAAAGTAAAAGAAGAAGATAATAATGAGTGATCGTTATCTTTGGGGTGCGGATTTATCTCTTACTTGTACAGGCGTTGCCATATACAACCTTGACAAGAAAGAGTTTGTTTACATAGGTAGCTTCAATACAGAAAAAGTTAAATCAAAAAAGAATAGATATCACAATGCATTAAAGCTAAAAGAAAAGGCTCAGTGGATGCTGAATTTGAAAGAGAAATATCCTCCTTATTTTATTGGAGTTGAAAGAGGGTTCTCCCATCATAATACTGCCACACAAACTATATTTCGAGTTCATGGTCTATTTAATTATCTATTTGTAGATCACCCACAAGAATACTATCCACCAAAAACCGTAAAGGAATGCATTGTTCATGGCAGTGCGACCAAAGAGGATCTTGCTATTGTAATAAGAGCAAAATATAATGGTATATTTAAAAACGAAGATGAATCGGATGCAATTGGAATTGTGTTAACTGCTTTAATAAAGAATGAAGTAATTGAATGGGATAAACCCAATTGGGCAGATGTTAAGAAGCTTAGAGTTCCAAAGGTAATTAAAATAGTAAAAAACAAAGAAAAGAAAATTGATGGAGTTCCATACAGTGATGAGGAATTTAAGAAACTATGCTTGATGCATAACATCTCATAGTAAAAACACCTATTCAAACGTTTACTTTTATTCGAAATTTATTGAAATTTGATCTAAAAATGAACAAAAAACCTCTAAAAATGTGAAAAATAAGCATTTTTAGAGGTTTTTATTTGGATAAAATTCAACTATTATCAACTGTTCTTAACGACTTGTTCAACCCTTGTCTATCGTTATCTTTCTTATTGTTAGGTGTATCTGAAATTCCCAATAAGTAATCTGTAGTAACATCAAACAATAACGCTATATTCACCAGCATCTCATTATTGATTTGCCTTATTCCATATTCCCAATTTGCATATGTGGATAAGGTATTGATCCCTAACTTTTTTGCTGTGTAAGTTTTCGTCCAGCCTTTTTGCTCTCTTAATTTAGCAAGTCTTTTTCCTGTAACATCAATCATCGACAATACCCTCCTATTAAGCTTAAGTGGTATCAATTTTTATATTGATAAAAACCTCTCATAGGTCTTTCAACTCTAGGGTTCTCTTTAGATAGTCTAAATATAATATTGTTTCTAAGATTTTTTATGCTAACCTCTTTGTCTGAAAGTTCATTCAATTTTATATGAATGTCATTGATACTCACAGGTCTTCCATACTCTTTTAAAATAGATATAATTATCTTAGAAACTTTGTCGTAACTAACATTATCATTTTTATTAGGCTTCTTCTTTGAGTTGTTAACTTTAGAATAAACCTTATTTCTATTATCTCTGGCAATAGACTCAGCGATTTCATGTCTGGGAATAGTCTCTTCTCTCTCTTCTACTTCTTCACCTTCTTTTTTAATTTTATCAACTACAGATTTATACTCTCTACTTATATTATTTACCATAGCTTCTCTATTTCTCTGATTATGCAGATCAATATAACCATCTAGAGACAATTCGTTAAGACCTTTGGTTTCCAACTTGTTTAACTCATCTAGGCGATCTTTAAGACCATAGTAAATCTCCGTGAGTTTCCTTCTCTCCTTAGTTATGTCATCCATTAAGGAGTATAGGTGTTTTTTCTCATCACTGATAATCAAGCCGTTCATCTCCTTGTGTTTATTTGTGTAGCTATCTATGTAATGTTATTATTTCACAATTTTTGATATTTGTATATATTTATATGCACAAAAAAGAAAAACCTCTATCAAAATTGATAGAGGTTTTAATTGCTATATTCTGTCCAATCACCATTTGAATTTTTACCATAAATATTTATCCTATTCTGACCTTCTACAGTCAATTCATCCCAATCAATAATAACATCTGCTTCTTGATTTTTTAATACTGCACCACCAATATGTACTGTTTCACCTGTGGTATGATCTACTCCATTGAGTTTTGCAATATACTCAACTATATCTTGATCGAATGAAACTTTTATGATTGATTGATTCATGTCGGGTTCATCACTTATTTTTGTTTTTGACACAGAGGATATATTAATAATGGGCTTGCTTATTTGCACCGTCAAACCTATCTCTATTCCATTTGCTAAATTTTGTGATCTTTCTTGAGATGTTAAAATTTTATTATAAATTTTAACGGATTGTATATGACCTTTGTAATGGTTGCTATTTCCTCCACTAAACGTATCAAGGACGCACCCTAATGCAAATGGTCTTTGAGAAATGTTAGCTAATACATACATCATAGACATAGTGTTGTAAAATTCTAATATTTTTACATTATTAATATAAACTTCTTCAATCTTACCCTCAATATTAGCAATATAATTTACTTTTATCAAAGTGTTTCTTAAAGGAGTAATATTTTCTTCTTTAAAAGCCGTTGTTACTGCCGTCCCATTACCGTTAAATCCTAAAATCATAAATTGCATCAATCCAGTAGCGCCATCAAAATGCAAAGATCCAGCTACACCACCATTTATACCACCTCTATCAAAAGGAGAGGATATATATGCTTCTATTTCATAAGCTACACTTATTCCACTTTGACTTAATGGCTGATATCCAACAAAATCATCTACTCCATCAAAATAAAGCCCATTTCCTTGTAGTGTTGCTCCCGATATTGAACCATTATATTTGCCTAGAGTGGCGGGAGCAATATTATTCCAACTATTACCATTTACCCCCTGTTGAAAATGCCAATACCCTACTAATCCGTTAGTTACTATCATTGATGTTAACTCTGTATTCTTCGGCAATCACACAAGGGGTTCGTGTTTGTTCATCATGAGAGCATTCATGCCAATCGATCTGTTCTCCATATGCATCAACAAATGGCTTTAGAAGATTGAATAATTGAATTTTATCTTCTGGATTGTTCAACCATACTTCAAAATAAAAAACTTCTTTTAATTCATAGTTTGCTTTATCTATCTCAAATGAAACACCTGTTATCAATCTCCATAACTGAAAAGAGTTTAGCAGAGTAATAATTTCAGATCCATCGGATATATTAAAATTACCTCTTATTGAATATTTCATCTTATCACTCCTTAAATAAATCTTGTTACAAATGATTTTCTATCTAGAGCAGGCGAGCCGTCAATTTCTCCATAAAACTCATAAATAATCCTTTGTGCTTTTTCATCTGAAACATAATCGAAGAAATATTTTCCCGTTTCTAATTTATTCGAATCGTTCAGTTGATGCTCTTCCATAACAGTATATCTTTGATTATATATTGTTACTTTTGGAAAAGTGATATCTATTAAATTACCATCAAAATCTCTAAACTCTCCAATGAATCTAATAGTAGTTCCAGTTAAATATGTACTTTCACTAGCTTTATTCATTAATAATCACCCTTTCTGAGAATGTCATTGAAAACACTCTCAGCTTTATCTTGACTGCATTTCTTCTATATCTACTTGATTCCTTACAACACTTTCAATATGCACCCATCTTTGATGTTGTTTCACCCTAGCATCAACAAATAATCTATCATCAGCACTAACTTTCGATTTCTCTACATCTTTTGTTTTTGCATGGACTATCCTTATGCTTTCTAAAATATTTATAGAATGAATGACTAAATTAGAATAATTATCAACATCATCCTTCATTCTTGCATGAATATTTGTTATTCCTATTGGAAAGTTTTCAAACTTTAAATTACCTAAATATTTTTTTTCTGACTCTCTAGCGAAAGTAAAATCGTGTCTTGATCCGTTTTTATCAATAGCATAAATGTCTTGATATTCAGATAGATTCTCATTTGATTCTATGATAATTATGTTGTTAGCGCTTCTAGTGGTAAATCTGGGTGCGTGTATTTTAATTACAGGTGGTGTGTTATCAAATTCAACTATGACATAGTTAGACATTTAAAATCCTCCTTATTTGCTTACACCGACCATAAACCGCTTAAATCACGCACAAATACTTTGATTATTTTCTGACCATCACTTGTTGCTCCAGCAGTTTCTAAGTCTAACCCTTTAACGGTCACTGTTATCACTTGTCCAGAGTCATAATCTCCATCTTCTCCAGAAGTATTTATTGATCCACCAGCAGTAGGGATTATCTCGCCTGTGTTTTCAGTTGCTCCAATAGAACCTACTAATTTGACTTTATATTCCGAAAAATCTTCATTAGCAGAAAAAGTAAATGAAGTCGTATCTTTTCCTGCAATTTTTGAAATTTTAGAAACATCTGGTGTTGTTACAGTAACCGTTGGTACTGAAGTATCCATTGAAATACTACCAACTGCTACTGAAGATGCATTATGAACATCATCTCTTACTCTTATACTAATTGTTTTTGAGCCATCTCCTGCTGATAATCTAATTTGAGGATTATTATTATAAGGAATCCATGATGATAATCCTTCTTCCTCTTTAATATTAGTATCATAGGTTGTATCAACATCTCCCCAGACCAACATTTGATAACCTGTCTTATCTGTATCTTCAACACTTATTGAAAGATTTACTAGCTGAGCTGTTGTAAATACTGCTCCTCCAGATATATTTATGATAGGGTTTGATGGTGCGGTAGTGTCAAGTGTGATATAAACAAAGTTTGCCATTTTATTTTTCTCCTTATATTAAGAGGAGAGAATTAATTCTCTCCTCTTAATGATTTTTTAACCTAAAGGTTGATTTGAATCAGATTGTGACATCACTGCTTTAGTCTGCTCTCTCATCTCTTTAACCATTGCTTCAATAAAAAGATCCATTTCTTGCTCTGTCATCTTTATATTTTTACTTTGTAGCAATTTGATTACTTCCATCTTAGCCAGATTGAACTTTTCATTACCACCAAGATTATTATGAGCTTGCTCAACTGCATTTACTGCTATTTTTACCAACTCTTTATTATTCTCTAATTGAGTTAGAACACCTTTCTTCTTCAAATATCCTGTTGCCTGATTTACTAACCAACCAAAAAGACCTACTACAAGTGTTCCAAGAAGACTAATTAATTCTGCTTGAAAATCCATTTTAAAACCTCCTGTTGTGTATAATTATTGATTGTCTAATTTAGACAGTCTCATATTCAATTCATTGATCTTAGTTTGCAACTCTTTGTTTTCTATTGTTAGATTAATGTTTACTGCCTGTAATTGTTTTATTTCATCTCTTAGACTTTCAATTTCTTCACGTTGCTCTATCATCATTTGTCTCAACTCTGCAATAAGTTGATATTGATCTTTAGAAAGTTGCACTCTGTCGCTCATAGACATTTCTTTTCTATTATTTGATTTTGTCACTAAATATGTAACGACAGAGCCGATAAGTGTTGAGATAGCTGTTAACCATGCTGTATCCCCTAATATCTCAAAGAAACCCATACGATTTCCTCCTTACTTATTTCTATTGCAACCCCTTTCAATTCTGTCAAAATTTTTTATTATCCCGCATAGAATGCGATGAAAGCTTCAAAACCTAGTTTTTTAAGATTAGAAACTGCATCTTCTGCATTTTTTTTATCTTTAAAAGATCCAGCAATAACTCTAAAAAATAGAACATTGTTATTTAAGAAACTGATTTTAAATGACTCTACTTTTTTAACTTTAAGATCTGCAATTCTTTTATCTGCTTCTAAAGAAGATTTAAATGAACCAACTACAACACGGTAAAACCCTTTTGGTTGCACTGGTGCAGGAGTAGGCTTTGGAAGAGCTTTGTATGTAGAATGAGAAGAACTAATCCATTGATTAATACCTACTCTATACCATCCACTCTTAATTTCATAAACCTTCCAAGCACTTCCTTTATTAACAACTTTATCAACTGCATGATTAACTCCAGCACCTTTTCTTACATTCAAGTGAGTTGCAGTTACAGTAGCTACTCCAATGTGATTAGGAGTATGTGTAGGAGCAGGTGTTGGTTTAACCTCTGCTTTTGTGGCTTCTGGTTTATAAGCAACTCCATAAAATTCACAAACAGCTTTTGCTGTTTCTACAGCACATTCTTTTTGGAATCCTTTATCAATCATTAACATTGCTTCACGTTTATTATCCATAAATCCAAACTCGACTAATACAGCAGGCATTTTTGTTTCTCTTGTCATATGAAGGTTCTGTTGTACAAGACCTCTGTTTTTCTGACTAGTTCCACCTGCAAGATGTTTCAATAAAATTCTTGCAAAGTCTGCACTTCTACCCATTGTCGGGTCAACATGAACACTAAAACCTTCCGCCTTAGATGTTTCAAAACTTCCTGTTAATGCATTGAAGTGAAAACTAATTAAAAGATCAACCTTCTCTTTATTTGCTAAGTTAGTACGAGTTATAAGAGGTGTATCATAATTTTTATCTGGTGCTGTTATTAAAGTCTTAAATCCACATCTCTGTAACTCAATATTCGTTAATCGAACAACTTCATGATTGAACTCATTCTCTCTAATTACCCTTCCACCCAATTCTGCAATTGGAGGTGTTCTTTTTCCTGCTGTGTTTACTGAATGACCTGCATCTAATGCGATATACTTACTCATTTTATTTCCTCCTGTATATTTTTTATAACTGCCACTAAGCTCTCATCAGTGGCAGTTATGTAATTATTTATTGTATTTGCTGAGAGTTTAAATCCATGTTCCAATGGATAGATTCAATTTCCTCTACTGTATTGGCAGAGGATACTAAGGGCAATAAAACCTCTCTGTATCTACTGATTTTAGAATCTATGTGTGATGCAATAATTAAAGTGAACTGATTCATTATTGATTTAGTAATAGGTATCCTAACCCACTCTTTGGTTTCTACTATCTGGGCAGTCCAATTCATTTGTTCAATTATACCGTCATCAAACAGAGCTTTTGCGCCTTGAAATCTTGATTGTGCCTTCATATCTAAAGGAAATAGATATTGAACACCTTGATGAGTATAAGTAAAACCTTTGATAATTTCCTCTTCACAATTTTCATTTAACTCTCTATCCTTTATTTCTCTTTGCGCTCTCAATACAACCTTAACCCCATCATCTACAAGTTCGCCATCAACAATCTTGAAGTGATTTGGGCTTGTTAATATAGGATGATCATGCTCTACTTCTATTTCTATAAAATTTCCTATAGCGGGAGGAACCCCCGACCATCCGTTGACCACGCCAGAATCTTCTAGACTTAAAAAAATTATTCTCAAATCTTTCTCCTCCTTAGAATGTGAAAATATATCTTAAAACCATTGAATTAGTTTCAATACCTGCCGTAGCATTATTATTGTTATCATGACCGCTAATATTTGTTGGATTTATGTATAAATATTTAAATATAGGTTTTGTACCCGCTATTGTACCGCTAGTTCCACCGCCTAGAGTATGAACCATACCTCCACCACCATCCAAAGGAACGAACTCTTTATGCACATGAACTATATTCCAAAAAGCATTTGACGCAGAACCTCCTGTATATCTACTCCAAACAAAAGCCCATCCATTAGGTGCTGTATTTATATTTGGTAGATTATAAGATTGACTTCCTTGCATAAAAACAGATCCATCCCATATCATCTTACTGTTAGAATCAAAAACAGGTTGATTGTTGAGATACGCCACTCCATCATATATTCTAAAGTTGTCATAGTGCGCTCTATTAGAGCTATTATTTGGATTGCCAGTTTTTAAAAACAACAAACCTTCTCCATTGTTGTCAGCCACATCATTGAAAAATATGCCGTTGGCGCCAGTGATATCTGAGTTGTTCATTTGCAATGCTCCACCACCAGTACCATCTTCCCCACCTGTCGTTGATGCCCATTGGTCAGCACCAAAAACAATCTTACCATTCACCAAAAACTCATCTGGTCGAGACGGTATATCATTGAATGCCATTGACTTTAAAGCAGAATCGATCATAAATATCGGTCTACCAATTGGCACAGTTCTTGTGAGAGTTGTTGTACCAAGTCTATCTTGTACAATAACTTGAACATCATAGGCTAATTCTTGATTTAAACTTATTGTTCTCATTGTTGCAGTATAGTTAGGGAATCCAGTCGCACCAAATGACACTTCCGAACCATAAGTTGATGCACTGCTTAACTTAAATCTATAAACCGCTTTCAATAAAGCATTTTTATTTGAGCCAGATATAGCCAATGCCGAAGCACTACCACTAAGTCTTATTTGTGTACTAGCTTCAAAGTTATTGACACGTTTTGAAGATGTAATAACTGTTGGAGGGGAGTAAGGCAATACTAATATTGTTCTAACTACGGTTGTAGAATTTCCTCTACTATCAACTGCTCTAACACTTAGAGTTACGTTACTAGATGCGTCAATAGTTCCGACATTGATTGTTACAATAGCTGTATTTGACCAATTTCCTTTAACTGATTTTCCTGCAATGTCTGCTATGTACTCTCTCATTACTGCACCATTTCTAGCTATTGCCCTACTAGCCACTGGTATGTCAATTGTCAGACTAGAATTATTCTGTACTATGTATTGGTTATTTCCAGTTAATGTTGCTGTGGTGGTGTTGACATCTCTATGTGTGTATCCAGTTGCAAAAGTGGGATTACTGCTTACAACTCTCGCAGTTATGTCTGATTCTGCAAAAGCCCTTACTTGCACACTATTGTAATAAGTAAAAATCCTTATCTTACCATTCATAGAATTAGCGTTTGGTGTCAGATTGTATAACGCTGTAGCAATTGCAGATGTCGCATAAGACCAACTAACAGTGCTTGAATTATTCAATATAGTATATGTTGACCCTCCAAAGATCAATTGAATAGTATGGTTGTAAGCATTGCTACTTCTACTTATACTTCCTGCAATACTTGCCCCTATATCAAAAGTTCTAGTGAACGATGTTGTACTTCTATTTGCAGATGTACAAGTTCCGCTGTATGTGTTCGACCCAATAGTTGTTGAACCACTTTTGGTTATAAGTTCTAAGTATGTGCCTCTACTGGTCGCTTGTGCCAACCTGTTGAATATATCTGTGTTTTCTGCCGTAGAAAAAGTAACAGTGGTTGATGCTCCTATACCTGTAACAGTTTTTATTAATCTATTCGTTCCACCACTATCTTTAACATGAATCCTTAACTCATGAGTAAAAGATGATGACGCTCGATTTATTGATACCGCTAGAGTATTAGGAGCTGTCCATGAAGCACTGGATGTTAATGATGAAGCACGAGGAATTGTATTTAATGTTCCACTACCAGAGATAGTAATATTTCCTTGCATACCCACTCCAACTAAGTCAACAGCAGGATTAAAGCTTGCGCTCATATTAAAAGATTTTGTACCATTTGCATCATGAACAACGGCTACTGTGCGAGTATTTATTAGTTTCTTTTGATTTGCACTCAGACTTGCTAAATTTGCACCAGAAAAATTACCAGTAGATCCATTACATGTCTGTGAACCACTTTTTGAGGCACTAGAGGATATTGCACCATATCCACTAGTAGCCATCCAGTAAAGTCTCATTGTGACTGAGCTGGTATTTGTCGATATATTTTGAGTTGCAGACCAATCGACCTGCAACCTCCAATGACTACCTATATTTGTACCAAAACTTCCGTTTAAAGCCATCCAAAAATCCCCTTTTTATCTAATTATCATTGTACTATTGGAACGAATGCCCAACCCTTATTGTTTGCTGAATCTAGCTTTACAATTTTAATAGTTCCCATTGTTATCTCTTCTGTGGCTACCAATTTTTTTGTTACGGTTTCATCACCGTTAAGATAGAAAACCTTCTCAAAAATTCCACTACCATCAGCGTCATAATAACCTGCAAATTCTTGTGGAGAAATTTGTGTATAACCAATTTCAATTGCAGTACCACTTGAAGTGTCAATCTGTGAAACTCTCACACCATTTAAGTCCATTCGAACATTAGTGTTATAAGCTTCTCCTCTTGCTAAAGACCACTGCAATGCAACATCTCCAAGACTGAACATAATGCCAGTAATTGTTGCGTTTGCCACTGTATTTGCAATAATTCTTACTATGGCTTTATTAGAAGTAGCAACATAAGGAATTACATAGTTTTCATATCCTGTTGTAACTGTATTACCTAATATCTTTTGTTCAGCAACAACAGTAGTTCCTTCCAATACTTGAACCCATATTGCACCAGTGTCACCTGCTGTATTGTTATCTTTGTTTATATCGAAACTTAATGTATAAGCTCTTCCTTGAACAACATTTGCATCTTGACTCATGCTTCTATTAACTGTAGTTGGTGGGAAAAAGAATCCACTTCCATAACCAGTTGCATCTAACTCTGTTGTCTTAATACTTCTCATGTGAGCAATATTTGTTTGGAATCCATACCAAAAATCAAAGTTTGCATATCCAATAGAGTTTCGAATAAGATTCATACCACCAGTAGCAGAGAACTTCTGTAAAATTCCTCTGGCAGTTTCTTCTACTTCTGTTCCTAATGCAAATCGTTCTGGTTGTAAAGCCTCATTGTAATCACTGATTTTTTCATCAATAGTACCACTTACTCCTTCAACATCTTCTAGAGAAGCAAGACCAGAAATATCAGAAGCGTTTGCTTTATCATCTAAAGCATTTTGGAAAGTTGTAGATTCTGTAACTTTTCTAACAATGCTTTCATCTGTAATTTCTATTAGAGCATTATTTACTTGTGTAATAACATAATCAATTTGACCTGCAATATCCTCTTGTGCAAGCTTCCAAGCTGTTGCTCTGTTTCCGAACTCAACTTGTACTTCACGTATTTTAAATTGAACAGTTGTTCCAACTACACTATTCGATGCATAAAGTCCAAACATCAACCATTGATCATTTATATCTGAGGTAAAAGTATAAGTTTGAGACAACCTTCTCCATTTACCGTAATCAGTGTATCCTCCAAGTGTAGTTATTGTCGGAGTTGTAAATGATGTAACTGTACCTCCTGTACTTGCTGTTGAATGTCTGAATGTAAATATACCACCAGTAGGATTGGGTTTTAAATCCTCGCTTGCACAATAAAAATCTAAACTGATTGTGATTTGATCTCCCGCTTTTACACTTGCCTTTTTACGGATTGGATTATACATTGCACCAGCAATAGTAGTACCTGTATTATTTGCTGTCACTTGTGTAATTTTAGAATTTGGTTTATCTTCTTCTGGATCGAGCAAGATTGAAGAACTAGAAGACCAAAGACCATCATTAAAAGTTGAGTTTTGAACCAAATTCACTCCACTAATTTGCAAATTGTCAATCTTATTATTTACAACATCTGTAATGGCTGTGCTAATTTCTTCTACTCTTGTAAAATAAGTATTCAATTGAGTTTTGAAAGTATCTCTATTTGCAACCGTAAAAGTATACGTTGTTGTCATATTCGCTAAGATATCAGTTTGAATCCTTGGAACGACACCATTTAAAGCATTATAAGCAGTTGTATAATTTGTTCTAATTGCACTAGCAACACCCACAGACAATGCCTGTGCATTCAACTGAGTATATTCAGATTGTATACGTTTCCACAAACGATCTAACTCATTCTTCTCAAGAGGTGTTACTTTTAGATCACTCATCATATCATTAGCTTTAAGCTGTGCGTCATTTGCAGTAGTGTTTACTGCTGTAGTGATTGCTTTGTTAATTGCTTCTGCTTGATCATAGTATGTTTTTATTTGGGCTTTGAAAGCATCTCTCGTAGCTGTAGTGAGAGTATATGTTGTAGTCATGTTTGCAAGGATATCAGTTTGAATCCTTGGCGCGGTTGTGTTCAATGCATTGTAAGCAGAATTAAATGTTGTTGTTGCTACACTTAAAGAAGAAGCAAGAGATGCTAATTCGGTATATTGTGCTTGAATTTCATTCCAACGTATTTGCAATGTGGTTTTCTCTAATGGCGTGATCTTTAAATCACTCATCATATCATCTACACCATTTTTTGCACTAGTAGCAGTAGCATTAACCGCATCAGTAATTGCTCTACTTATCTCTTCTGCTCTTTGGAAATAAAGATTCATCTGTGTTTTAAAATTATCTCTTAGAGTCACAGTACCAAAAGTATAAGTCGTACCCATTGTCGCTAATATGTCTAGTTGTATTCTAGGCGCAGTTCCATTCAGCGCATTATAAGCTGTTGTTAAATTGGTAGTGCTAACCGCTGTCAACGAATTTCCTAAAGCTAATAATTGAGTGTATTCTTGTTGGATTCTATACCATAATCTAGCTAGTTCTGCTTTTTCAATAGGTGTAACTTTTAGGTCTGACATCATATCATCTACGCTGAGTTTAGCTTGATCTGCTGTTGTTTGTGCTTGATTGATTAGAGTTTCTATATCTTCTGGCGCTTGCGACCAGTCTGTTGCCTTATCACCACGTTCTACTTGAATTTCAGTGATTTCAAACCAAGCGTTAGATATAAGCTCTGAAGTGCTTATCATAATGTAAGAAAACTCTGATGGTATACCCATCACGAAGGGTACAGAAATTTTCTGATACTCTGTTTCAGATCCAATAGCATTTGCAGGAGTAGTCGTACTTTGATTGGCATTTCCAACTTTCATGATGTAGGTATAATTCATACCTAATCCAACAGTTCCACGAATCTTAAAAGAAAGAATATATTTTTCTCCCGATTGCAGTCTCATGATTTGACTGGGATTTATTTGTTGTACTCCCCATGCAGATGTTCCGCCCGTTCTAGTTACCTTGATTGCTTTAGATCTTAGACCTTCTGAGAAAGAAATAGCACTAGAACCATATGCTCCCCAATTCACCGAACTAGTTCCAATTGCTAAATTCCTTCCACCTAATTCTAAATTATCAATATCACCTTGTGCCTTATTAATGTTTGTATTAATTGTATTTATAGTTTGAATATAACTTGAGCTACTTGTTACTTTCTGTGTAATCTTTTCATCTGTAATCTCAAATTCAACTTCTGTTAATCTTTGAGATACATCGTAAGGTGATTCAGACCAGTCTGATACTTTATTTCCAATTTCTATTTGCAAACCTGTTGTCCAAAATTCTCCTACACAAGTCTCTAATAAATGTCTAAATGAGATTTTAGATAACTTAAGAGCAGTTGAAGGAAGAGATAATTTAAGAGTTGCCGAATGTTTTACCCATGTCATATTGGTTCCAGTTACATATGTACTTTCTCCACCGATAACTTTTGGATATCTATACACCTTTGCTCCTCCAGAAGTTAGTCCTTCTACTACAAGTTCTCCAAACCTCCCTGCTTGCCAGTTGCTTGCACCCTGTACAATATTTTGATATTTTAACCAAAAAGAAATTGTGATTTCTTGATCTACTAATGCTTCTGCACTAAGACCTTCCCATAATGTAGGTTGTGAAATACCACCATATTGAGCTGTTGTATTCCTTACTCTATATGCATATCTGAATGGAGGTGCTTCTGTAGAAATATCTACGATTTCTTTCAATTGACCTAAATAATGATCTTTCCATAATGATTTATCCAAAAGTCTTTCAAAGTTACCATTGGAAGCATAATTTGTTCCACCGAATTTCACATCTTCAACATTCTTTTTTAATTGTTCTGCTGTTAATATTGCAAGATCATTTACTGCATTATAATAATTTAACCAATTCGTTCTAAATGAGCTTTTTGTAACATTGATAATGCTACCTTTATTTACCTCTCTAATATCCCAAGGCTTTACAGGAGTCATGGCATCTAAATAGTTTTTCAAACTACCGTATGTTGTTGCTACTGCCACATATTTTGCATCGGTTGTAGAAATCCCTGCCATTAAAGCTGATCTTCTAACGGTGTGTAATCCGCCTTTTAAACTACTATCCAACGTTGTTGCTGTCGGAAGAGTTGTTGCAGTGTCGGCTATAACATATCCAATAATATCAGTTATCTTATCTTTAATAACTTTTCTTTCATTGAACTCAATAATATTATCATTGGTCATGTTGCCTAAAGTATGTTCAATTTCTGAAACAGTATCTCCCGTTCCTTCATCTGAAACTTCTCCAATAATAATCCAATCTGTACCATTCCATTTCTTTAGCAACTTTGGAGACGCATTCTCATCTACCCATAGAGTTCCGTTTGAAGGGTTAGCTGGTGGTGTTCCAGAAATTATAGCATCGTTTAAATCCAAAATGGATAATTGACCCGTTCCCACTAAAGATTTAACATCGAAACTCATTGCTTTAATAACAGATTCAGCTTGTTTTCCAGCGGGGTTGAATAGAGATTGTGAATCTGCAATTGCATAAATTGAAAATCCCAACCACCAACTATAATCCTTAAACACCTCGTAATAAGCTTGAAAGAAATTGACTTGAACTTGTTCGTTATATGTTCCTAAAGTCGGAACACTATATGCATATGGCATTGAAGGAGCTTTAGAATATGGGTAAATACCAAGTTCTCCAAAAAATATCGGCTTACCCCATCTGTCGTGAAATTTCTTTACTTCTTGAACAACATTCTGTCTACGGTCGTGTAGCGTTGTTGAATGAATGTTTTCTATTATTTTTTGTTTTGATGGACTTTCTTCTGCTGTCAGTTCAAAATAACAAGCAATAGCAATAACATCGACCAATCCAAAAATTTCACGATTCAATTTAGCATTATAATCGTCTATATGCTGTTGCGACCAATGAGCCGTAACCCACCAATTAGTTCTATAAAAAATGTTACCAGAGTAGATATTTCTTAAATTATTTATGATTTGAGTCCATTGATAAATCCAGCCTTCCATGTATACCAAATTGCTTGCGATATACATTCCTGCTAATCCTTTTGATTGAGCATAGGTAGCTAGTTCAACTAACACATTTTCCCAAGCAACAAACCACTGATTGAAGTTACTAGGGTTCCAAGCTGTCTCAACAATAGTTCCATTAGCTATATATGGATATGGCTCTAAGATAATATTGTAAGAGCCAGCAATCCCATTTATGATATTTTTTGCTTCTTGAAAAGAAGATTGATCTATTTGTGGGTTTGAATCATTTGCATTAAGTGCCACCACTCTTACAGGAATTGTTAGCGTGTCTAATCCTAATTTATTGGCGTCTTCAACTGTTTTTTGAAGCGTCCTTTCACCAAAGACTGAGACATTGCCACCCTTCCATTTCTTACCCATTAAATTAGACATTTTCTTACCATCCTTTTTTCGCTCTTACTATCGATATCGATATTGCTAATATGTATATTTCCATTATTCATATTGATATAGAACACTCCTTTTAAATCTAAAGAAGAGAGCTTACATTTCTAAGCTCTCTCATAATTATATCATAATTTGTTATATTTGTCAAAAAACTTACTATACTTTTGTAACGTCACACACCAGATTTCCACGACCATTAATATCCGAAGCATTGACGACTATCTGTTTTCCAGTCTTACTAAATGCTGTTTTTACATTCTCTGAATTGTAAATTGCCCATGCATAAGTATGAGCAGATCCTGCCGCATCTATCTCTGCACCAGATTGAAGTAGTGTAGCTCTTATTGTGATAGTGCCTTGACCATTTTTAAACACATTCAAACCATCCAGTCTTACCATAATTGGATCTGATAAATCTACTACTGTAGTTACTCCACTATATTTTACGCCACCATAAGTAACTACACACTTATAAGATTCCGATCCTGCAATTGCAGATGCTGGAACAGTGATTGTATCTGTTGTATAGCCTGTCACACCGAGAGCTGTAGCTACACTATTCATTAATCTCCAACCATTTCCACCATCTGCATCACCGCCAGAACTAGTTGTCGCACTTGGATCTTGATAGTACCATTTGAAAGCAGAGCCAGTAACTTGATTAGACCCACTGTAAACATCTATATGACACTTCACAGTTCCAAAGCTATTTTTTATAGTGTTACCATCTGGATTCCAAACGTAAGCATAGACTGCATTTGCTCCTGTACTACCATCTGAGACAACAGGAATAACTTGAGAATCCAACAAAGTAGTTGTTCCACCTGCTAAAAAGAACTCAGCCTTAATACCTGTGATGTTTGCAGGGAACGTTCCAGTCGCAGGATATGTATATGTTGCTTCATTAGCAGAAGAAGTATAAACTGCTGTACCCCAATTTGTTGAAGCGTTAATAACCCCTGTAGTTGTGAAGATTCTAAATCTTCCTGCATAGTTTCCTAATGTACCACTACCAGTCTGAGATCGACCATCTAGCACTAAATTAGTTGGAGAGTAAACCCCTGCTTCTGTTTTCTTGATTGCACCAGCAGAGGAAAGCATTCTATATAAAGTAGGAGATGTTCCTGCTGTACCATTTCTAATTCTGTTAATGGTGAACATTTTTACGATATTTGAATATCCTGCCCTAGTCAGCGTCCAAGTCACAGTAGCAACATCTGCTGTCATTGGGTTTGTTCCTGTAAGTGTGAACACTCTATTCGCAGGCGTGCCTGTCAGCGTATAAGCTGTATTTAAAGCTCCTAGACCTGTGACTACAGGAGTACCCATGCTCCACGATGCTGTTACATCTGTTGCTCCTTCATAAACTGTAACCGCTGTAGAGACACCAGAGATTACTTGTGCGCCACCTGAAGCATCTGCTCCTACATTATCAGAGTCATTACTTAGTATCGCTGTGATTGCATTTGCACCACTCGTACCATTAGTACCGTTTGTAACTCTGACCAGTTCAATTTCTGCTTTAGAAACAATATTGAATCCAGTCGTTGAATCTGGGTAAGTTGTTTCGCAGATGTAAGTTACTGAAGTTGCTGAAGAAAGAACATTGGCTTTTATCGTTAAGGTTTTAGGAGTGCCAGTTCCTAGTGTATAGGTACTTCCCACATTTGCCGCAGTGATTTCAATTGGTGTACCA